>ERZ1292623.906-Hain-H51-01um-R1-906-length-29894-cov-6_pt1 | contig 29894 bp, 48 predicted proteins | sample MGYA00564398_ERZ1292623 | MGnify/ENA primary metagenome ERZ1292623 (study PRJEB36523, sample SAMEA6512633) | groundwater metagenome | collected 2019-01-07 | study: AquaDiva: Metagenomics assemblies of 32 groundwater samples
AGCGGCGGCTGTGCTGAAGTTGTTAGCTGCCCGGCAGGTGTTCGGGTAGTCATTAGGGATTATGATAACTGTTCAGAGTGTGGCGGGGTGGATTGTAGAGGTGGTCATGAAGCTGTGAAAGTTCATGGTCACTTAACGGTGGAAAATCAGGCCACTAAAGGCATAATACCTATGTGTCCATATTGCTTAGTTTCTGAAGGCAATAGACATGAGAGTGATTGTTACAGGCCACGCAAGCGGGCTAAGGGAAAATAAAATGGGCGGTTACATAGTCTATAACAGGACTGATAACGTCTATGCCGGGGGGATGGGTAGCCCAATATTGTCCCGTGGGGGAAGCTCTTGTCCGCAAGGAATTGGCAGACATAGAGAAAGAAACTTTCTCTAAAGTTTGCCGCATGATGCAGTTTGGAGAATCGCCATAAGTTATTAACAGGTGTGGATAAGTTGTTGATAACTTGATCTTGTCGGCACGTAGTCCCTAGGATTCTGCCTACTATATGCAGTATTTGCGATCTAATCATGACGCCTTCCCCAAAAGGGAAGGACAGTCATGGCTATTGTCGCAAATGCTACTTGATCGAACTGGAAAGGTTCGGACTGATAGAACCTGACGAGATTGTAGAGCTAGAGGCTATAAAAAGAAAAAAACAATATTATTAGTCGTGTTGCTATAATTTTGAGGGCCAGCTAGAAGTGATACCTCCGGCTGGCCCTCTCCTACTTCTTATTGATCTTTGTAGTTAGGAGTTAGCAGGCACCTTGTAGTCGCGTGCTTCGCTGTTTTCCGGTACATTGACCCTGAATACGGCTGCGTCCAAGCTATTTAAATTGCTGCTGAAAGCCAATTTCTTGCCTGATTCATCAAGAACCACGATCTGACTGTCGCGCTCGACAAACGTAATGCGCCGGCCTGTAGGCCCTGTTCCTGTGGCTATTTGTTTATCTTGTGTCTCTTGCATTTGATTCTCCTTGTTTGCGTAATTCCAAGCTAAAGAGCCTGGATTAGATTGAAGTATCCCTGCTGCGCGGATATAATAATCGGTAGTTGTCATATCCTTATGGCCTAGAGAATCGGCCAGGGCTTCCCTTTGTGACCCACCCATAACAGATAGGACACTATAGGTATGCCTTAGAGAATGGGCGGATCTCCCAGGTTTTTTAAATCCAAGTTCGGCCATGTACTTATTCACAATCCTTTCGATTGACCTAATGCTTAGCCTTCTTAAATTCTTATCATCAAGAGCATAGAATAAGAAATCTGTTGACGTGCCTATATTGATTTTTGACCATTCCATAAGAGCTTCCCTGGTAGGTGGAGCGATTTGTATGATTCTTTCCTTGTTCCCTTTGCCATGAATTAAGATAGTTGAAAATCCTGGGTCCACTTCATGTGAGGTCAAATAGCTTACTTCCGAAACCCTGAGTCCCTGCCAGAGCATTAGGGCTATTATGGCTCTATCTCGTATTCCCATGATGCTTTTGGAGTGAAATAGGTGATTCCATAATAATGATGCTTCTTCAGGGGTCAGAGACTTGGAGATAATCTGAGTAGCCGGGGAAGTTCTATTCCTGGCGACTTTAACCCCTGCGCTTGGATCATCTTTCCGATTGCCCCATCTTTGTAAAGATTTGTAAAGGACTCTAACGGATGTAAGCCTCAAGCTTGCTGTAGAATGCTTATAATTCTTGCTTAACCATGTTCTATAGGCCTGGATATCGTCAAAAGTGGCCCTAGAAGGCTCGATGGGATCTATATTAATCTCAGTAGCTTTACACCAGGCAAAATAAGCTCCTAGGCCCTCCCGGTAGGCTTTTAGGGTCCTTGGGCTGGCCGAGCCATCATTTACAGAAAGCCTCAAGAATCGCTCAAAAAGATCCTGGCATGAAATGGGCTGATTTAGTGGTTCCTCAATTAAAGAATTCATTTCTTCTTCTCTTTTTCCATCATAACAACCAAACGATCAAGGCTTACAGATATGCTTCGGTCTATCTGCACCTTGATTTTTGCATTGTCAACCAGGGCGTTGACTCGATGTCTAAACCAATTTCCAGTAGCAAATAAAAATCCTCCAACAAGCATAATCAAAAGCCCTATCAAGATTTGCTCTGAGGCCAGAATAATCTTACTCTCTTTCTTTTTCATCATGCTCCTCCCCGCATTCGCAATTTTCGTATCCGCAAAGCTCGCATAGAAATACTGGTGGATCACCCGGAGGCCCCTGCCTTGACCACCACTCGCGCATGAAATTTATCTGCTCGATGTTCATAGCAGCGAGAAGATCAGAACAGCCGCCAGGATAGTCAACAGCCATAAACCTAGTACGGCCTTCCGCTTGTGATGCTGTTTTAAATATTCTTCATGGCGCTGATTATGTAGTCGTATCATTTAATCCTCCCAGTGTCTTTCCACGTTGCGTGATAAGTAGTTCTGACGTTGCCCAATTTTTCCTTGTACTCGGCCTTTGCGGCTTTCTCTTCAAGCTTCAAGGCTTTCTTGGCATTGCCGTTTTTCCACGCCATACCGGCGAGATAGCGCAAGTGCTTGCTTGAGCCTTTCTTGTCTGGGGGGTAAAACTGATTGCCTCTTTGGTTAAGGCCGTAGAGTTGTAGGTTCATTTTTCCTCGCCCTGGCCTTCGCCATCCCGGAAATAAAAGCCATGAAGTTCGCTAAGAATATAATCATCAATAGAACAGCCAGAAGAGACTTGAGGGAAAAATTACCCGAATGGTATTCTGGATTGCATTCGTAGGGCTCACAAATTGGGCACATCTCAGGCTTATCGTTTTTCATCTTTTAGGGCTACGCATTTCCTAAGTTCCGGCCAGCAGCCAGCCTCGAAATTCGAGCTATAACCGCTTGTGGCGTCAATCCATTCCCCATCCTGGTCCTTCAAGCAAGTCAGGTCGTTGAGAGTCACGCAGAAGCGCGAGCCAGGAGGAAGGCTGATTTTTGGCTTTCCGAAAGGCAACTCTATCGAAGGCGGTTTGTGTATTTCGTTGCCGACCGTCCAAAACGTGAAAAGAAAGAAGATAATCAAAACGAATACCGCCGAAGCGTCAGGTTTTTTCATTTCTACCTCTTCTTAAAATCCATTGAACGATCTCCACCCTTGTACACATAATCCAAGCGCAAAGCTCCACAACACAAGAATTCCAGCTATAAAAATAATTATCAATGGGATCGCGATAGCAGCCATCACAATCATTTGTATGATCGACATTATTTCTATTTTTTTGACTTGGTTCTCGTTCATTTCTTCTCCCGCCACACCACGATCCCGTCGGCACGGAAACCAATTCCGTAATCAGTAAATTCGGGAATTAATTTCCAGATTTCTTTATCTTGTGACATTGTTTTCCTTCCTCAGTATTATTTATGGCAGAATCTATCGCTTCTCTCAATGAATCATAGCTTCGGAGAATTGCCTTAAAAAGACTGACATTATCATAAGCTCGATATTGCCAAGGAGCTTCCCCATCAAAAATTATGATGCCTCTATGCAGAGCCTTTGATTTTTGAAGCCAATCCAGGCGCATTTTGTCGGTAATCATGGCTTTTCCCCCTTTTATGGCTTCATCTTATTGTTTACTGGTTCAAACTCAAGCCAATAGCGTTCTCCATATCCCACAACGCCCACGCATTTGGTCTCCAAGTCCGGGTCCTCGCCAAGACCGTCAGGGTCACGAACACGCTCACGGCATTCAAGGTATTCGACACGTTCATTTAATTTCTTGATTACATTCGTTGTGTGGATAAGCCATGCTGAAAGTAAAAGTGCAATACCAAAGCGGAGCCAGGTATTCATGGTTTCATTTCCTCTTGTGGCCTCCCCATGAATAGCCCACAGTCTGGACATTCAATGCTGTTATTTTCTAAAAGCATAGGATCAAGACCGTGAGGAGCGAAAGCCTCCCATGTCGCCTCACAAAGAAGGCAATACGCCGGAAATAGGGCGGGATTATTAGTCATGGGTTCCCATTGGCTTTACGAATCGCCTTCCCCAAAGACTCAAGCAATCTCTCGGCCTGTTTTATGGATAGCCATTCATAGCATCTACCGAAAATTAATAATTTTACCCCGCGGCTCGGGTCTTTGCTGTCGCCGGGAAATCCATAGGCTCTCATGATTTATTCTCCTTGGCCTGTGAGAGCGCGAGTCTTTTCCAAAACTGCAAGGACTGCCAAAACATCAGAGTCGCCCTGAATCATGCCTTTGCATTCTAAAATGGCATCTTCAATCAAACGCTCCTTCTCCGCGAGCTTGGCCTCAATATCAGTGATTGCAGCGTGGCAACCATTTAGGTGCCAATCACATTGGTCCTTTTCCAGCATCCTGATCCTGCTCTCGGCGGCGGTCAGGGCGTCGTTGAGGATGACTATAGAGTTTTCGGCTTCTCTCCAAGTCACAGTATTATCCCGTTTAATTCTCTTAACGATCTCTCGAGCCTTGGCTAGTTTGTCTTGATCGGTCATTTTGCCTCTTTCGTCCAAATCCTCATCAACGCAATTGCAGCCTGATATTCACGCCCATATTCATTGTCGCCGTGAACTTCTTTGACTCGATTTTCAAAATCATCAAAAGAGCCCAACCAGCATCCTGTTTTAACCGCCCATCCCACATCGAGCTTAAATAGCGTAATCCAGTCCAAGCGAGAGCCAATCGGCCCTATATTTCTAACATGGGTTTTTATCTTAAGAATGGCGTTGCCTCCGACCCTGGCGTCGCCTCCGACCCTGGCGTTGCCTCCGACCCAGGCGTTGCCTTCGACCCAGGCGTCGCCTCCGACCCTGGCGTTGCCTCCGACCCAGGCGTTGCCTCCGACCCAGGCGTTGCCTCCGACCCAGGCGTTGTCTCCGACCCAGGCGTTGTCTCCGACTGATAAATTGATTTCTTTTTCTATCCACCCACCAAGTTCTCCGGTATCACTTCGCTTAATTCTACGGAGTATAACGCCGCGGTATATTTTTGTTTCTCCGGTAAATTCGTATTTCATTTTGCCTCCCTCACCATCCTGAGTCCGAGCTTGCCGTCATGAACTAGCATCTTGGTCTACTGCGTTGCCTCACGGAACGATATCCCATAGCAAAAGCAGCATCCAAATCTTTGCAGTTGCATCGGAATCCTTGTCTCGCCCATCTACCTTTGCGCCTATGCTTAGGACAAAGTAAAATTAATTTTTCGGCAAAAGTCATTTCACGTCCCCGCCTCCTTGTCGCAGGAAAGGGAGTAGATACGGGCCTCCAACAAGCGGGCATAGGTATCCAAGACGACGATCTGCTCGGGCATCTCGATACCGGCCGACTCACAAACTGCTATCCACTGGCGCACATTTTCAATGGTCATGGTTTCTTCCTCACTTCCCCGGCCTGGGCGGTGCGGATACTAGCTAGATTCTCTAACGCTATTCTTACCTCTTGATCTTCTGGGCAGTTGTGGCCATTATGTTTTTTCCAATGCCGGACCAATACTTCATGTGCTACTAGCATCCTCTCATTCTCATCCCGCAACCGCTTGACCTCGGCCTCGGCGGCGGTCTGGGAGCTCACGCCTTCCACCTTTTTATTTTGGCTATTTCGTTTCGATGCCATGCAATTAATCCTTTCCTGGCAAGGCGGTTTGCCTCCGCAACCTCTTTATTGGTCAGCGCCTCGGCTTGCTTATAAAATCTTTTCAGTTGTACCCCAAAATGCCTGTACCTGACGGCGCGGGCATGAACTCGGGGTCCAGCCCCTAGCAGCCCCCGCTTTGGCTTTCTTATGCCTTATCGCCAAATCCTTTTTCCTTTCCTGTTCTTCCATCTGTGAGTCTCTTTTCTCGGCTTCAAGATCTTCAGTTTTTCTTTTTTTAACGCCATAGCGAAGTATGCGTAGAGCAACGAGAATGCGACTTCGTTATTCCAGTTCGCTTCTCCCTTGTCGTGCCGCGGCCATGAGCCCATTCACAGCATCAGAAAGGCCGCTAGAATCCCAACAATGGCTATGATCCATAAAGAGAATACTAGCCGTCTTTCCTCTTTCTGCCAGATCAATTCGTCATTTCTGGATTCAGATGCTTCTACTATCATTCTACCTCCACGGCCAGGATATCATCTAGGCACATGAGTATGGCAACGTCGTTGTCACCGATCTTGACCTCGTTTCCGGCGAACCTATTGTAGTAGATCTTGTCGCCGGTCTTAATTGGCATGGGGAGAAGATGCTTAGTTTCAGAAAGCCGCCCTTCCCCATTCTCGTCACTAAACAAATGGCTCATATTTCTCCGTTTGCTCTTATCGGACAAGATCGGCGTTAGTGGGCAAGATTTCAACGTGCCCACCTGCACATGGATTCGTCCCACGCTTCGCTTGATCTTCCTGAGTCTCGTATCCGCACTTCATGCACTTGACCCAAAGCGGACGACATTGGACTCCATCCTTCCAGGACCATCCTGTATGTCTCCAACGATGTCTCATGATCTAGGGTACCTTCGGACCCAATAGATGCAATCTTTCTTGCGTTTGCCCGGGGCGGGTCTAAAATGCCTGAACTGGTAATACGACATCAAATGCGATGCGCCACTCTGGAATAACCCCATCAGCATTGATCTCTCGCCACAAGAAAAACAGGCGCAGATACAAGTAATGGATTGCAACCCTGAGTGGATTGGCTCAGGCATCAAACGCTTTATAAAATCCTGTATATCACTCATGCCAGCCCCGCCGCCATTCTCACTATTTTTTCAAAGACCGGGGTGGCTTGCTGCGGTACCACTCCGTTGCCAGTGAGTCTAGCTCTGTCCACCCTAAAGGCCAACCCATCAATGTCTCGAAGAACCCAACATGGAGGTATTGCCCAATCAAGTGAGGCCATCTCTTTCCAGCTTCTGCTGATATTGCCCATCCATGCTCGTTGCATGCCTCCGTCCTTGTCGGACGCCTGATTGGTTTTCCCTCTTGAGATGCCCTTGGTGTGGGCCAAGAAGAACACCCTAGCCCGCATATGTGGTGCCCCAACCTCACAAGCGCTGATCTTGACAGGCTCCGCACAATACCCAATTTCCTCCATGTCAGCCAGGATTTCGCGGGCATAAGTGCTGCAAATTCCTTCGACGTTCTCTCCGAGTATGAATCCAGGCCGGCACTCTCGCACAATTCGCAGGAAGTCTGGCCATAGGTTTCTATCGTCGGAGCCCCCTCGCCTTTTTCCGACCATGCTATGTGGCTGACACGGGAACCCTCCAAAGACGCAATCCACCCTTCCATGCCAAGGCTTTCCGTCGAAGGATCGTATATCGTCCCAGATTGGAGCATTGTCGATCCGGCCATCGCGGATTCTGGACATGAGGACGCCTTGCGCGAATCTGTCGTTTTCGACGTAACAGATGGTTTTAATTCCAGATAGCTTGGCGGCAATGTCGAACCCTCCTGCTCCTGAAAACAAACTAATGGCAGATAAACCCACATAGTGCCTCCCGTTAAAGTCATTGCCCATTAGTCTTGCCCCCTAGGTCTGTTCACTGTCGCGGAGGCGTCGCCGGACGCGATTACAACTCCGCATAAAGGAGACTTCTTCGCAGAATCTGGAATGAAGATACCGCCTTTAGATTTGCTCTCAGGCACCAACGGACGGACTAAGACTTTATCGCCTATAGGTTTAATCTTGGTTATACTAGCTGTCTCTGGCATTTTCCCTCCTAAATTGTGGGCAGCGGCCGAAGCCAACTGCCCATTTTGTTAGCTCTTTTTGAATCCTTCTTTTTCTCTAACCACGCTAAGCTTCTCTTGCTTTTTAAGCGTGAAGCGGTATCTCTTTTTGCTCTCAGGAGACTCGATAACCAGTGTCTGACTTCCAGCCTCCTTCATGCTGGCCGAAACATCAGACTTGCGCTTATCAAGGCCCTCTTCTTTGGCTTCAAGATCCTCTTTGAAGCGGATATACTCAACTGCTTTCTTTGCGGCCGGCCCAGGCTGCGGCATCTTTGGAAGATCCGGCTGCTTGGGATGTTCTGATGTTGCTGTTGCCATTGCGTTCTCCTATACTCCAACTTGGTATTTTACATTGTTGGCTGTGCCCTCACTGATCCCCTGGGCAATCTTAGCCAAACCGTAGGCGTCGGCCACATCGTTGCTGTTTATCATAATGCCCCATTTCTTTAAGATATAGGCTTTTATGTCGCTCTTTTCCCCGCGGCCATTTCCTGTCACGAATTTCTTAAGGGTAGTGGGAGCTATATAAATAGGCTCTCTGTATCCACTAGCGCAAAATAAGAACTTGATCGCGCCTTGGATCTCTCCCATAGAGGCTGATTTGAAGGCCATAAAGGTTGCACTCTCTATGGCTATCCCATCGGGCTGATGATGGTCAACTACTTCGGCAAGGGCTTTGGCTATCTCCACTAGACGCTTGGCCCCACGCTGCTTAGACTTGATCGAGCCTGAAGCCACTAAACGATCACCTTTGATTACCGCCCATCCGGTAGCTGTTAGGCTTGGATCAATTCCGAGAAAATAGCTCATGCGTTTTTGCTCCTTACCATCTTATACCTATCAGCCGATTTGGCTTTCTCTCCCGCCGCTGTGATCGCCTTGTCTCTGGCTTTGGAATAGGCTGCGCTAAAGAGCGCCTTTAGCCGTTCAGACTCTTCCGGGGTAGTATGATTGCCGATCCTGTCTAGTTCAAGGTGCTTGTGCTGTGGGTATTTCCGACCGCAATTATACCCGGCTAGTTTGGCGTGACAGTCTCCGCACTCCTGTATGGGGAAATAGCACTTATCATCCTTAACGTGCATCCTGAGCCCGGTGAGGCCCACAACCCAATTCTTTTTCTTATGGTAGAGATTATTCGGGAACACCATATAGCAAGTTACTTTCCCGCAGCCGGCGTCTGATCCTGAGTCTTGGCACATCGGCTTTTGGGTGTATTCCATTCCGTCAGTTGAAACAAAGTATTCGTAGAGACACATGGTTTCAGTGGGGTCTGTGTGCCACAAACCTTCTGATAGCTTTATCATTTGGATTTCTCTACAATCCAATCCGGGGCTCTTTTAACTACGGTTTCCAATGTCCAATACCAACCCTCGCGTTCTGCCTTTAAAGATAGATCGTTCATACATTCCATTGCGACTCCAACAGGATCTTCGAGCTTTCTAAAGAAATGCAGGATCTTCTTGGCCACGGCGCAGGCTCTTGGCCTATAGTCCTTGTCCCAAGTTGGGATCGTGTCATATCTCTTAAGCTTCTTATAGTGACCCACGATAGCCATAATCGGCCCGCTGCCGGGGCCAGGCTTTTTCAGAATTTCATGTTGACCATTAAAGAGGTTCACCTGTAGTATGGTTGTTTCTCCACAAGAACATTTCACTGGATAATTAACTAGCTGCATTAGATCCTCACTGTTTTAGAACTAAGTATTTGTAGATCATTTATTTTGGCCCTCAAAAGATCAATGATATTAAGCCGATTTGTTAATACTTCCTCATTCGATATCCTGAGAAATCTAATTCTTCTATATGCTATTCGTATTTGATTTTCCCTTTTCTCATCTTGGATTTTGTTGTGTCCTTTGCCATCTATCTCGATAGCCAATCGAAAAGGTTTCGATAAATAAAAGTCCATTATTCTTATTCCAGTCCATTTACAAAATGTTCCTTTTTGAAAGTGGAATTTTATACCCATTGTCTTTAGAGCGTTTAGCACAATAACTTCTGGAATAGTGGCTTTTTGTGTTAATTGGTCCTTCCGTTTTTGGCAATGCTTCGCCCATAGAAACTGTTTTTGTCTATATTCTGGACTGTCACGCCGCATGGTCATTTGGTCCTATTTCCAAGTGGGGGTCTTTTGATGCTTGGTTGGCCGTTTGGCCTTCCCTAGCCCAAATAATTTTACCCCGTTGATACTCTAATGCCTAACTATTCTAGGCTGTCACCAAGCACCGCAAAGAGCCCCACCAGACAGATCAGGCGCAATTCTCGCTTCATGCCGTCTAAAACTTTGCTGGATTTTTTAGTACGTTATCAACCACGTTCTCTTTTTCTGGCCTTGTGCTTTGGTTGCTTGAGTGAGATAACTCAGACCGAGACTATTATGAGCGATCATCGGACGCAAAAATTTTTCATGGATTTGCCGGCGTAGGGGCGAATGAATGGTCATAAAAAATGCCCCGGTCGTGGGACACCCGCTAAGGTGAGCGACCGGGGGTCAAACGGTTTTTGTTTTAGCGGGTATCCCTTCATGGCCCTATTCTACTTTACCACTCCAAAAAAGTCAAGCGAAATCTTAGTTAAAAATTCCATATCGTCTCTCTGCAAGCATTTGTTCAAGGACAAAGTTCTCATCAGATAAATCCGACAAAAAAAGCAATTGCCCTCCAATCATTCTAATCCACGTACAGAAGTGTTTTTCCTCGCAAGATGGGCAGCGGTTATGAACGGCTTTGGGTAAATTAAAATTCATGCAATTCTTCTGTCGTTGATGTGATGACGTGAATGAACATGACGATGACGGCTTCCAACCGGGATCGTATTATAACATCCCGGCCAGGGGCAGCCCCTCATTCGGATCTTCTTTTTGCCAATAAGATTTATTCTGGCAAAATCCATCCTGACCAAAGCCAACTTTCTTTTCTTGGGCTGTTTTGCCACGTCCAGGCTCTTAAGGCCAACTTCCAGATATGGAGACTTTTCATTACTCATGATTTATCCTATGAACCTATATCCATATTCCGGGACAGTTCTGATAGCGCCGCGAGGAAGCTTTTTCCTCATTCGGCAAATATGCTGAGTGACAGTATGGGCATCAATATCCTCATCAGTCTTTCCGAGCTTATAGATGATATCGAGCCTGCTTAAATACTTGCCGTTCTGTGCCACCAGAATATTCAATATCTCAAATTCTGAAGGCCGAAGATAAACCTCTTTGCCATTAACTCGAACTTCATGCCTTGGTGCATCAATCGTTATTCTATTTCTCATACCACATCCTTAGCTTTCTTGGTGATATCATCTATTTCGACGATCCAATAGGGAGTCTCTTTCTTGATCTGCTCCCGTTGCTCGTTGGTTAGCTGCTTGGCATCATAAGAGATTCGGACGTGCTCTTTGGGGGTCACAATGAATCTCCCTCCCACGGAAGTCTGAGGCTTGCCCTTAAAGAGCCCTACCACGTCTTTGTGAAGATCCTCATACTCGCCGTGGGCTCCTTTGAGTTCTTCGTGGCGGGCGAGCATGGCTTCTATCTCATCATTTTGGATCGCAATGCCTCCCTCAATGACGGTAGAAGGCAAGCAAATCGGGTTAAAAGCGCATTTGGAGCAAACCTTGTGGTTGTAGGGGATTCGGTCGGGTTCCTTTCCCTCAAGATTGGCTTCAAGAGCCTTTTCCATGTTTCTGAGGGTCCATTCCGCAAGTTCAAGATGATTGCCCAAGTATACAGGTATAGGCATCCACTTGCCGCGGCCATCAGTAATGATGAACAAGCCCTCTTCCTGGGCCTTGGCATAGAGATAGAATAACAACTGGCGTACCCATTTGGCGCAATACTGATCGTCAAGAAGATCCTCAATACTTGTGATCCTTCTGAATTTGTTTGGATCAGTAGATTTGATCTCGGTCGGGATCTCTTTGCTTTTGAATCTGATCGCGCCATCCAGCTTCCCGCGGGCTAGAGTCTTGCCCTGTAGTTCCTTCACTTTCCCATGATATTTGATTTCTACGACCTGCTGACCATGAATCCACTGATATCCCATGTCGAGCAAATCTCTGACAATCTCCTTTTCCCAGATGCTACCGGATTCAAAAAGAGCCTGTAGGGCAGCATCGGGAGGCGGGCGCTTCTCTCCATCATGTAGGACGTAGTACATATGCCTGGTACAGCTATGGAGGTTGGAGAGATAGAAGTAGTCCTGTTTTCCTGACGGCCGGATCTTGGCGGTAAGCTGTTTGGTTCTAGCCTCTACCAGGTCGTCGCAAAGTTGTTCTACAACGGGAACCTCAGTGAGTTGGGTCATCGTTTTTCCTGTTTGCATAATTCTGTTTTTCTTTAAGCCACTTACAAAATCCATCAAAATCTTTGGCTTTAATGCGAGAAGTATGGACTTCGCCTTTTTCGTCAACAGTATAGCCGAGATTGCTTGCAAGCCAATCATTGATTTCGCTATCTGGAATCTTTGCATCCCGAGAGACTGCGTAGACTAATCTTCGTTGCTTATCAGATATCAGTACGGGATCTTCTTCGGATTGCTCTTTTGCAGGAGGTGGAGGGGCCTGTGAGGCACCTTGCGCTGACTGAGGCGCTTTTTGTGCGTGCTCTTCTTCCTCGCTTTCGTCCTGGGTAAATATGTCGCTGGCCCGACACGCCATAAGCGTCGCAGCTACTAGAGCCCTTTTGCTTGCCATTTTTTGGATCGTATTCACCAAACTGAAAATATCTGGATTGTCGGTTCTATAAAGAAGGCTATACTTCCCTTCCTTAGATTCACAATCTTCTTTTTTAATTCCACGCGGCAACTTATTCTCTGCCAGCCAGAGGTAGGCATATTTCGCTTCTTTAGAATTACATGATCCGTCAGCCGTGGCAATCACGGCTCCGGTGCGAGGATTATAAACCGTGGCTCGGTAACAGTAATTGAAAAATCCGCGCGCCCAATCTACGACGGTGTCCGAAGTAGAATCTAATTTGCACCCAAGACCGTGAAAAAATAGGAGTTTTTCAGCTCCCGGCTTCCAGAGAGAGGGCTTCTTGCAACCGGGGATTATGCCCCAATCAGTGTTCTGGCGCATCTGGCTTTTTACGAACTCCTGGAGATTCTTGAAGGCTTTTTGGGCTTGCTCCAAATCAAGAGTTTCAATGATCATCGGATGCGGTACTGGTTGAATCGGGATTAACTCATTAGTTTCCATTGTTATCTCCTTGGATGGTTCTGCGCTACACACCTACACAAATTGCTTCGCCCTGTTGCAATCAATACAGCAAGAAACTACATTACTATCGGTATAGCCATGCGAATTATCAACGCGATCCAAGCCGATTGTCTGAATGGGGAGCGAACAATAATAGCATGGTTTCTGCCAAAATCCCATATATTGATCCCAGGTCAAAGAAAAATCCCTACCCGCGTTTCTTGCGATTCTTTTGTATCGGGTCAGGATTGCTTCCGGGGTTTTTGATTTTGCTAAATATTTGGGGCGATGGAGCGTGTAGTGTTTATGAAAATATTGTTTTTTATGGTTGGGGTGAAGGCGATCAAATTCTTCGGCCCTAGCTTTTATTTCCTGTTTATGATTGCGATAATAGGATTGTCCATAAGCTCTCATTTTATTTTTATTGATCTCTCTCCATCGAAGAATACTTTTCTCATATTTGTGGTAATGAGATTGACTCGGTGCGGGCGAAGTGCTGTTGGTCATCCTAGGGAGGATACCATATGTCAGGAAGATTGTCAAGGGATATTTTTTAAGTAACAATTTCTCGTCTAAAGACAGCGGCTTTTCTGGTTGAGCCGGATCATCATGGCTCGCCAGCTTTCTTTCTTTTTGCGCCTGATGATCTCGCGGGACAAGTAGAAGTCGTCTTGCCTTTTAGAAAAGATCGGGGGATGGTTTCGTTTTGACATTATAGATATTCAATCCTTTATAGCGCACTTGCTTACAAGGCTTATCGTGGAATCGCAAGCGATTTGCTTTTGAAATATCATTTGAGATTTTGGATATTCTATCCTTATGAATAGAAAGGACTTTCAAAAGTCCTAGAGTACATTCAGACATACAAGTCTTTTCCGCTTCCGAAAAGCGGTCGTATTTGGTCAGATCGAATGGTTTGATTTTATTCTTCAAGCTCTTTGTCCAAGGCACTCCGCGGCTGCAATAATTTCCTAAGTCCAAGAAATCCTGAAATTTTAGCCCCCAATTCGGCAGATTGCTTAGCCCCAGGAGGTACACGCAATCCAGTAGTTAGCCATCTTCTGCCGAAGTCGCTTGTATAGAGTTTTGAAAGCAATGCAGGACTGATAAGAGCAACGCCGCCTGTAACTGGATCAGTGAACACAGCCCCGCCTGTAATAAAAGTAATCATGGTTCTGCCAGTCCCGCTTGGATTACCTGCCAGCCTTTCGGCACTTTGCATATTTGCCGATATTCTTCCCAGTTCTCTAAAGCTAGTCAATTCCTGTGGAGAGAAAACCTGGCGCAATGTTTCATCGCCATATTTATCAAGATGACGAACAAGCCGCATTGGGGCAAAAGCGGCCCCTTCTAATGGCTCTGAAAGTAATTTTTCGGTAAACGCCCGTTTAATTGGTTCAAATCCCTTTTCCCCAATTGCCTTCTTTATTATTTTTATTTCAGTGACATTCCCCGGTCTTATAACAAAATTCGCAACTCGTTCCGGGTTTAAATTCGTGATTCGACGAATTGTTTTGCTATCGAATATCTGCTTCCCTTCTTTGTAAAAGGCATTCGCAAGATCAAATGCTTTTTTAACTTCACCTCCGGTTGTTGTGGCAAAAGTATTCAAATCAGCATCAACAGCCTTCCTTAGCATCTTGTATATCCCACCTGATCTTGTTCCTTGAAACTTTAAAGCCGGTATTCCAGCCTTAACCGCGGCGTCCTGATCTGCAATAAATTGTCCCAACTGAGATCGAAGAGTAGACAGGGTTTCCCAGGATGATCGCCCCGGCATTTTCAGAGGTTCTCCTGATGGGCCGACAAGACCCGATTTTGTTAGCCCGCCCTCATCCAGGTTCGTCATATCCCGAAGTACGCCAATAACCTTATTGTCCCTGGTATTAACGGGGAGTTTTTCTTCGCGCTTAAGCAAAGCCATCGCCGTTTGTTTCAGACGATCCGTTAGTATTAATGTGTCGGGAGGAACGATTTTGCCCACCTCGCCATACAATTCTGTGGACTTCGCATTGAATTCCTTAGAACCTGCGGCTAAAACTTCTTTTAATTTGAGTCCAATAACTTCAGCCTCATCGGCTCTGCCAATTTTATTTTTTAATTCGGCCTTGGCGAGCCTGAGAGCATTAATGGCCTTATTTCTATATTGATCTATAGTCTCAGAACCGAGAGGGGTTTTCTCCAACAATGATTCAATCGTTGATAGTATCTTGGATTTTGTTATATCGGATGGAGAAAGATTAATTCCATATTTTTTTGCGGTTTCAAGCAGAGAGAGCCCCGCTGCTCCTACTTTGGATGCAAAGGGGGCTGCGACTCCCGTAATGAATTTCCCGGTCCCAAGGCCAAGTAATTCCGCGCCAACCCCTTCTGCCCCTGCAAAGGCAATATCTCCAAGTGGGCTTTCCCGCGGCCTCGCCCCCAATGCCTTGCCGGCTATTTGCTTCCCCGTTTGACCAAGGGCCGCGCCAACACCAGCCCCCTTATATCCCCCCAATCTCCCGCCAACTATCATTCCAGCGCCAGGGAGCGTTTCTTCCCCCACAACCTGTCCAACCCTACGAAACATATCTTCAGTTGGAGCTTCCTCGTCACCAAGTCCTTCTCGAATACCCGTTGCAGTTGAGACTGCGGATCTTGCTAAGGATTCTGAAGTAATGGGGGATTGTCCTGAAGGCGACAGAAATAGGTGCTTAAGAATCTTTGATATAGAGCCAATGGCGGCTTCATTGGGACTGGCAACTTTGCTCTTAGGGCGCTCTCTGAGGCTTTTGCCTTGACCTGGCTGTGCCGGGGCATCTAAAAACTCATCAAGAGGGCTATCTAGGAAATCATCAATCTCATTTCCCATAGCCTAGATCCTTGAGCTTCTTTCTGGCATCTTCCTTGCTTATGACTCCATCTTGGTAGGCTCGTTTTATTTTATTGGCCTGCTCATCACCTGATAATGATTGCTCCCCTGTTTGATCCTGGCCCCCCATTCCCCCACGCACAATCTTTTGCTGTCTAGCAACAGCGGATTGAAGCAAGGTTTTAAGATTTCGCAAAGAATTAGCTCTTTCTGTCGCCGTACCACTGAGCTTGGGAATAAGTTGTGCGGCCCGGGCCTGTTCTTGTTCATTAAGATTACCAACCTCACCACTTAATATCCTGGCTGCTAGGCTCGGCATGGCATTAAGAAGGCTTCTGGCTTCCGCGGCTTCCGGGAAGGCCCCGGTAAGCCTATTGGTAAAATCGGTCAAACTACCGCCAATTCTACCAGCCGGAACTTTTGTCAATGCTGTCTCTGCCAGATTAAGAGTTTGTAGGAATTGATTTAAACCGGAGATTCCTTCTTGGGCTCTGGCGGCACCTGGCGGGGCTAGGAAGCGGGTCCCTTTGGGGGCCTGGACAGATTCACCAGTTATCGGATTGATAACATTCTGAGGCAATATTGATTGAAGCAAACTGGCCCGAATATTGCCTAATCTGCCTTTAAGTTCAGGTCTTTGCGATTCAACAAAAGAAATCTCTTCTTTAGTCAAGAGTCTGTCCGTATCCCGCATTTGATTCTGCATTGAAGCCAAGGCAAGCTTTTGGGTGAATTTATCCTCAAGCAAAGGGGCATACTTATTTACCAGGCCGGCTGGAACGCCTCTAAGATCCACACCATGAAGCTTCTTAAAGGTTTCGACTAATTGGGGAGAAACGGCCTCTATTGGGGTAATTTCCAGTTCTTCCATCCTGGTTTGGGCCTCAGACCGCCTACGTTGCGTTTCTTGGGCCTCCATAGCCTGGGGAACCTGTGCGCCCGAAGAAGCCCCTAGAATCAGCGCTGAGAGGGGGTCCTTGGCCTCCTGGCCGGCTCTTACCCCCGCGGCTGCCCCCTGTAGGATGGTTAAAAGCCTATTAGTGAGCGTAGGAGCCTTCCTACGCCTCTCAAAAGGCGCAAAGACCGCATCCCGCCTGGCTATGCCCTCGGCCTGCCGTTCCTTGATTAAATCCTCTATTGGATCGTGTTCAGCCATTAAAACCTTCCATAACCATGCCCCGAGCCATAGCCTGGCAAATTGAGCCTGCCATAACCGCCACTAGGACTGCCATAGCCACCATAACCAGTACCGCCAAAATCAGCACTATAACCGCCACCAGCCCCACCACCGCCACCGCCACGAAGCCCACGAGATCCTCCACTTGCGCCAGCCGCCGTCCCGGTAGAAGAAAGGAGACTGATAAGACTTCTCCTGGCTGCTGTGCGGGCTTCCTCTTCCGCCGATTCACTGGTAAACTTCTGGCCCATGAGTTTTTCAGTTAGACTTTGCAAGGATGTTGCCTCCTGGGCACCGATTCCAGAAAGAAGCTGAGCAAGAGTCCTCTGTGCCATAGCCCGATTTCGACCAAAGCTGAATTCACTGACAGGACTTGAATATATCCCCCTTCCAGCCAAATTGCTCGCTGTTAAGCCTTGAAGTTCTTGTAATTGCTCTTGAGCAAGAGCTTTGGCGGCTTGTCTTTGTTCATTGAATAAATCACGAAGTCTTGCGGTTTGAGCCGAAATATCAATTTGAGGCGCTTTCTTCTTTTTCAACATTTCTGAAACAGTCATCCCCGTGCTTGCGGCTAACAAGGCAAGAGTAAGTAAAGTCATTGGCTCTGGCATAAATCCTCCTAACTAAAAGTAGTCGGGCCTCTCCAAGCTCCCGCTAGACTATCATATACATACATTTTCATAGTCGCTCCATCCCTAAAGAACCAAACCCGAGAATTCTTGTCTCCCGTATTAGGAGCGCGAGTCGCATTCCAGACAAAAGCAGGCTCCTTATTCTTATCGAGATTTTTAAATTCTTCTTCAAGAGCATTGGATTCATCATGTCTCTGTCTTGATAAAGCCATCAGCGTTCTCTCAATGAATAGGGCAAAGCATATCCTTCAAGCCCGTAGAATTTGAAGGGCTGATCTATGTTGGTGTTCTTGATCCTGAATCTATGCGCTGTGTTATTGCCACCATTAACGAAAAATCTTTTGGTGGTTCTTCCAGTCCCGGACATATCCAAAGTTTTCTCAGTGAAGGAACTGCCATAATCCCGAGAGAATCCTATCTTAGTGCTGGCCGCAGATCCTTTCTCATAATCGAGAACTATTTCTTGAAGGAGTTTGCTTATGGTTTGACTCCCAAATATTTCATCCCTAGATTCCCATGAGGGCTTGATTGGAACTCCATTATCATTGGTTCCATAATCCATTCGATAAATCATTGAATGCGTGGAAGCAGCCGCATAGAAATAGTCATTGAAGATTGCCATTGGGCCAATCCTCATTTGATAAGGCACCCAGGCCGGTTTGCTCCCTTTAGTTTTCACCAAGACGAGATTGTTGGTGGTAGATGTCCCCGTAGCCACAGAGAACCAAGGGCGATTCTTCCATCTCTGCCCATAAACATTTTGAGTAGGACTGCCGCCTTGAGTATAATTTACTGTTACATCCAGAATCTCAAGATATTTCATCAAGGAAGAATTGGAGGTTATTTGATATTGAATTACGGTTTGGCTTGTTGTTCCAGGTATTATGGCCCCAGGAGTTATCGCGGCAAAAGTTGCGTAATCAACTGCCCCGCTATTTGTTCCAAGACGGACCTCATAAGTAACTCCTACTCCATTGGTAATAGCGGTCACATCAAAGATTGACCACGATGATACAGTAACAGCGTCAAATTTGTCGGATCTAAATGTCCCGCTTGCAAAATAAATAGTTTCCTTGAAATCATCAAATGACACCTTGGCTTGACCATCATATTCACCGTCAAAAGCGAATCCTTGGCTTGTCCCGGTACTATAATTCGTATCTGTTATGCTGCTGATAAAAACTCCATCCAAATATACCGATATCCCGCCTATTGAAGAAACATCTACATCAAAATCATGAAATATCCCTAATGACGGCCACGAACCTGCCATGTTTATAATTATGGTCGTTGTCCCGGCATCGCTTCGCATCAGTTCAAACCTACCGGCATCCCCCCACCTGACGATGTAAGCGTTTTTTCTAGCTGTTGTAGATGAGTTTATAATCCACATATCCGCGAGTTGTTGAGTCCCGGCAGTATTGGCCAAATGCCTCATCTTGGCATGATATCTTCGTCCTATCTGTTGATTAAAAGTAGTCTCAACTATAGGCGTACTTATTCGGTATGATCCCGTTCCGGTATCCATTTGGATACGCCCGCCAGTCACTGTGAATTCCCTGAGATTCACGGTCCAGGTGCTTCCCTGACTTGTAAAACTCTGCCCAGCAGTATAACCTCCTGCCGTGCTATTATCAAAATTGCTTTCAATGTGGATCGTGGTTCCGATAAGCAATGACCCGGTGACTGTATTGGTATCAACCCTGGTAAATACAACTCCTGCGCCGAAATCAGCATTGGTTGTCCATGTCTTGAATTGATTGTTGACCAAGGGTTGAGCGATGGTTTCAAAAGTGGGTAAGATGTTATCCGAGATTCTAACGCTTTGGTCACCGTCAAAGACATACAATCCATCCTTTCCAACAAAATATATGAGCCCATCATTTTCAATTATGGATGAATTAAATCTCGATCCAACGCTTGATAGAGTCTTTACAACAGATACATTAAACTCGTTTTCAAAAAGTATCTTCCAGATTCCGTTATCCTTGAAAACGAAAAGATTGTCTCTATAAGCCTTGATTCCGTAGATGGGACTACCACCATTCTGATCTACCTGGATTAAATTAGCCGCAGGCCATGAAGCTGTCCCGGTAGAAGGATCTAGGTCATTTCCATTTGAATCATTCAATGCGCTAAAGGCTACCCCTGATGGATTGCTGCTGCTATTGCCGCACCATACCCGTTCTTTCCAGAATTCCAGATAAGTGCATTTGGGGGGCGCGGGGCTTGGAGTATTCGCAGTCCCATTAAGAAGAACTGCTGTTGTGCTGTTCCAAGTAAATACGTCTGTTGATTTATTCGCTATCCAGACCTTGTCCCGTACCGTTCGCATTGAAGGATTGGCCGTACTTGAGAGGCCGGTCTTTATCGTCGTATATGTGATGCAGTCAGCCGTTTGATAATAATTCTGATTGTCGGTTACTATAAGCCTTCTAGTTCCATCGGATTTAAAATATTCAAAAAGATAAGTAGGTGTATTCCCGGACGGGATCACTCCGCATTGAATAAAACCATTCCTAGTCTTTAAGACTCCGGGCGGTTCATCAATGATAACGTCAAATAGGTTTGGGGACTCATTGGCTTCAAGATTAATCGCAGGAGAATTGTTATTAAGTCCACCGCTGAAGTCCCTAAATTGGGCGGGTAGCTGTTGCTGAGCCTTTACAGATCCGGCCAGCATAATCAATAGGCCAATAATTTTAAAATTCATCCTGCTGTGGTATCCATTGGACAAGCTGTTGGGAAAACCGGGTAGAGATAGCTAATTGGGCCTTGAGCTGGCTATTAACGAATATAAGCTCTACCGTGGCCTTGTCGGTCATTCCAAGGCCTTGGAAGGCCCTGTAGGCCATATAATGCGGGTAAATATCATGCAGATTGATCGGTAGAGATGGCTTATCGCCATCAGCCGACATATCAGCCGGGAATTCCATACCATAAGTCCTGACGGTTTGACCTGTATTAGCAGTATCCGGTGGTGGATACATCAAAGCCGTGCCCGTATCTTTCCTGACTAGATATCTAGGCACTCCAACCTCGGCAGAAGGCCATTGAGGGTCCACGGTTTCGAGGGTTTCCAGATCAATGATAATCAAGGCTTGGAATTTATTTTGAGGCTGTTCTTTAAGATAGACTCGATCAATCGTCAACATCCTGGCATTAAGACTGATCGTAGCCCCAGATGTATAATCCCTTTCTTTGATAGGGATTGATTGAAGGCGGGTTAAGGCATACCTATCGCACTCATTGGCCCAGGCGTTTAATTGGGAATTGGTGAAATGGCTATTGTCGGCATCAGGCTCATTAAAGATCAGCCTGGCTTCAGTACGCATCTCCGATAATTGCATTTATTTCCTGCCGGCAAGGGCCATTACTCCTTGAGCATCTCTTCGATCTTTCTCGATCTGTTTCCTAATCAAAACAGCCAACTCCTTCTCTTTGACAGCTTCGGCCAACTCATGTACGGCTTGTCTTTTAAGATCATTAGCCTCATGATAACGGGCATTGGTTTCATCGTTGATTTTCTGCAAACCATTTTCAAAGGAAATGGCCCTGGTTTTTAGAGACTCTTCCAGTTTGTCCAATTCCTGTTGTTTTTGAGCTACTTGAAGAAGTAGGCTATCGTAGTCGTTCTTAACTTGAGTTGCCCTATGCAGCGCGGTTTGGGTTTCAACCACCAACTGATTAAGAAGTTTCGAGATTGTCTTTAATAATTCCAAGTATTTGTTCATTTCATTCTCCTTTCGGTGCTGTCTCTCCATTTAGGATCTGGATATGTGAAGCCATCTTTCGCAATCTTGCGGGTGACGATATTATTTCTCATCACCAAAGACATCTTTGGATAATGCTTATTGCCGATCAATATTTTAATCCAAGGCAAGTCTTTCTTGGAATTAGGCTTGCAATCCGGGCAAGATGTCCCGAAATTGCTGATCGTCAGTTTGTGAGTCTCGCTACTACAATTAGGACATTGCATAAAATTTGCCCCCTCCCGGTTTCCCGAGAGGGGGTCATTTAGTATTGCTTAAGGTACAGCACTGTCGCCTCCGCGCCCGCATTGTTGGATTGCAACTCGAACGTAATGCCTTTGGTGAACCTGACCGGGAATGGGATGATGTTATTCATGTTCTGTTGGGTAGTAGCTCGCGCTAGTCTCCCAAACACAACATCACCGGTCCCATTCTGAGTATCCGTATCACGAATGATCGCATACTCGGTTGCAGCTCCGGTTGTAAGATAGACGCCAAGCAGCACGGAAGGCCCGCTTGACACCCATAATTCACCAGTGGCGGCAATACGCTTATATTGCGCTCCGCTATACCAAGGATGTGCCTGCTCCCCTTTTTGGTTATAGGGGGTTTTGATTGTCCGAACGTCGCTTTGGACAGGCTCTGCTGCTTGTACCAAAGTACCGGACATCCCCATACCAACAAAAAGAAGGAGTACAGCTAATTTCTTAATCATAACTCCCTCCTTTAAGGTGCAGTATTAACCACGACTCCATGATTATTACGGACAACCTTAAGTCCGAATAACCAGTCCGCAGATACCGGCTGAGACTTCCTGACTCTTCCGAGCATTTCAAGCCTAAAGTTCTTCTGCATACCCCAAGCCAAGCATTCTTTGTGAAGAAGCAAGTTCTTGAGAGTAGTAGAAGTCTTTATCTGTGTAGTGAAAAACACAGGGATTCCGTAGACATCAGGAATCTTCATCTTCAGGCCCCCGCCCACTTCCTCGCCCGTAAGATTGACATTGTTAAATGCAGCAATCTTTTTGAGCGCGGACCAAACCGCCGTATCGAAGAACCAAGTAATCTCCGCTGGATTCATGATGGGCACTTTCAAGTCCAACAGTTTTTGGACTGCTGAAGTTAAAAGATCCTCATTGACTATATCGTATGGCTGTGCAGTCGCGCCCACAACATTCGTTGTGATATTGGAATGCTCATTGGCAAGCAATCCATCCGCGTCCTCTGCCATAGCCTTTGACATCGCCGGCTGGAAGGCTTCGACCAAATCAATGATGGACTGTGCTTGCGCCTTATCCACCACGTCAATCGTCGCTTCCCGCCATTGATCTACTGTTAATTGTGCCTCAGTAGGAGTCAAGGCTTGATTAGTCACTGATCCATTTGATCCAACGGCATTGACGGAAACTGTAGGCTCAATCGGCACGTGCAATATATCGCCCTTAGCCTTTACATCTCCGGTAACACTTAAGACCCTTTTGCCGATAGTCATTTCATCGTAGCGTCCGGCAAGCATTTTAGGCCGCCATAGCTCCGGTATAAGTTTATCGGCTTCTGTATTAGTTATTTCATTTGCCACTTTATTTTCTCTTTACTATTTTACCCTTCCCTCTTTAATTGCCTTACGAACTACCTCCCACTTCTCGTTGAACTTCGGATCGCGGGTGTCCAGGGTATCGGTATAGGCTTTTATTTCTGCCTGTGACCATACCTTGGCCGCGGATGAGCTGCCGGACGGTGAAGGCTTCGCCGTCCTTGCCCTGGCTTGGGAAGTCTCTGCCGATTCTCGCGTGGTTGAATCAATACCTTTTGATTCCCGCCATATTTGAAGCGCGGTTTTAACTGCGATTTGCGGCGCTACGCTCAATGTCGCCATAAGCTGTGGATCATTCTGGATGACATCGAATATTTCTTCCTTGGCCTCCGGGTCCTCTTTTAGTTCGTTTTGGGATAGGAGCCATCTTTCAGATTCCGCAAGGCTTGTTTTCTGCCTTTCCTCGGCCTGTTCCGCTTTGAGCCTGTTTACGGCTCTATGTTCGGCTTTTGTAAGCAACTCTTCGCCAAACTTGTGCATGAAGGCCCCTGGATCCTCAAGCAATGACGGCGCGGGTTCTTCCCTGCCGCCGCCACCTTGAGAAAGCCCGTTTTTCTCAACGGCTTCAAGACGTGTTCTCAAGGTTTCAAGTTCAGACTTATACTCCCTGTTTTTAGAACGCAGGTTGTATAATTCCTTCTTGAGCCCTTTCGAGACGCCATCTTCGGGCTTGGATTCCGTTTCCTGATTCGTACCGACCGTCGAATCAGTAGTGCCTGTTGGTTTTGTCTCAGGAGCCGATCCTGAAGGGGTGCCATCAGTAACCCCATCTTTTACGGCCGATTTATCAGCCACAATGGCCTCCATTGTGTATATCCCGGTTTAACGCCTCCGGTTGGCGTGATTTGACTTCACAGAGCATTGATTTTTTCCTCAAGGGCCTTTTGGGCCGAATCAAAAGCCATATCTACGATCAACAAATTATCCTTAGCCATGCCTTCTTTGATCTTCTCTTGAAGCGAATCCCCTTGCTCAGAAATGATCTTTACGGCGGCATAGGCCATTTTATCCGGGATGAAATTGGACTTCTTAAGAAGATGAGTGGCGGTATCCTGCATCTCATCAAAGGCTTTATCAATGAAGAATGGTGTTTTTCTTGCAATGGCTGATTTTACTTTCTCTTGTAGGAGATCCCCCTCTTTTCTAATGAGCCTCAATAGGACCATTTTTATAAGGGGTTTGAGAAAAAGGCCAAATAGCGCCGAATTCTTCAATCTGTTCATCATATTGTTATATTCGTTCCTCCACAGGCCTTGCAAAATCTATATGCCTTCTCCATCCCCGCCAGCGCGGATGACCATTCCACATTGAAATGGGGTCCTCTACAACCCCGCGGCCGGCCACGGCATGAATGACTGTCTCATCCCCTGTAGCCATCATCACATGGCCTATCATATTGCGCTTATCGGACCACAAGAAGCCCAAATCACCGGCTATGGCATTCCTGACTACTTGGGTAGCCTGATATTGATTAATAGCCCCATCTGGAATGGACATTCCTGTCCGCAAATAGGCAAGTTGGATTATTTCGCTGCAATCCCAATCTGAAGCATCAGCCTCATGTCCAGGAACAACCTCAACCCCGAATTTATAAGGCTTCCCAAGTTGTGATCTCGCAAAGGCAATAAGCTCATAACGCTTTTTTGCTTCATCCGTCATTTGGCTTCCACCAAAGGCTGGCAAGGGTATTGTAACGGTCATGGATGGATCATTAGAGCCCGCCCCCGACTTTTTAAGCCGTGTCTTGGAAAGCAATCCAGCCAACAAATCAAAAAGATGCTCATACCAGGCTTTCATGCTATCTTGCCCTCTATCCGAGACAACTGATTCCCCATGTCCTCATGCTTCCCGCGGAGATCTCTTAGGAGATCCAGGTGTTCCTCAAGAGCCTTTGTCATTTCGATCTGTGTTTTGACTATATCGGCTTGAAATTTAACGTCCTCGGATTGCCTGGTTTCCAGGTGCTGAATGTGATTAGTCATCAAGGTGTTATTCTGCTGCCTCTCGGCCCGCAATTCAGAAAAAAGGGATTGAAATTGAACCTCTTTGGCTGTAGTAGTAGCTTCGTGCATGGTGATATATTTTTTGCCCATATACAGCAATATCCCCGCCACTCCCAATAAAAACAGGACCCCCAATCCAGCCAAGAGGCCGTATTTGTCGGCCACTTGCCTTAAGATCATTCCTATCCCATAGAAGTCCATTACCGGCTCTCCTTGACTTTTAAAGCATCACACGCTGTCTTGTGGGCCTGTATTCCGTATTGAATCCAAGGCGCTGATGGTGTTCCTGCTATTTTAATATGCTCTCCATTTTTAACCATCAAAACAAACTCTGTAAATAAAAGCTTGAGAATTGGGATGAAATTGTTAAAACGTCGTTCCATCTCTTCATTCTCCATCTTCTTGTTGGCAATTGAAATCTATGAGGTGATTTACCTCATGAGCTATCGTTCTCGGATTCGTCGTCGTCACTATTGTGCTGGTTTGGAAATCCGCACAGCCCAAAACCGGGTCCAACTCTCTCACCATCCCCCCACTATCATCTCTGAGATTTTGGTAGCTATGGCATCTTTTGTCAACGCCCGTCCTGTCATCAATGATGAATTTAGCCCAAAACTCACACGGAGTCTTGACCCGAGGTCCCGCGCAGCCCGATAGAGCCGGAACGAGGCCCAAGAGTACCAGTTTAGAAATCTTATGATTAAGCTCAGCAAGGCGTCTCTCCCTGAACTCCATTACCAATCTCCAAAAGAAAGCGATGGAGTGATAAACCACTACCACAATCGCTACAGCAAAAGAAAGCCCGCCCCCACTTACTAAGAGCCACGTTAAAACCTCACTTTTTGTCCAAAGTTCGTCGCCCATAACCATGCTCTTCGAGGCAGATCACAAGCACATTCCAGAAGCCGACGACTGTCCAATATAAAAATGCGAAGCAAAGCAATCCCCAAATTTTCATCCCTTGTCGTCTACGATCCTATTCCTTACATTCCGTTCTCCAATGAGAATCAGTCCGCACCATGCGCCCATGACGCAAAGAGCGATGAAGAACCACAACCCAAGCAGGGCGAATTCTCCTTCGACAGCTTTCCATTGAGCCATCAGCCATTCGATCATTGATATGCCCCGCCATCAGCCGCCGCAAAATTGGCCGCAGAAGTTCCAGTTGAAACAACTATTTTAGCAGGAGTACAGTTGCTGCAAAAATACATAAGTCCAACTCGGGCCGGGCTTATGCCGTTGAGTTGAGCGAATGTTCTTGACCAGGCCCCGTTGCCGCCGACGACATCAAATGTTCCTACGGGATTAGTAGTCCCTATACCTACATTTCCATCCAACATTACTGTGAATGTAGAAGCTTTCGTCGAAGTACCACCAACTTGCAATAAGACGCCTGTATCGGGAGCATTCGCCGAATCTCCCCAACGCATCCCGGTACTATTTGCCCGTATTGTGCTGAAAGCAGACGCACCTGCATTATAAAATCTTATTTCACCGCCGCTATCGCTAAAGGTTTTTATCATGGGGTAATCGGTATTGTGCTTCGGCGATATGACTATGTGATTAGCCCCGCTGACCCCGCAGTCTACGGTCCCATCAGTAACTCTTAAACAAATGGAATTTTTAACATCAAGCGCCGTTGGAAACCTAATTTCCAGCGGAGTTGCCGGCGCGGCTACTCCTATTCCAATATCTCCTTGAGCGTCCATATGTAAACCAGTTCCTGCAATTGTGGAAGTAGAAGCCCTAAAAGCAACACCTCCGTCCGTATCTTCAACAACAAGGGCTCCGGTCATAGTATCCCCGGTCACATTAACGTAGGTCGAGGCATATCCATCAGAAGGAAGCTCGCCGGAGTCAATGGCTGAACCCAATTTTGTTACAGAGGACGGGTCTACCATGCTGTTTGGAACTAATCCCGAGGCATTTAACTTAACGACTGAGGATGGGTCAACGTCGGCATTAGGTATTAACCCCGAGCTATTTGCTTGCAAGAGTTGATTCGCACCGTTAAAAGCGCTCCCCATGAGTGTCCCGGAAGATGGATCAACCGCTATGGCGATGGTCCCAGGCCCGAGAGTAACGGTCATCGAGGCATTCCCGGTAATGGTCCCTGTGGCTGGAAAAACACTCGTTCCGGCGCCTATGACGAGTCCACCGTTGCCCATTGCAGCCGTGGCCCCTATAGCAGCCGTTCCAGAGCCGACGAGAACGCCGTTGGCCGCATGGCTTGTTGTTTCTGTACCTCCACTTTCAATTGGAACTGTTCCAATAAGAGTAGTTGCGCTTGCGGCCCCACTACCCTTACCTTGGATTCCAGCAAAGACAAAGGAATTAAAAAGTGATAGCAATACTATAGCTTGAATCATTTTGTCTCCATACCGTTGAAATTGGCTACTTCGGTTTCAATTTGTTGCTTATAATACTCAGGCACCATCTGGCCTTCCGGCAAAATCTCTTTTATAACGGTCTTTATCTTTCCATCCCCGGCATCAATATAGGAAAGAACCTTGGTTTTAATCGTTTGGCAGAAAGAGCAAACAAATACGATTATGTCCGATTTTCCAAGCCTACGGCATAATTTGTTGTCTTTCTTCCAATAATGTTTCCTATGTCCTGAACTCGGGCAAAAATCAAGCGTTGCGTTGGTCATTTGTACCCCTGTTGCAAGAATGAAGTTATTGCCCCTGCCGCGCCTGCCGCATCTGCCGCTATACACCAAAATTGGATATCCCTCCCAAAAGCATAAGGAGCATCTTGACCCGCCTGTATTCTTTCTCCAAGTTTTGCGCTTGTAACGGCACTAGACACATTTGTATCAAACCCAATAAAAACATCATCGGCACTATCTTGATTTGTGATCCTGACCCCGGTTCTATTCAAACCAGTTCCGAATAGACCGTCATAAACAGCAGTATCCATCCGAGTCGTTGTCCCGGTAGAACATGTGACTCTTCCGACCGTAGCACTAGAACGATTTACCTCAACGACTTCCGTAATCGCATGGGCCTTCCCGGCAAAGAGTCCTAAAAGCATGAATAGCAAAACATTTCTTTTAATCATCGTTGATTTCCTCTTGGATTTGATTTAGCTTATGGGATCTCGACATCTTCTCAGCCATTAAAACGGCCCTATCGTAAGCTTCTAAAGCCGACCACATCTGGACTCTTTTTTCCTCGGTTCTCGATTTCTTTCCTTCCGCTATGATCTTTTCCCTCTCCGCATACCAGTTTGCTACAAGATATTTCCAGCCCTCAGTCTCCATCGTTTTCTTTATTTCATAAGCTACGGATTTTTCTTCTATTTCTAATTTATCCATTTATGGGCTCGCAAGCGTTGGTCCTACGAAAGTCTGCATCACATTGTTGGGTAATTGAGCCCCAGGAATGAGTGGCTCACCGCCGCCACCGCCGCCACCGCCGCCACCGCCGCCACCGCCGCCACCGCCGCCGAAAAGAGCCGCAAGCGGATCTGTGGAAATCGGAGTTATAATCCCTTCTGGCGGTATTTCAAGGCCCCTGGCAATCTCTCGGGCTATTGGGATGATATTGATATCGAACTTCTGTGGATGCTCATTTCTAATGCTAGTCAAGATTTGAATGAACTCAATTAGTTTTTTCACCCGTTCCGGCCGGAAATCCTTATCAGTAGTGACTTTCACTTTAAAATCAACATCAGCCCATAGATCCGAAGGATAGACCCTTTTCGGAAAACCCTTGATATTGATATTGAAAGGATCAGTGATTTTATTCATGTTGTTTGAATGCATGATCTCAAGATGTTGGCGCACAAGCGGCTCTGCCGCTATTTCTGCCCGGACGGAAACCGCCCTGACGGCTTCGTGCTGTGCCAAAGAAACCTCCGAAGCAGTAGCCTCGGTTATTATTGCCTGCATGGTATTCGTGGCCCCGGAGGCTGATCTAAACTCATTTTGAAGGATCTCTTCAAGTTTGAGTCCCAATGTCGCACCCGCCACGTTAGATTCCACCCTCCTTACGGCATTAACATCATCTGATTCTAAAATGTGATTAGGCCTTATTTTAAAACTGCCGGGAATAATACCTCCCAAACGATTTACTATCCACATCCCATAAGTATCGAAAGCCGTTGAATCAATCACTCTACGCCTGTTGGCATCCATTGATTTGTGTAGGTGTGTCAAAACCGATCCTAGACCTAGCCCTAGTGGTTCAAGCTCAAACTCAATCCATCTGGCGACCCGGAACTGTCTTTGACCGTGTTGAAATTCGTTTGGGAAGAATCTGACCAAATGCTTTCTGTTGACCAAACTAAGGATATACTCAACACCATCATTTAAAGTATCCAGTTTCCCGTAATAAGTGACATATTCTCTAACCTTCTTCTGTTGATTGAAAGTCGTGTATCCTGCCGAAGTTAATCTATTAACGATGTAATGGCTTATCGTAGAAGGATCAGTCTCATCGGTTAAGGCATCATCAACGCTCGATTTAATCCAGTTATTCCCTTTAATATCCTGGGCAGCCATAGCCTTAAGCGCGATAGGACTTATAATATCCGCAGTTGTCAACCAGTCTGCCCTATCTATGTCCACTGTGCCCCGGTCAAATGCTATCTGAAGTAAAGATCTCGGCCTAAAAGCCGTAATAGGAAGCTTCCTGCCGAATGAATTGATACCCATGACTTCAAACGGTTGTTCTACTACCACCGTTCCGAAAAGTTCTTTTGAGATACAGGCCGTGAGCAAATGTCTTTTATGCTCGCTTCTTATGAGTTGGGTATGAAGAGTGTTCTTGATGATCTCTAGGGTTTTATGATCACCCAGGATATCAATGGGCTCGATACCGAAATAAGGGTCCTGACTGGTGAGCATCCGCACTTCCATTGTTGCCAAAGCATTAACGGCCCTAAACATTTCGGTGAGTCTTGGATTAGAGAAACTTATTCCGGCGCTCTTTGTGGGCCGTTTTACTTTAAAGATATCGGCCCATTCGTTGTAGTTGGACAAGAACGTGCCCATGTTGGATTCG
>ERZ1292623.345-Hain-H51-01um-R1-345-length-50838-cov-7_pt2 | contig 29872 bp, 34 predicted proteins | sample MGYA00564398_ERZ1292623 | MGnify/ENA primary metagenome ERZ1292623 (study PRJEB36523, sample SAMEA6512633) | groundwater metagenome | collected 2019-01-07 | study: AquaDiva: Metagenomics assemblies of 32 groundwater samples
GGCGCCCCCGGCCCGGAGTCGACCCCAGGCTACCATTCCGAAGTCTGCGCCAGGGAAGGCTTGCTAACCACAAGGATCGGTATTCTGATTTCATCCTTTCGGACTCATCAGGCCGGACTCGCATCCGACTATCAGAATGAAGAAAGTTTGGCAGGAGCATCTGAAGATGCCCCTGCCCCGCAATCTGGCTTTCCACAGCGGTGCTTGGTGTGCCGAACTCTTCAGCAGAGAACGTGACGAAGCGCCAGTGGACTACATATGCTCACTTTGCAATGAGCTAATCAACGAACTTTGACGGAGTCGCAGGCGCGCGACTCCGTCCCAGAGCGTAGATGGGCACGCCACCGCTGAACATAGGTAGCAAGAGCGTGCTGAAATACATGAATCAAAGATCTAATACCGCGAGCGAGCGAACTCGCTCGCGGCCCTCAGAGCACGAGACTGGAAACAACTATGCGTTGGTTTGCCCAGCCATTCCATGCTGGAATCCGATTTCACGCTTTCGCGATCATCAGGCCGGACTTGCATCCGACGATCAGAATCTTTGCGACAGAGTTTGGCAGGAGCTCCCGGAGAAGCTCCTGCCCCATAGTATACGAATCCAAACCTGGAGCGAAGCATGCTCTACGCTTGTGTAGGAAGCTCTACGCAACGCAGGTGGATTCCGATTTCGCTCTTTCGAGCTCATCAGGCCGAGCTCACACCCGACTATCAGAATTAAAGAGATTTGGCAGGGGCGATTTCGCGCCCCTGCCCCGCAGTGCTCACAATCAGACCGGAGGTAGCTGGACCATTCCCAGCGACACCGCCCAATCGAGAAGTGTTGCTTACTCGCTCGCGTTAGGCTTAGGCGGCTTTCGCGAGCGCCTTCTCGACCACCTGCCACTTGGTGATGGTGAAGCGACCGAATGGGCCACGACAACTCGGACGGAAGTCGCAAAGTCCTGCGACCTTGCCCGCGTACTCGAAGAGCTGGCGGACCTTGGACGCGTCGATGTCGGCGAAGCTCGCCGTCACGTCGAACTCCCACTCGTCGAAGCGCGGCCGGACGATGCAGACCGCGACCGACTTGCCGGCGTTATTGAGGACGCCGCGGCGCTTGTCGACGGCCCACGGAGTCTTCTGCTTCTTGAAGGGATAGAACATGTCCTCCAAGAAGATGAAGGCCGGGACGAGCGAGCTGTCGCTCGTCGACATGTTCTTGCGCGGGTCGTACTTCACGAACTTGCCGGCGGTCACGAGGGCCGCGAGCAAATACTCGGCCGGGATGCCGATCTTCCCGTCGGTGTGACGGATGATCTTCGCTTCTGCGGCCTGCTTGGGTGTGATCTCCACCTTGGCCTTCCGCCCGCCGCTCGGCGCCCACAACTGATCGAGGATCTCCTCGGTCATGGGGTTCATGAGGATGGGGGAAACACCGGTGAGCGTTATGTGGATCGTAGGCATGAGCCTATCCTTTCCAGTTTGGTTGCTACTGTGGTGTTTGGCATCGTTCTTTATCAAAGAGCGCGCCGTGTGTTTCCTATCACGAATGTTACTAATTGACAATACCCACCCTACGCTTATGAAATTATGCAATCAAACGGGCCGCTTTGTGGGCGGCCCGTCCCCCGTCAATTGGGGTGGTGGGAGATTAGGTGCTGCTTGGTCTGCGCCAGCGACGGCACCAGCTGCCCTGCCGCGAGCGCGCGAGGTCGAGGATGAACGCCGGGAGGATGTCCCCCCGCCGGCAGAGCTGCCGAACACCGTTGTGATGCCTTGTCGGCGCCACGACGACGATTGTCTTCCTCTCGATCACACGCCCGCCGCGACGGGTCTCGACCTGAATATGCATGATGCATTTCTCCCTGTTTCAGGTTGACAGCGGCACTGAATCATGAATCTGCCGATGTGTCAAGAAAGACTCGATTGTGTGGGTCGTCTTCATGTTGTGAGAGGAGCCATTACTGTAACCTCTCGGATTATGACCAGAACACAAGTAATGAACATCAGTCAGTGGGATCTGAATCTCCTGATCGCGAGCATAATCGTGCTCGCGCTTATGTAGCACGCCCCCGTACGGGCGCGGGCGGCCCCTCGGGGCCGCCCGCGTCTTTCGGTACACTCCCGTACCCCCTTACCATACGATGACTACATCCGGCCGGATGTAGTTATCGTATGCTCCTTTTTCTGGACGTAGCGCGTAATACAAGGCTACAATGGCCGTCTACTATGGCAGACCCCCGTCGAAAGCAGGAACAAGCCTATCTGGAAGCGTTCAACACCTATTCCGACCAGCTTTTCCGGCACGCGTTCTTTCGCTTAAGCAACCGCGAACGCGCGCTGGAGATCACGCAGGACGCCTTTTTGAAGACGTGGGATTATATCCGCGGCGGCGGCGAGGTGGAGAATTTTAAGAGCTTTCTCTATCGCACCGTGAACAACCTCATCATCGACGAATATCGAAAAACGAAGCAGGGCTCGTTGGATGAGATGCTTGAAGACGACACGGGAGAATTGGAGCGGAAGCTCTCCGAGGGGAGCGTGCGCGAAACAGAAGAGAAGCTCGACGAAACACTCCTCTTCGAACGTATCCGTGCGCACATTCCCGAGCTTCCCGACGCTTATCGGGAAGTCGTCACTATGCGCTACATCGACGGCCTCACGCCGAAGGAAATCGCGGGTATGATAGGCGTTACCGAGAATGTTGTTTCCGTGCGCCTGCACCGCGGAACACTCAAACTCCGCCTGTTGTGCACGTCGTTGTACAAGTCAGACTTGTAAGCAGTGAAATGAATGATATGAGTCAAGAATTTGAAAAACACATTAAGAAAGCGACCGACAGCGTGCGGCTCTCGCACCCGGAAAAGATACGCATGTGCAACGTCCTCGAGAGCTACATGCGCTTCAATCCCCTGCCGGAGCCTGTTACGTCATACACCATCACGCGCGACTGGGTCATCTACCTGCACCGTCCGCTCGCGGCCGCATTGGTTCTTGTTCTCGTTTCGACGACCGGCATTTCCTATGCCGCCGAGAGCGCGCTCCCCGGCGATGTGCTCTATGCCGTGAAGACAAAAGTGAATGAACCGGTCAAGGTCGCCCTGGCGTCGAGCGCTGAAGCAAAAGCCGAGGTGCAGATGACGCTCGCCGAGCGCCGCATCGAGGAAGCGACGACGCTTGCCGCCGAAGGACGCCTCGATGAAGCAGTGCAAGAATCACTCGCGGTTGCGTTCGTATCGCACGCCGAGGCCGTCGCGGAAGAAATTGAAAAGGTAGAAGCCGAAGATGTGGAAGACATCGCGGCACCTGTCGCATTGAGCACGCGTTTCGAGACGCGCCTCGCCGCACGCGAGGAGATCCTCCACGAAGTGCGCAGTGTAAGCGAAGAACATCCGAACGGGCGCTTCGCGCAAGCACTCGGAGAAACCAGCCGCGCCGTCGCCTCCATTCGCGAGCACGCAGAGGAGCGGCTTGCGTTCAACGCGCCGCTTCCTGCAGATTTCGCCGCGTCCATCGCGCCTTCGGCCGCCCGCTCTCTCAAAGCAGAGCAGGCGGAACATGCAGTGAAAAATACAGATGCCCCGGCCATTACGATGGCTGCAACTCCAGTAGAAGCGCCCGCTCCCGCCGCAACAACGTCTCCGGAAACACCCGCCGATGCGCCTGACACAAAAGCTGTCGAGCGCATGCGGGGCGCCGCCGAAAAGAGCCTGAAGGCGGCGCAGAAGGCGCTTCGCTCCGCACGTTCGCTCACCAAAGATGCGCGCGCAAAAGCAGAAACAGACATCGAATTTGCCGAGGAGCTTTTGAATGACGGCAAAGAGCTTCTCGAAGATGGTGCGCACGGAGATGCATTCATCGCCCTGCAAGAGTCGCTCAAGACCTCTGAGAGCGTGCACGTCTACATCAAAGCGGCACCGACTCTCGAAAAAGCCCGCTCCCGCTCACAGAGGAATGACACCTCTTCTCGTGACGACAGCAAAAAAGACGAGCAGAAGAACGAGAATAAGAATGGAGATGATCGCGACCGTGATTAGCACAGACTCTCGATATCTCGCGCGAGATGCGCTAGAGTGAGGCAATGGCCGTGCTCAAAAAGACGATGTTCCGCGAATACGACATTCGCGGACGCGAATCGGATGATGAATTAAACGAGCATTCTATCTACCATATCGTGCGGTGCTTCGCGAAAATGCTGCGAGATGCGGGCATTACCGACGCAATCGTGGGCCACGATGCTCGCGGCACCTCCGAGAGCTTCCACACACAGGCGAAAAAAGCGCTCATAGAATCCGGTGTCAACGTCATTGATATCGGTACGGTGACGACCCCGATGAGCTATTGGGCGCAATATCACTTCAATGTTCGCGGACTTTGCATGATAACGGCAAGCCACAATCCGGTCGGCTGGAACGGCCTCAAGCTCGGCACTGAGCTTTCGAAAACGCTCGGTCCAGAGGAAATCAAGAAGCTCTACGGAATTATTGAAAAAGAGAATTATGTGAATGATGGACATCGTAAGTCCATCATTGGGCAAGAAAACATCGCCGAAGCATACATGAACGATCTTGTCGGGCGGACGCAGTGCAAAAAGAAATTGAAAATACTCATCAACACCGGAAATGGCACTGCTGGCCTCTATGCCCCGAGTCTCTTTCGCAAAGCGGGTTATGAGGTCGTTGAACATTTCACCAACGTCGACCCAACGTACCCGAACTACACGGCGAACCCTGAAGGAGAAAAAATGATGCAGGATACCGGCGCGCAGGTTGTGACAAATGGGTGCGACATCGGCCTCGCTTTCGACGGCGATGGCGATAGGCTTGGCGTCGTCGATGAAAAAGGCCAGATTGTGTGGGCAGATAGATATCTCATGCTTCTTTCACGTTTAGTGCTTGCAAAAAAACCTGGCGCAAAGATCGTTTTCGATGTGAAAGTCTCCGAAGCGCTTCCCGAAGACATTGCCGCTCACGGCGGTGTTCCTGTCATGTGGAAGACTGGCCATTCCTATATCAAGGCAAAATTGGCGGAAGAGAAAGCCGCACTTGCAGGCGAGATGAGCGGCCATATCTTTTTCGCCGAAGGATACTACGGTTTCGACGACGCGTTCTTCGCTGGATTGAAGCTCCTTGAATACATCTCCTCGCAAGACAAAACTATTTCCGAACTTATTGCGGATACGCCCTATTACATTTCGACGCCAACTATCCATGTTAAAACAACTGACGAGGATAAATATCGAATTGTCGATGAGCTTGTCGCCACGTTTAAAAAAGCAGGCTACCGAGTCGTGGACGTGAACGGCGCCCGCGTCTACATCAACGATGGTTGGGGCCTCGTCCGCGCCTCTTCAAATGTCCCCTCTCTCGTCCTCCGCTTTGAAGCAAAGACGCAAGAAACACTGGATAGGATTCAAAAGCTTTTTAAAGAGAAACTCGCAGCATATTCGAGCGTAAGCCCAGATTGGGATACATCGGGGCATTAAAAAGTTACAGCAAGATACGCGCCATTTGCTATTTTAGCTTGGAATAGAGACCTGTTTCAGACATTGACAAAATCATTTCCTAATATATAATTTTCCTAGGTTCAGAGCAATCTGTTCCTTACACAACAGGAAAGGGTTGATCGATGAAGAAACTAAATTTCGCTCCCGGTTCACACCTCAACGAAGCTGCGAAGGAGCTGGTCAACGCGGCAAAAAAGAACGGCAAAGCGCAGGGGTACTTCAATGGTATCCTGCTCGCCGCCGACAAGACCTCCACAGCGGAAGGTATCGTCGCCTATTACCGTGAGGAAACCGAACGTCGTGCCGAAGCGTACCGTAACTCGCCGAAAGGCAAGAAAGCGGCACGCGAGGCGAAGGAAAGGTTAGAGAAGATGCAGCAAAAGCATGACGAGCTGATGCGGCAACTGCCAAATCTCGACTTCACCAACAACATCGCCGTCCTGAACTGGCTCTGCGAGTATCAAGACCCCAGCGATTACATCGGGGTCATGAAGCAACAGGACGAGGTCGTGGCGACCTTCGTTGCCCACGGTTACCATCCGAACGTGAACCTGCATGAGAACTTTAAGGAGGACGACCGCGACAACTACGCCCGCTACATCATCGGCCAGGCGCTGAGCATGTTGCAGGGCGAGGTGGGCGCAATCCATCACGTCATCCACCACTTCACCAAGAAGTGGAAAGAGAAGTTCTTTCCTGTAGCGGCCTAACGCCGCGACCCGCCCCCTCCACAAGGGCGGGTTTTGTTTTTGGGAAAAGCGAATATGATACAATGCCTCGTCATGTCCGAACCCGCACTTGAAATAAAGGACTTGAAGAAAAAATATGCGAATGGGACCGAGGCGCTGAAGGGCGTCTCTTTGACGGTACCTGCGGGGGATTTTTTTGCTCTCTTGGGGCCCAACGGCGCGGGAAAGACGACCATCATTGGCATCTCGACCGGGCTCGTGACGAAAACGGAAGGTTCCGTGAAGATTTTCGGCTACGACATCGACAAGGAACCGGAAATGGCGAAGGCGCAGATCGGACTCGTGGGGCAGGAGGTCAATTTCAACCCGTTCGAAAAAGCATTCGATATCGTGGTGAACCAAGGCGGCTACTACGGCATTCCCCGCCACGAAGCCATTCCGCGCGCGGAACAGCTCCTCAAAGACTTGGGGCTCGGCGAGAAGATGCACCAAAATACGCTTACGCTCTCCGGCGGCATGAAGCGCCGCCTCATGATTGCCCGCGCGCTTATTCACAAGCCACGCTTCTTGATTCTCGATGAGCCGACCGCGGGGGTTGATGTGGAGTTGCGCCGCAGTATGTGGGATTACTTAAAAAAACTCACTGCCGAAGGTCTCACCATTCTCCTCACGACACACTACCTCGAGGAGGCCGAGCAGCTTGCCGCGCACATCGCGATCATTAATAAAGGACAGATCGTGGCTCAAGGAACGAGAGAGGAAATTCTCGCACTGCACGACGAAAAGAAACATGAGGGCGGCTACCGCGGCGGAAAGCTTGAAGAAGTCTTTCTTCAACTGACGCGTGAAAAGTGACTATGAACTCCTACCAAAAATGGACCAGCTTTTATACGATGCTGCGCAAGGATGTCGTACGCATGATGCGTATTTGGACGCAGACTTTCCTTCCCTCGGTCATCACCTCCGTCCTCTACTTCCTTATTTTCGGCTCGGTCCTCGGCGATAGGATCGGTGGATTCGGCGAGCACTCGTACGTGCAGTTCGTCATTCCCGGCCTCGTCATGCTCGCGGTCGTGACGAATGCTTTTTCCAACACCGCGTTCACCTTCTTCACCTCAAAATTCTTCTCGCGCAACATTGACGAGATACTCGTCTCTCCGACACCGGTATGGGTCATGATCGCGGGATTCATCGCGGGGGGTGTTGTGCGCGGCGTCATCATTGGGCTTCTCGTACTTGTCGTTTCCTTGCTTTTTGCCGCGCCGGCAGTCGCGAATTTCTTCGTCATTCTCATATTCCTTATCCTCTCAAGCATCCTCTTCGCGCTTGGCGGCCTGATTAACGGCATCTATGCAAAGAACTTCGACGGCATCCAGATTGTTCCGACATTCGTCCTCACTCCTCTTGTCTATCTTGGCGGCGTCTTTTATTCCGTGCACATTTTGCCCGAGTGGTGGCAGACGCTAACGTATATAAATCCAATCTTCTATCTCATCAACGGCTTCCGCTACGGCTTTCTTGGTATCGCCGACGTCTCGCTCTGGGTCTCCTTTACCGTGCTCTTCGTGATGATCGCTGTGTTCATCGTGATTAACTGGTACTTGATTCGTACGGGATTGGGGTTGAAACAATAGAAGCAATCCCGACGCTTCGGTCGGGACCCCGACCTCCGACGAGACGTCGGAGCGTCGGGGCTGGTATCTCATACGTACCGGCCTCGGTTTGAAGCAGTAATTACTTCCTCGCAGCGATCTCCGTAGCAAGACCGATGTAGCTCTCCGGCCGAAGTTTCTTTAACTTTTCTTTTATCTTTGAACCCACATCGAGCCCATCGATGAATGCGGAAAAATCTTCCAACGTCACCTGCCGACCGCGGGTCAATTCTTTCAACTTCTCATACGGAACAGCAACGCCTTCGCGTCGCAGGACGGTTTGGAATGCCTCCGCCAAGACTTCCGGATGTGCCATAAGAACGTCCAACATCGCTTTTTCGTTTACTGCGATCTTCCCCAAGCCGCGCACGAGCGACTGGTAACCAATGAGCGAATGAGCGAAAGCAGTGCCAAATGCGCGCTCGACGGTGGAGTCCGATAGGTCGCGCTGCAAGCGCGAGATAGGGAGTTTGCGCGAGAAGTGCTCGAAGAGTGCGTTTGCGACACCGAAATTCCCTTCCGCGTTCTCGAAATCAATCGGGTTCACCTTGTGCGGCATCGCGGAGGAGCCCACCTCCCCCTTCTTCGGCACCTGTATGATCCAACCATCACTGATATAGCGCCACATATCCTGCGAAAAATCGATGAAAATCGTGTTGATGCGCCGCAGTGCGTCAAAGAGCTCGGCATAGGTATCGTGCGGCTCAATTTGCGTCGTCATTTCATTGAGTTCCAGCTTAATTCCCCAATCTTTATTAAGTCGTGAGACGAATTTTCTTGCGAATACCGGCCAATCAACACCAGAAGCAGCTATTGTATGCGCGTTCCAATTTCCGGTCGCGCCGCCATATTTTACTAAAATGATGGACCTACGAAGTCCATCATACTGCCAGGCAAGGCGTCTTTCGAAAACTCGCATCTCTTTTCCGAACGTCGTGGGGGAAGCAGGCTGGCCGTGGGTGCGCGCGAGCATCGGTGTCGCGGCATGCGCACGAGCAAGAGCTGCAAGTTCTGCCCTGATTTCCTCGAGTGCGGGAAGTATGACCTCCCCAAGCGCCGAACGCAGCGCAAACCCGTACGCGACGCTGTTGATATCTTCTGACGTAAGCCCAAAATGCACCCATTCTGCAGCATCCTCAAGCGACGTGCCTTTGAATTTACTTTTCAGATAATATTCAACTGCCTTAACGTCATGATTTGTTGCCGGTATGCCTCTGTATCCTTCTTTTTCGATTTTCTTCACGACGCGCGCATCGTCCAAAGAAATATCGGCAATCTCTCGAAGCATCTCCTTTTCCTTCGTACTCAAGGCACGCATGCCGGTTTTCCGGTTCTCGGAAAGTGCGATGAGGTATTCGCATTCGACAACGCACCGCTTGTGCATGAGCGCATACTCGCTGAAATACTTCGCCAACGGTTCCGTTTGGGCGTGATAGCGGCCGTCAACAGAAGAAACAGTAGTGAGTGGTTCAAGCTTGTGCGTCATAATTTACGAGCAAATATCCTCCAATCGTCCCGCAGCAACTGCTTCTTTAACCTCCATGGCTATGCGCTCGCCCATGGAGACTGGTCGGCCAAAGAGATAGCTTGAATAGGGCGTCGCCGCGATACCAGGACTTCCAGGAGTGCGGAAACTGACATCAAAGACCACGAACTCTTCTTTCTTCCCATCAGTCTCGACAGCGCCTTGGAGCGCAAAGGGGCCCACGATGCCGTGCGGATCATGCTGTTTGCAGGCGGCAACAAATTTTTCTCCGGCTTCATACGCTTTTTCGAGAAGACTTTCTTTGACGGTCACTGCGATGTGTCCTGTTTCAATATGGAACGGAGCGCCGCCCACTTTCAGCTGTTCTGAAGCGGGCAGGCGGAGCCAGCCGTCGAGCGACGTTTGCCGGCGGATATCGGTCCCCATAAGTTCAAGTCGATTATGGAGAGGTGAGAAAAAGAAATTGAAATTGATGGGAGCCCCGAGAATGAATTCTTCGATGACAGCCTTTTGCATGTCGGCTTCCGCGACCGCGCCACTTTTTACTTTCTCTTTCGCCAACGCGTGCCACTCTTGAGGCGTGCGTGCAAAAAAGTTCTCGCGCTCATACGTACGCGTCGCGTTGTGCACTTTGGTGAGCGTTAGCCGGTCAATATCCTCCGGTTTTGCAAATATCCGCGGGATACGGATGCCTGCGGAGCGCAATACGTCATACTGATTGGGGCTTTGATCGCGCTCCTCAAGGCGCAAAAACGAACGGGAGCCGATAAGCGGCACGCGCAACTTTTCCTCAACGTCCTTAAAATCAAAATAGACCCAAAAATACCGGCTGTGCGCGATGAGTGTGTTTTTCGAGCGCAGTGTTTCCTGCATTTTCTCATCCAAAATATCGCCGAACTGCTTGACTGTGACGACTTCGTCAACACAGCCGAGCTTCCCCTCTGTTTTCAAATACTGCGCATAGGGCCGCGCACGGTCTTCCCGCGCGATGACAAGTGTCTGAAACCCCTGCGCTTTTGCCCCTGCGGCAATATCGAGCGCGACGTGCCCACCCAAGCTCGCGATCGTGATGTCGTTCGTGTCATACTTCGACAGGATTGCTTGTATGTCCACCATACTCAACCAAGCACCTTATCAAGCTCATTCTGCTCGATAGCCATTTTGATGTCGCGCGCGATGCGACGGCCTGTTGACATCGGCTCCGCATACTTCAGCGCTGTGTAAGGAGAGCCCTGCACGTACGGATTCGTGCCGGCGACGATGCGCGCCGATATTTCAAACACATAAAAGTGGAGATCGGAGGTCACGACCCCTTCGAGACAGAATGGCCCGAAGAGGCCCGGCGGCGCGAGTTTCGCGCTCTCTGCAACCACCCGGTCGCCGCTCTCAAAAAACTCGGGAAGCAGGCTCTCGCGAACCACGAGCGGTATGTTGCCGACGATGGTATAGCTCGTTTCGAGATCAACAGTAATCTGATCGCCTGCGGCGACGCGCCCGATGGAATCGGCGTTGCTCTCATACCGCTTGTCGAAGCCCATGATCTCCAGCTCGCCGGTGAGCCGCGAATAGAAATAGTGCGCATAGACCGGAACGCCGATGATGTATTCTTGAATGACATACTCGAGACTGCCGTCGCGCTGGGCAAGCTTCTTTTTGAACTCCTCCGGCGTGCGGGCGAGAAAGTAGCCGCGGCCGCCGGCCGCGCCATGCGTCTTCACGATGACCGGATGCTGGATCTCCTCGGGAGAGCTGAAGATTTTGGGGACCTTGAGACCGGCCGCGGTGAGCCACTCCCTTTGGACATTCCGATTTGCTTCGAGTTTTAAAATGCCGCGCGTCCCGTAATGAGGAACTTTCAGTTGAGCCATTTTGTCTACCCCGACATAGGCGACGAACGAGCCGTGCGGAACGACGATGGCGTTGCGCTCGAGGAGCTTATCTTCTATGGAGAAAAAATCGGAGAATTTCTCAATTTCGATTATCTCGTCCGCGACACCGTAGGAGGAGTAGGCGCGCGACTTCCCTTTTTCGCACACGACAATCGTTTCAAACCCTTCGTCTTTGGCTCCCTTCAGTATTTGGAGCGCCGTGTGGCTCCCCAGAGTCGCGATGCGCGTGGTCATTGATGCCATCCCGTTAGAAATAGGACGCGGACAACAAAGTGCCGCCTCCTACTTGGCTAGTGGTAGTAAAAACGACCTGCGGTGAACGCCATTTTTGTGCGTCCGCGATTTCTAACGGGACCATGCATTACGATATCATACTGCGCGGGCACCAGCTAGTTGCGAGATTGCTCAAGCACTGCCGCGACCAGTTCGTATTTATCCTCTATCTTGGAAAGCTTCTCCCCATCACGGAACGATTGCTTGCTTACGTCATTCCAATTTTTATCGCGCAAGCGCCAGCTGTCATTGTCTATGACGTCAGAAATAACGACTCTCCCATCCTGCGTCACGCCGAACTCAATTTTGAAATCAATGAGCTTGAATGCATGCGTGGTGAAGAACAACTCCAGCGTTTCAAGCGCTCGCACGATAGCTGATCCCATTTCTGGTATCGTTGCACCGCCTACAACACGAGCCGCGTCTATCGTGCGCCCGAGGGAGGCTTCGGGATCGGTGCTTTGTTTCTTTGGATGCACAAGCCGCCACTGTGCGTCATGCGGATTCTCGATGAACGGGTCTTCTTCACCTTTCGCCGGGTCCAATCCTTCAACGATCGTCTCACCCTGAGCATCTTTCAGGCCACCGCGCGTCGTCTTCAGAAAGAATTCCACCATGGGCTTCTCAAAGCGATGTGGTGGCTCGCCCTGGCCGGGCAGGCCCGGCCAGGGCAGGCCTTCCGATTTCGCGAATTCAGGATGGCGCTTCAAGTAGCTTCCAACCGCATAGCGCCGCACCACGACTTCAAGCGGTACCATGGTGCACTTTTCCGCGAGAAATTCCGTATCGCTCAATTGCCGAACGAATGCAGTCGGCACTCCCGCCGTATTCAGCATCTCAAAGACGCGCGACGTCGTCGTATTCGAATATTTCGCCTTCGTTGCGAACTCCTTCGTGAACGACGGGTCATCGAATGCTGTAATGGTGTTCTTGTACTCAACGATCGCGTGTTTCGCGTCACCTTGAACGGCATATATCTTTTTTGTCTTGCCCTCACTTACTAATTCCCCGCGTGCGATTTTCTCCATAGGTCGTAAATCTTCACTCATACATCGAAGGTTAGCATATTCCCCGAATGTTCGGTTCCTTTACTGACCAACTCAATTTTCTTTTCTGAAGTGATCTCGCCGGCTACTTGTGCTTGAATGCCGTGTTTACTCGCTTCTGCAATTACTCCGTCGGGTTCAGGAGTAATGACGGCCATGCCTTGTCCCATGTTCCATGCGCGATACGCATCGCGGTCGGAGATATTTCCGGCTTTCTGGCAATAGCGCATAATTTCAGGCGGTTCGAAAGGGTCCGAAAGGTGCACGCCCAAGCCACTTGGGCGCAATATGCGCGCCATCTTCTCTGGCACGCCACCCCCCGTGATGTGCGCGACGCCGTGGATTTTGCACGAACCCTCGGAAGCAAAGCCGCCATGCATCGCGACGACAGCGCGCGAGTAAATGACGGACGGCGTGAGCGCGAGAAGCCCCAGTGTAGAACCTTCATGTTCAACATTGTGCCATTCCTCACCATGGACCTGTTTGAAAATCTTCCGCACCAACGACCATCCGTTCGCGCGGAATCCTTTTTCTTGGAGCATCACAACGGCATCGCCCACCTTAATCTCGGAACCGGTAAGGAGCTTCTCTTTACGCGCAAACCAAACACCCGCTGCGCCCCAGTGATATGGAAAGTCGCCGTGCCCTGTCATTAGCGAGCCCATTTGTGCTATCTCACCATTAATGATGGCGACGTTGGCTTCCTTCGCAGCAGCAACATACCCTTCCGCCAGTTCGCGCATGATAGGAAGAAACCGGTCGTCAGTCCCCAATGTCTTGATATCCAAATTACTGCCGATAAGAACCGGCTCCCCGCCGCGGATCAAGGCGTCGTCGCAGACCATCGCAAAAAGATCGAAGGCGATGGTGTCGTGCTTTCCGACTCGTTGTGCAATCTCGACTTTCGTTCCCGCGGTATCAAATCCCATCGAGAAGTAGCTACCCTTCGGCAAATTCTCGACAGCGACCATCTTTAAGGCCGCAAAGTCGTCAAATGGCGTAATAATCTCGCCGATCAATCCCTTCCGATTTTCAAACGTCTTCTTCGACGCCTCATACATGATGCGACTAGCCTGCGCCTCGACATCCACATCAACCCCGGCAAGCGCATATGCGTTTTTTGTGGTCATGATGTCTTCTGCAGAGATACGAATTTCTCAACAAATTTCTTCTGGCGCGGGGAAGGAGAAGGTTCAAGTGCTAAAAACTCTTGCGGTGTCACCCATTGGAAGTCATCGTGTTCATAACTCAAGACAACATTCGTGTTTTTCGCGCGTGACGTGTAGCATAAGACAACCCAAAATTCTTGTATGTCATTAAGGCCAGAAATCGCGTGGATTAAATTAAGATCGTGAACTTCTAGTCCTGCTTCCTCTTTTATTTCTCGTGTCATTCCCGCTTCTAGGTCTTCTCCGGTATCTAATTGTCCGCCCGGCAAATCCCAATGAAGCGGACGTGTTGGGGATGTCTTTGAACGACGTAATGCGAGCAACGTCCCATCTTCTCTAAGCACGATTCCTTTCATTGAGAGCAGTACTGTGTCGAGATCACGCGCCATAATTAAATCAGGCCTTGATCTTCAAGATATTTCTTGAATCCCTTTTGCTGGAGTTTTTGGTCTTTCGCGACGATGTCTTTGGCCATTTTTTTCTTGTAGGCGCTAATGTTCTTCCGGATTTTTGCATCGCCCGTGCCGATAATTTGTGCGGCGAGGATGCCGGCATTCTTCGCGCCGTTAATGGCGACGGTCGCAACGGGAATCCCCGGCGGCATCTGCACCGTCGAGAAAAGCGCGTCCACACCGCTCGTCGCTTTGTTCATGACCGGAACGCCGATAACAGGAAGCGCCGTATGCGCGGCAACGACGCCGGGAAGGTGCGCGGCGCCTCCGGCGCCGCAGATAAACACCTTGTATCCTCCCGCCTCGCTCTTTTTTACGTACGAGACAACTGCCTCCGGCGTTCGATGCGCCGAGAGCGTATGCACTTCCGAGTTTACTCCTAATTCCATAAGTATCTTCGCCGCTTCCTGCATGACGGGGAGATCCGAATCCGAGCCCATAATGATGCCGACAAGTGATTTTTTCATACTTTGCGGTATTTATGATACTGCATCAAAATATCTCGTACCATCTTTCATTGCCTTAAAGAGTAATGAGCAAAACAAAAGCAGGGGTGATGGCAGTGCGTCAAGCGAATACCATTCCCACGGGCCACTTTTCTCGGGCTCGAGCTGCTGTGGCTCGCCCGATTTCCAATCGGCTTTCAATCCTAGGTGAATGTAGTGTTTAGGAGCGAAAGCGGTTACATTGGCAACAAAAACAAATTCGATGTTATCTATCTCAATACCGCACTCTTCCCGCACTTCCCTGCGTGCGCACTCTTCGAACGATTCAAGGTGTTCCAAATGCCCTCCGGGGAATTGATAGCCTCCGGCGCCATGGGATGCTTTGCGGAGTGCGAGCAACACCTTTCCATCTTTAACGACCATGACACCAACACCAACCTTGGGGATGCTCTGTTCACTCGCTATCATGTCGAGCACTGTATCACAGTATAAAAGGTCATACATAATAGGAGAGGGCGACGTTGCAAGAGACGCCGCCCTCCTTTTAAGCCGTCCTGTTCAGAAAGATCCTGACAGCGCGCACAGCACGTCGTCCGGCCTCCTCTTGGCTGATACCTTCGTTCCGGAGCAGGAAATCAAAATCAAGATAATCTGCCGGACGTGGGGACACAGGATCCGTGCAGATGAGCCGTTCGATTTCCTTCTCTGAAACTCCTGACTGCCGAGTACGGATCCGAGCGCGTCGCTCTTCTGACGAAGCGAAGACGCCAATGAGGAATGCGTGTCCGCCTTCAGCTCGCACACGCTCGCTCATAGCCCGTGCTCCGCTCGGAAGCACGTCAATGACCGAGCCGATGGAAGACATGCGAAACTCAGATCGTATCGTACCCGAACGTTGGGTCGGGCCGATATCCCCGTACCACACGAACGCCCCTTGATCTATGAGTTCCTGGAACCCCAGATTCGAAACGAAGTGGTATTCGCGCCCATCCTGCTCACTGGGCCGAGGGTTACGGGTCGTATGCGGCACGATGCGGTACAAGCCGGGGATCAACTTCAGAAGTGTCTGGACTATAGTTTCCTTGCCAGCACCGCGAGGGCCGCTCACCGTTATCAGTCGTATCGACATGTGAACCTCCTCCGGTTTCTGTCGACTCTATTTCCTCAAGGACTACACGAGGCTACATTGTAGCCTATCAAATGAAATGTCTTATGCAAAATACCGGACCGCGTTCTTGAAGAGCGCGATGCCGGGACCTTCGGCGGGAAGTTTCTTCATTCCTTGCGCGAGATAGGTCCAATGCGGGAGTTGCGTGAAGCGCACCGCACGCTCTGGATGCGGCATCATGCCGAGGACGCGGCCTTTGTAACCGGTGATGCCTGCGATATTCTCCATGGCACCGTTCGGGTTTGCAGGAAGATTGAAATGCTTCGCCGTCTCGCCTTTTACATAGGTGAGTGCGACATCGCCTGTTCTTTTCAACTTCGCGAGCATGTCTTTCGTCGCGAAGTACTTCCCTTCGCCGTGGGCAATTGGAAGCGAGAGCGTCGAAATGCCCGTAAGCCACGGACTGTTGCTTGTGACTTTGAGATCAACCCACCGCGTAAGGTAGCGCGCGCAATCGTTCGCGACAAGCGCACCCGGCAAAATACCCGCGCTCGTGAGTATCTGGAAACCGTTGCAAATGCCGATCATCAGAGTATCCCGTGCCAGAAATGTATCGAGTGCATCTCCGAAATGCCTCTTCACGCGATTCGCATAGGCTTTCCCAGAACCCGTGTCGTCGCCATACGAGAATCCGCCGGGGAACGCAGCTATCTGGTATTGCTTGAAAAGAGCGGGTTTCGCAATAAGGTCATTGATATGGATAATGTCCGCCGCCGCGCCCGCCATTTCAAACGCGGCTTTCGTCTCCTCTTCGCAGTTGAGACCGTAGCCAGAGAAAATCAAAGCTCGGGGCTTTGATTTTCTCAAGGTTCTCGATTTTAGGTTATAGGTTCTAGGAGACATACAATTACCAATTCTTGAAGGTCTTGCGATACGCTTTCGTAAGAGCTGAAACTGGGACACGGATGTTCTTTCCCCCCACCACAACAGCAAGCACCGGCTTCGACGTCACTTCGCCGATGCAAGTGCAGGCGACTCCGCGCATGAGTGACTCGAATGCCCTCCGATGTTCCGGACGAACGGAGAGAATCATACGACCTTGGCTCTCCGAAAAAAGGATGCCGTCAGGCTGTTTCGCATTTCCTTTCAGTTTTGAGAGATTAGCCTTGATGCCCAGCTGCCCCGCGATAGCTGTCTTTGCGAGCACAACTCCGAGACCGCCACGACCAACCGGGAACGCCGAAGCAATGAGCCCCTTTGCGATCGCCTTTGAGATCGCGTCATACGCTTTTGCACTTCTACGGACATTAACCATTGGAACATGTGCCCCAATGATGGACTTACGATGTCCATCATTATTGGGTCTTTCGGAAAGCATTGTGAAATACTCCGACGCGCCGAGCTCGTCGTTCGTCTCACCGATAAGGTAGAGGAAGTCGCCGGCGTTCTTGAGGTCCAGCGTAACAGCCCGGCCCACGTCAGGAATGACGCCGAGCGCGGAAACAAGCAAGGTCGGCGGGGCGGCAATATGTATGGGTTCGCCTGTCGCGGTAAATCCGCGAAAATCGTTGAACATGCTGTCTTTCCCGGAGATAAGGGGCGTACCATAAGCGACCGCGACATCATGCAGCGCCTCTGCGCTGCGCTTCAGTTCATACAGTCGCTCCGGCGTATTCGACGTCGACCAGCAGAAGTTATCAAGTATCGCGAGGTAGTCGCGCGAGGCGCCGGCTGCGATGGCATTTCGCACCGCCGTATCAACGGCTGCCGCGGCCATGGTGTAGGTGTCGATATCCGAATACCACGGGCAATATCCTTGCGAGAGCACGATGCCACGTTTCGAATCAGGAAGTGGCTGCAAGACTCCTGCATCGGCATTCACGCGCCCACGACCTTGGAGGGGCTTCGTGACTGATGTCCCCTGCACTTCGTAATCGTATTGCTCTGCAATAAAGGCCGTGCTAGCGATATTCGGCCGCGAGAGGAGTTCGAGGAGAGACTTCGCGACATTCTCCGAACGCGCTTTCGGAGCCGGCTCCGGATATGCGCGTTGCACCGGCGTACTTTTCTGCGACTCGATGGGACGGCCGTCGTGGAGGAACGACATGTTCATATCCATGACGACTTTGCCGGCAAAGCGAACGACGCACGTCGGCTTTTTCGTGAACATGCCGATATGTGTCGCTTCGACGCCGCGGCTTTCAAATAATTTCTTGAATTGCGGCCACTTCTGCTTTGGCACGGCAAGCGTCATGCGCTCTTGCGACTCGGAAATCCAGATCTGCCATGGGGCGAGCCCTGGATACTTTACCGGCACTTTGTCGAGCTCCACGATGCAGCCGCCCTGGCCGGGCAGGCCGCATTCTTTCGCCATTTCCGCAACAGAGCACGAAAGCCCGCCTGCGCCGTTATCGGTGATGCTCGTATAAAGCTCCTTGTCGCGCGCTTCGCGGATAATAGCGTCGGAGAGTTTTTTTTGCGTGATGGGATCACCTATCTGCACCGCCGTCGCAGGAGAGCCGCTGGAGAGCGACTCCGATGAGAATGTCGCGCCATGAATACCGTCGAGCCCGACGCGGCCGCCTACCATCACGATATAGTCTCCGGCTCTGGCCTTTTTCTCCCACAGCTTCTTATTCTTGTTCTTACGCGGGAGGAATCCTACGGTCCCCGCAAAGACCAGCGGCTTCCCGCGGTAGCGCGGATCAACGGCGACAAAACCCAGGGGCGTCGGAATACCACTCTGATTGCCACCCGCATTAATACCCTTGATAACGCCTTCGAGAATACGCCGCGCCGGGAGCAAAGGCTGCGTGAGCGCTTTATCGCGGAAAAAAGTATCTTTGCCCGCGGGGTCTCCTACACAGAATCCGTAGACATTCGCAATAGGTTTTGCACCAAGACCGAATCCCAAGGCATCGCGATTCACCCCGACGATGCCCGTAATGGCGCCACCAAATGGGTCAAGCGCTGACGGAGAATTGTGCGTCTCCACTTTGTGCGTCACTAAATACTTGTCATCGAATGCGATGCCGCCGGAGTTATCGGTGAATACTGAAATGCAAAAATCTTTCTTACCTTTCTGCTTCCGTATCTTTTGCGTTGCACCTTTGATGTAACGGCGGTAAATCCCCTCCTGTACGTCATCCAGAGGGTCGGCGAAGATGGTGTGTTTGCAATGCTCCGACCACGTCTGTGCGAGCGATTCCAATTCGATATCCGTCGGATTCCGGCCTTTCCTACGGAAATGGTCGCGGATGATTTTCAGAGCTTTGAGCGAAAGCGCGAGGGGTCCGCGGCGGCTTCCGTCCGCATTTGCGACTCCCTCCTTTCCTATCTGCATCAGTTTCGCATCATCGACTTCGAGGTTCACCTCGTCGGCCCGCCCCGCCGCATGCAATTTCACTTTCGGCACCACAATTGGTATTCCTCGTCTTTTGACATCGGCAGCGGATATCACCGTTGCACGCTCGATGAGCGGATTGTGCAGTTCGCGCGCCATTCTCCCCACAGCGTCTTCCGAAAGTGCTCCTGAAAGAAATAACAGCCGCGATGAGTAGACTCCTTCTTCCGCTTTCATTTTCCTCCCAAGCACATCTTCGATCGTCTCGCGCGCCGTGTTCCCGACGTTATCCGTCACCCCCGGAAGAAACCCTATTTCAATGCAATAGGAAAATGCCTTCGGTGCAAGTGTCCGCGTCGATGACTCTTCGATAACAGGATTGGTCAGACTTCGTGCGATCCACGCAAGCTCTGCAGATGAGAGCGCGGCATCAATCGTGTATGCGTCGGCGAGGGCAACGCTCCGCAATTTTGTCCGAGGGAAAAGCGTCTTTAAAGTGCGCAGGAGCCCATCCGCACGAGCATCGGTCCCCTTTGCTCGTACCATGATGCGCTCTGCCATGGAGGGCATCATAGCCGTCTCTTAAAAGTCGGCAAGTCTTACCTGCGCTCGAGATCAACCCAGCGGTATTTCAATCCCTCATATTCGCGCGATTCTTCAAAAACGACTTTGGTGAACTGGTCTTCGTAGGGCGGAAAATGGGAATCTGCTTCTTTCGTGTCGTCAATGAGCGTAAGATACAACTTGTCGGCATACGGCAGCGCCTCTGTATAGATCTGTGCACCTCCGAAAATAAAAATCTCTTCGCTGCCCGGAGCTTTTTTCGCCGCTTCAATCCCCTCTTCTATTGAATGCGCAACCACGGCCCCCTCGTGATGCCAGTCCGAATCTCGCGTAACAACGACGCTCGTGCGCCCAGGAAGCGGCTTCCCTGTTACGGCAATGATGGAGTCGAACGTCTTCCGACCCATCACCAATGGATGCCCCATGGTGAGTGTACGCACCCGCTTCAGGTCGTCAGGAATCCGCCAGAGAAGCTCGTTCCCCTTCCCCAGTTCGCGATTTCTCCCTATCGCGGCTATCATACTGATTTGAGCCCGCTTCATAAAGCAATCGTACACAGAATTCAGAGTATCTATGATGGACATCGTAAGTCCATCATATACACTTTCTCTATGGATCTGTATCACGTCCTTAATCGCGGAGTAGAGAAAAGAAATATTTTCATGGACAATCGCGATCATGCGCGATTTGTGCACGACATGTACGAATTTAACGACACTAAGCCGGCCGGAAATTCTTATCGGGCATTCCCCATGATGGACATCGTAAGTCCATCATGGGTGCCACGTCACGCGGCAGAGCGAGAGCGAGAGCGACTCGTTGATATTCACGCCTGGTGCTTAATGGGTAACCATTACCATCTTCTTATTTCCGAAATAAAAGAAGGTGGACTTAGTGCATTTCTCCGTAAATTGAACGTGGGGTATGCAAAATATTTCAACGAACGTTATAGGCGCGCGGGCACGTTGTTCCAAGGAAGGACGAAGAAGATTCTCATTAGAAATGACGCGCATTTTCTTCATATTCTGCATTACATTCATTTAAATCCGCTCGATTTTAACCAAAAGACTAAAGAATGGCGAACCGGACGTCTCAGCGGACACGTACAAGCGCTACAGAATCTCAAAAAGCATCGTTGGAGCAGTTTTCTTGACTACTGCGGTCAAAAGAATTTCCCTTCCGTTATCACGCGCGATCTCTTTGGAGACATCTTCGGCAATTACGACAAGACTATTGCTGAATACCTGCGTACTATGGATAGTGATATTGTGAATGAGTATACGCTCGAATGATGGACTTACGATGTCCATCATTCGATGTCCATCATTTTTTGGAAAATCTTTTGAATAACGGGCGATACATATCGTCTGCAAGGGCGATACGCAGTTCGTTTCGTGTTATTTTCTCACGGAATTCAACCGGTGCACCTTCAATGATGGCGAGCGGCCGCCGCTCTTTTCCCTCGCCCATCTCCAAAACCGCGGCCGATGCAAGCGCATCAGCGACATCGGTCATGGTCATAACGAGTTTACGGCCAAAAATATCGGGTTTTCCCCGATAATCACGGACACCACTAAAGCCGGCATACCCCAGCGCGACTCCGACGACACCCGCGCGAAGCGGGAGCGTCCGGCTATCGGTAACGATGACGCCGAGTCGTTTGAGCTTGAACTGTTTCTTGAGCGCCGTGCGGATCGTCTCTGCCGCCTTGAAACTATCTCGAGGAAGAAGGATGATTTTCCCGTTCCCATTTGATTCATCGACGCCGGCATTCGGCATCATCATGCCGTCTTTGACGGTAAGCCAGACATACTTCGTCGGTCGTGCCCACTCGCTTTCGGCGCGGATGAGCTTCTCTTTCGCACGCGCATCGCCGCGCGCGCTCGTGCGATGCTCCGAAAGAGCCGCGATTTTCGAGGTCACGACGAGCACCGAACCCTCCTTGAGCCGCGGAATGTATTTTGTGATGAATGCGAGTAAGTCTTCTCCTTCTTTGAAAACCCGCGTGTGGATTGGTCGTACGATCATCCCGTTAGAAATAGGATGCGGACAAGTTCGAGTTGTTGCCTCCGATTTGATTACCTCCACTAAATCCGACCCGCAGATACATAATAAATTTCGTGCGTCCGCGATTTCTAACGGGAATCATGCCTTCACGTTATCGTCGCGCAAGAGCCAGAGTCCCATGTACGAAAGCGGCGTGTAGAGAACCCCCATCGCGACCTTGAAGAGCCACCACGAGACGATGAGACTGACCAATGCTTCATTCGAGTAGACACCGTAAAACGCGATGATCATAAAAATAACGGTGTCCAAAAATTGCGACCAGAGGTTAGAGAGCGTGGAACGCAACCAGAAGAATCTCGTACCCCACTTTTCGCGGAAGAAAAAGAACGCAAAGACGTCTTGATATTCGGCGATTGCGAATGCGACGAGGCTCGCAATCGCGATGCGCGCGGAGATGCCGAAGACCGTGTTATAGCTCTCATGCACCCACTCACCCGCTTGCGCCCACGGCATCGCGAGCGAAACGAATGAATAGAGAATAAAGAGCGCCGTCGAGACAAAGCCTGCGAGCACAAAGAGTCTCGCCATGCGTTTGCCGTAAATTTCTCCAATGACATCGGTCGCAAGAAAAACGAAGGGAAACATGAAGACCCCGACCGAGAGGTGGAGCCCCCACCCAAACGGCATGATCTTAAGCCCCAACGTATTCGCCGCCATGAGCGAGGTGAGGTAGATCGCAAGCGCGATAAGGAGCTTGCGGAACGCCGCGTCAGAGAGTGTTGGCATGGTGTGGCCAAGTGTACGCGTTGACGCTCTTAAACACCAGAGAGCTATACTACAGCTCGTTTCCCCCTCCCTGGCAATGCTTGCGCGCCGAATACTCTCGTTATAATAGCCGGATGCACTCGTACGAAGTCGAGATAAAGTCGCTCCTTGGTAGTTCCGAGCGCGCGGATGAGGTGCGAGAGAAAATGCAGAAACTCGATCCTTCGGTCACCTTACACTCGAAGAACAAACAGTTGAACCATTATTTCACCGGCGGCACGCTGCAAAAGCTGGCGACGGTCATGCGCTCACATCTCTCCGATGATGCCAATACTCGATTGGACGATCTTGCGAAGCGAGCGAAAGAATTCTCCGTGCGCACACGCGATAAAGACCCCGATAGAAGCTCCGCTTCTGACGGGGCAGGTGGCACGGTGCTTCTTGTGGTGAAGGCATCTGTTGACGATACTACGAGCGCGAACGGTATCGCGCGAATGGAATTTGAAGAGAAAGTGTCGATGACGCTCGATGAACTCGACAAACTGGTGCTCTCGGCCGGCTTTTCTTATGAAGCGAAATGGTCGCGTGAGCGCGAGGAATACGTCTGCAAGAGTACGAACGTAACCTTGGACAAGAACGCAGGCTACGGCTGGCTCGCCGAGTTTGAACGCGTTATTACTGATGAATCGAAGCTTGAAGAGGCGCGAAACGGCATCCGTGCCCTCATGCAGGAACTCGGCGTTGAGGAACTCCCACAGGAGCGCCTCGCGCGTATGTTCGACTACTACAATATGCATTGGCTGGAGTATTATGGGACCGATAAGATTTTCGTACTAGAATAAGTGTATGTACCTCTCCGACGTCGACATAAAGAAAGCCATTCGGGCCCGGGAGATCATGCTCGACCCGTTCGATACGGCGCGGCTCCAGCCGGCAAGCTACGACATCCGGCTCGGCAACAAATTCGTCATCAACGAAGAAAGCGCGACGCATATCATCGACCCCGTCAATAAGATATACGCGAAGACGCGCGAGGTCGTGATACGCGACGGCGAGGAATTCTTCCTACACCCCGGCATTTCCGTCCTTGGGACATCCAAAGAATTCTTCGGCTCCGACTACTACCTCGTGCAGATCGGCGGAAAATCATCACTTGCCCGCATCGGCCTTATGATCCACAACACTGCTGGCATCATCAATCCCGGGCACTTCCTGCACGTTACCCTCGAGCTCACTAACCAGAACAATGTGCCTATCGTCATTCGCCCCGGCATGGAAATAGCGCAGCTTACCTTTTCGAAGCTCACCTCGCCCCCGGAGCAGAGCTATAAAAGAATAGGCCGCTTCGCGAAAGACAACTGGAAAAATTTCGCAACGGCAAAGAAACGCACGCACGCATCGAAAAAGAAAAAGGCGAAGAAGGCCGGGAAAAAATAAACTATGGAGCGCCATTCTGAATACCAGTACCTCGACCTCATCAAAGAAACCTTAGATAAAGGCGAGGAGCAGGTTGATAAGGGGACGGGCGTAAAGACCTACAGCATCTTCGGCCGGCAGATACGTTTCGATCTCGCAGAAGGATTGCCGCTCCTCACCACGAAGAAAGTCTTCTGGAAAGGCGTTCTGCAGGAGTTGTACTGGTTCATGTCGGGGCAGACAAATGTCGCCTACCTCGCCCGGCAAGGCGTGCATATTTGGGACGACTATCCCCTGAAGATATACAACGAAAAAGCCCAGAAAGAAGGGCGAGCGACGATGGAAAAGGAGGTATTCGTAAAGCTTCTCGAAACCGACGATGCGTTCGCTGAAGCGAACGGCCACTTGCCGCATATTTACGGGGAGATGTGGCGCACGTGGCCCGCAAGCGACGGCCGCACCATTGATCAGCTCGGCTGGGCCGTGGAAGAGCTGCGTAAAGACCCCGATGCCCACAACACGCTTGTCACCTCATGGAATCCGGAGTTCCTCTATTCCATGGCACGCCCCGGCGAAGGTGCACGTTTCCCCATCTGCCACAACATGTACCAACTGAATATCAAGCACGGCAAAGTGTGCCTCCAACTCTACCAGCGCACGGCCGATATCTTCCTCGGCGTTCCCTTCAACATCGCAAGCTATGCGCTTCTCGCGATGATCATTGCGAAGATCCTCGGCCGAGAACCCGGAGAATTCGTCCATACCTTCGGCGACCTCCACATTTATGGGAATCATAAGGAGCAGGCACAAGAGCAGATAGCGCGCGAGCCGCGGCCGTTCCCTAAAGTCTCATTCACGCAGGATTTCAATTCGCTCGATTCGTTCAAGCCGGAATACGTGCAACTCGATGGCTATGATCCGCATCCGCCCATCAAGGCAGAGCTCACCGTTATCGGCGGCTACAACCCAAAGCTCCACGGCCCTGCCGCCTGATATGCGCGGGAAACTTATTGTCGTTGATGGTTCCGATGGCGTTGGGAAAGCGACGCAGACGAAGCTTCTCGTGAAGCGCCTCAAAAAGGCAGGAAAGCGGATCGAGACCCTGGATTTCCCGCAATATAAGGCAGACTTCTTTGGCCACTTCATTAAAGAGGCGCTTTCTGGAAAGCATGGTGATTTTATCTCGATGAACCCCTACCTCGTCTCTATTGCGTATGCCGCCGATCGGTGGGAATCGAAAGCGAAACTGGAGAAGTGGCTTGCAGAGGGCGCTACTGTCGTCCTCGACCGCTACGTGAGTTCCAATCAGATGCACCAAGGCGGGAAGATCAAGAGCTCAAAGGCTCGGACGAGCTTTCTCAAGTGGCTCGATATCATGGAGCATGAGGTCTTCGGCCTCCCGCGACCCGATCTCATTATCTTCTTGCATGTGCCGGTCGCACTCTCTATAAAGCTCATGCGGGGACGCTCGCGGAAGAAGGACCTCGCGGAACGGAATGCGAAACATCTCGAGCGTTCACAAGCGAGCGCCTTTCGGCTCATTAAGCGCCACGGCAACTGGAAGAAAATAGAGTGCACCGACGGTGAGAACATTCTCCCACGTGAGGCTATACACGAGGAAATGTATAACGTTGTAAAGAAGTTCCTCAAACTATGATCGACGTATGATCTAATGCACTGCACTCCCTATTGGCTCAACCCTAGTGGCTAACGACTATATCCTATGGAACTCTACCCATTCATCAAAAAACAAGACCCGCAGGTATATAAGGCCTTGCAGGGCGAAGAAAAAAGGCAGGCGGAAGGGTTGGAACTCATTCCTTCGGAAAATTATGTGTCGCGCGCGGTGCGCGAGGCAAATTTTTCCATCCTCACCAACAAGTATTCGGAAGGATACCCCGGAAGGCGCTACTACGGGGGGCAGAAATACACTGATGCTGTCGAGGTGCTCGCGATTGAACGTGCAAAGAAATTATTTGGCGCAAAGCATGCGAACGTGCAAACGCTTGGCGGCGCGAACGCCAATATCGCGATGTATTTCGCGCTTCTTGAGCCGGGAGACACCGTCCTTGGCATGGACCTCTCGCATGGCGGGCACCTCACGCACGGACACCCCGTGACGTATCTCACGAAAATATTCAGATTTGTCCGCTACAAGATGAAGAATCCTGACACCGGCGAGATCGATTACGACGAGATGCGCGATGTCGCTATGAAAGAGCGGCCCAAAATACTTCTTGCGGGGTACTCGGCCTACCCGCGCGAATTGGATTATCAGACATTCGTCAACATCGCCCGTGAAGTGAATGCCTACGCCGTGATGGACATCGCACACATCGCGGGCTTGATCGCGGGCCATGCAGTGAAGAATCCTTTTGACTATGGGTTCGACATCATGACCTCAACGACACACAAAACCCTGCGCGGGCCGCGCGGCGGCCTCATCCTTACGCGGGAGAGCGAAGAGCTGGCAAAGAAAATAGATAAATCCGTCTTCCCCGGCCTCCAAGGCGGCCCGCACATGAACAACATCGCCGCGAAAGCCGTGGCCTTCGGCGAAGCCTTAAAGCCATCGTTCAGAAAGTACGCAAAGCAGATATTGAAAAATGCCAAAGCAATGGAGAAAGTGTTCAAGACACACAAGGTACGACTTCTCACAGGCGGCACGAGCAATCACCTTCTCCTCGCCGACGTCCATGGTTCGCTTGGCATCACCGGTAAAGAGACCGAAAAAGTCCTCGACGAAGTCGGTATCACCTTGAACAAAAATTCCATCGCCGACGACACGCGAGGACCTATGGACCCCTCTGGCATTCGCTTCGGCACTCCCGCCATCACGACACGCGGATTGAAAGAAAAAGAATGTGCGAAAGTCGCCGAGTGGATGATAGAAGCACTCAAGAACAAAGACGACTCTAAAAAACTAAGAACAATAAAAAAAGAAGTCGAGAATCTCTGCAAAAAATTTCCGATTCCAAGTAAGTTTGTGTAAGAAGAAGTCCCTTGATGTTATCTCAGGACTTCTCGACAGACGCGCTTCTAACTAGCGGGCATTCTGTATTCGTTGCTCAAGTTCTTGCAGAACTTTTGGAAATGGGTGTTCGTCCTCCATCTCCGGTACAACCTCGTAATGTTGATCGCCCCAGTGTATGTTCCACATATTCGGGGCTGGCTCTCGTTCAGTGTCATGGCCTGGTCTGACAAGCCAGATGGTAGTCGGCCCCTCCCATACAAGCGCGATCTTCTGCAGTGGACTAAACTCGACTTCGACTTTCATGACGCTCCTCCAATCGTTGTCGTGTTATCACACTACCACATCTTGTAAATTTGTCATCTTACCAAAAAGCACTGGTATTTAGCCAAAAATGAGGCATACTCAAAGGAATGTTTTTTGGTATTGACTTAATCCAGGCAATACAAGCCATCGGTTACCCCGGTATTTTCGCGATCGTTCTTGCGGAGAGCGGACTTTTCTTCGCCGTTACGCTTCCCGGCGGCTCGATGCTCTTTACTGCGGGCCTTCTCGCCTCGCAAGGCATTCTCAATATTTGGATACTTTTCGTCACCGTCGTCGTCGCGGCAGCCTTGGGCGATACCATTGGTTACTGGTTCGGCGCGTGGGTGGGGCCCGCGCTCTACCGCCGCAAGGACTCCCGCTTCTTCAAAAGGAAACACCTCGAACAGACGAAGGTTTTCTTCGAAGAGCATGGTTCGAAGGCGATCTTTTTGGGGAGATTCGTTCCCATCGTGCGCACGTTCATCCCCATCCTCGCCGGTGTCGCTAACATGAAATACGGAGTGTTCCTCTTTTACAATCTCGCCGGAGCCGTCCTCTGGGGTGGCGGCTTTACCTTGGCCGGATACTTCTTAGGCGAGGCGATCCCTGACGTTGAAAAATATATCGAGGTCATCGTCCTTGCGATCGTCGTCATCACGGTGCTTCCGCTCGCTCATCAGGTATGGAGAGCGAGGAAACTGAAGGCTGCGGCTCCCGCGCTCGCGCGCCCCGCCGCCATCATCTTCGATCTCGACGACACGCTGGCTGATAGCTTCCAGCCGCCAGCCGCTGAAATCCTCGAGAAGATATTCCGGTTGGCCGAGAGAATGCCGGTCGCCATCATGTCGGGCGCAAGCTTTACGCGCATCGAGCGCGACATCCTGAAGCGCGTGCCGCACCAAGCCGACGCTTCGAACCTTTATGTGCTCTCCGACAACGCCGCACGTTGTGATGTGTGGAAAGGCACCGAGTGGGAAACTGCCTACGGCTTCCCTCTTGAACAACACGAGCGCGAACTCATCACGCGTGCGATCAACGAAACCGTCGACGAGACCAGTGTGTTCGCGGAAGACGGGCTTGTGCCGCGCATTATCGATCGCGACACCTCCGTCGCACTCGCGGCACTTCCCGCAGATGCGTCACGTGCGGAAAAACAAGCATGGGACACCGATATGAAAAAGCGGCCGGTCTTGGCCAATGCGCTTCGCGAGAAACTCCCCGGCTACGAGGTCCTTATCGGCGGCAAGACGACTATCGACATCGTGCGCAAGGGTGTGAGCAAGGCCTTCGGCGTCGAATGGCTCGCGAAGGAATTGAACATTCCCACAAGCGAGATGCTTTTCGTCGGCGACGCCTTTTACGAAGGCGGGAACGATGCCGTCGTCATCCCGACCGGAATACAGACCTACACCACCAGCGGCCCGGAAGAGACCGAAAAACTCATCGACGAAACGCTCGCGGCCTAAGGGAGCGCCTCGCACGCTTCGCCATCTTTGTTCGAGTCGAGCTTGTGGACGTCGTTCCCTGTCCCGCCGCACATGTCGAATACTGACTGCGCTTCGGCGTGCGTTTTGAAATCGGAACAATTGTAGGTGTTGGATGAGCAGGTGTAGTTGGAGTTGGTTGATTGGGTGGGTGGAGGTTGGGGTGGAGGTGGAGGTGGTGGCGGATTTTGTTGTGTTTGCTGCGGCTCCTGCGAAAGTGCAGTGGATTGCTCTGCCTGACCAGCGGACAGCGCCGGCGGCTCAAGAGCCGCCGGAACCGTTTCAACTTTCTTCGGCTCACTGACAGTCGACTGCCCTTTTACCTCCGGCTCCGAGCACGCATCCGGCGCCCAGAGCCCCCGCTGTGCCACCTTCGCAGAAGCTTCAGCGGCCTTGAATTCCTTTTGGTATTTGTACGGATCGTCGTAGGTGTATTCGTGCGCGAATCCCTGCTCGATCATGTATTTATTGAAAAAGAGGCCGTCATCACGATACACATACGCCAAGAGACGGTCGTATTTGTCACGCTCTCCTTCTTCGGCATCCATCTCAAGCGAGACTTTCCGACCCGAGAGAAGCGCTTTCGCTTTCTCCGAAGCTTCTCCCCCGAAGCATTGCACCTCTACTCGCGAATCGACCGTCTCCGGCGTATCGATGCCGATGAGCCGTATCGTCTCCGACTTCTCGTTCATACTAATAGCGATCGTATCGCCATCGACGACTTTAATGACATCGAACAACTCCTCCATCGGCTCACCCTCATCCCCCTCGCTCGTCACTTCAGTCTCTTCTTCAAGTACGACGCCGGCACTTGCCTGTGCCACTTCTTTGTCCTTAACCGAGGGTACGATAAAGGTAATACCGAGGCCGATACCGATCCCCATCGCGCCGATAAGCACCAAAAGAAATTTATTCATAACTCTACAAACCGAACATTTTCCCGAGAGCCAGTACCGGCTCGGCAAAAAACACCCAATCTGCGAGAACGAAGAGCAGTGACATCGTGGCGAGAAGAATGCCTGCCTTCATCGCGTGGCGGACATGATGCCAGTGCAGTTCCAGTTCCATGTCGAAGAAGAGCGCCGCGAGAATGAAGAGGCCGATAATGTAGTATGCGTAGCGGAGCGTCTCTTTGGGTTGGGCTACAAGATAGCTCCACCAGGGAATGCCTGCCCCGTAGGCAGCTTGCTGTCCTTCGGGATCTTCGTCGACTTGAACCGGTTCTTCCATGACGCCGGTCGCCTCACCAAGGACGGATGGTGTGGAAGTAGCTTGTGCGAGAGGAAGTGCGGGCGGCGAAGTCGCCCCAAGCGACTTC
>ERZ1292623.907-Hain-H51-01um-R1-907-length-29839-cov-9_pt1 | contig 29839 bp, 31 predicted proteins | sample MGYA00564398_ERZ1292623 | MGnify/ENA primary metagenome ERZ1292623 (study PRJEB36523, sample SAMEA6512633) | groundwater metagenome | collected 2019-01-07 | study: AquaDiva: Metagenomics assemblies of 32 groundwater samples
CGCGCCGCCGGCGTCGCCCGCGGCCGGCTGGATCCACAGGTTGTCGAAGATTTTCGCTTTCAGCAGCTTGCCGTTGGCCACGCAGTTGAGCGCCACGCCGCCGGCCAGGCACAGGTTCGGCAGCCGGTATTCCTGGCGCAGATGGGTGGCGAGCTTGAGCACGATCTCTTCGGTGATGAGCTGGATCGAGGCGGCCAGGTCCATGTCGCTCCGGGTGATCTGGTCTTCCGCCGGACGCGGCTTGCGGCCGAACAGGCGGTCGAAGCGCCGGTTGGTCATGGTGAGACCGGTGCAGTAATTGAAATACCGCATGTCGAGATGGAACGAACCGTCGTCGTGAATATCGACCAGGTGCTCGCGGATGAGATCGGCGTATACCGGCTTGCCGTACGGCGCAAGGCCCATGAGCTTGTACTCGCCGGAGTTCACCTTGAAGCCGGTGAAGTAGGTGAAGGCCGAGTACAAAAGACCGACCGAGTGCGGGAAGTGGATTTCCTTGAGTGGCGTGATCTTGTTGCCCTCGCCCTTCATCACCGAGGTCGTGGCCCATTCGCCGACGCCGTCCATGGTCAGAATCAGCGCATTCTCGAACGGCGACGGATAGAACGCCGAGGCCGCGTGCGACAGATGGTGCTCGGAGAACAGCAGCTTGCCGGCGGCGTTGAACGCCGGATCGAATTCCTTCAGGTGTTTGGCGAGTTCGGTCTTCTGGAACAGTTTTTCCCTCAGCCACACCGGCATGGCGTTCACGAACTGGCCGAAGCCCCGCGGCGCGAACGCCACGTAGGTTTCGAGCAGACGCTCGAACTTGAGGAACGGTTTGTCGTAGAAGACAATCTGATCGATGTCCTTAAGACCAACCTTTCCTTCCGCCAGACAGTAGCGCACGGCATGCGCCGGGAAACCCGCGTCGTGTTTCTTGCGCGAGAAGCGCTCCTCTTGCGCAGCCGCGACAATGCGGCCGTCCTCGATGAGGGCGGCGGCGCTGTCGTGGTAATAGGCGGAAATTCCAAGACAAAGCATGGTCGGAATCGATTCCCTCACCCCATCCCTCTCCCGGGGGGAGAGGGGGAGTTGGTCAGAACAGGGTATAAATAAACGGCGCCACGGCGCTGCCTTGGGCGAGGACCAGCAGGCCGCCGAGCAGCAGCAGGATGATAATGATCGGCAGCAACCAGAACTTCTTGCGTGCCCGCATGAACGCCCACAGCTCTTTCAGAAAATCGATCATCAGAATTGATTCCGCATGGATTGAGGGGTGAGTTTCTGGCCGCGCTTGACCCAGTAACTGCCGGTACGGTTCGGGCGCATTCCGAGAAAATCCTTGCCGAACAGGCGCATGACGAGGCCGATGGGCATGACGACCGCGAAAAATACCAACCCAAGAATAATGCGCGCATTGATCCAGCCGAGCACATGGCCGAAGGCCATCCACGCTTTGTAGAGCGGCGTGAGCATCTTCGGATAGATCAACGCAGCCGCCAGCCAGGCGCCGGCGCCGGCCAGCCAGTAGAGATTTGGCGCGTGCAGCGGCCACAGCGGCCAGAAGGACACGAGCACGAATACAAAGGTGAACAGAAAACCGAATTGCCTTTCCTGCTTGTGGGACATGCCGGGGAACCCTGTATCGACGCGGCGGATTTTAACAGGAAAGCCGGGGGGAGGCGACGCGACCGCCATGAATGGCGGAAGTGCCGGGCGCGCAGCCGTCCCTGCGGGGACAAACGCAGGAGCAGTTTTCCGGCCGACCGCCGGGCCGTACCGGAACCGGGATTGCGGCCTCCAGGGAAGGCACGCTCGCACTAAAATAGCCGTTATGAACTGGGCGCGCGCCGTCGTGTCAGTGTATAAATGGTTAGTTTTGTGCAGGCTTGCTTTCCTAGAATGGCTAATCTTGTGCGGGCTTGCTTTCCTCAAACGCGCGTCGCACGAGCGCCAGGGTCCGTTCGAGCGCGCCACGATTCTCTTCCACCATTGCACGTCCGGCGGCGCCGGCGGCGCGGCGCGCTTCCGGGTTCTTAAGGTAATCGGCCACGACACTGGCAAGTTCCGCGGCATCACGCACCTGGCGGCCGGCGCCTTGCTCGATGGTCATGCGGCTGATCTCCGTAAAGTTGAACATGTGCGGACCGAACACCACCGGCGTGCCGACGGCCGCGGCCTCGAGCAGGTTTTGGCCACCGAGCGGCGCCAGACTGCCGCCGATGAACGCCACATCCGCCGCCGCATGAAACAGTAGCAGCTCGCCCATGGTGTCGCCGAGCAGAATGGCGGTCTCGGGGGCGACGCGGTCCCGGCGCGCGCTGCGCCGCTCGATCGCAAAGCCGCGTTGGCGACAAAGCTTCGCCACCGCATCGAAACGCTCCGGATGACGCGGCACCAGCACCAGCAGCAATTCTGGCGACGACTGACGCAGAAGTGCAAAGGCGTCGAGCACTTGTTCTTCTTCGCCGGCGCGGGTGCTGGCCGCGATCCACACCGGGCGTTTGCCGAGGCCGGCACGCAGAGTTCCGGCCTGCGTGGTGAGATCGTCCGGCAGGTGCATCTCGAACTTGATGCTGCCTGTGATCCGCACGGCGTCCGGTGCAGCGCCCAGCGCAACCATGCGTTGCGCATCCGCCTGCGACTGCGCGCCAACCCGGCGTACTTTGCCGAGGGTGGCGCGTGCCAGCGACGCTACGCGCCGATAACCGCGCGCCGACTTTTCCGACATGCGCACATTGGCGAGGATGAGCGGGATACCGCGCGCGCGACACTGGTGAAACAGGTTCGGCCAGAGCTCGGTTTCCATAATCAGTGCGAGCCGCGGACGGGTGCGATTCAGGAAACGCCACACTGCCGTGGGCAAATCATAAGGTACGTAGCTGTGCGCGACCGAATCGCCGAACAGGTCGCGCACCGTGGCCGAGCCGGTTGGCGTCATGGTGGTAATCAGGATCCTGTGCCCCGGGTAATCGCGCGCCAACGCCTTGACCAGTGGCGCGCTCGCGCGTACCTCGCCCACCGACACGGCATGCAACCAGATTACCGGGCCTTCCAGGCGCGGCACGAAACCGAAACGCTCTCCCCAGCGCTGCCAATAGCCGCGGTTTCGCAAGCCGCGCCAAGCGAGGCGCGTCAGCACCCACGGCGCCAGCAGATACAAAAGAAGGCTATAAATGAACCGCACGCTTGCTCCCGGTTGCCCGCTGCCGGCCCGACCGGGCGGCGGAAAATGAATCTGGTACACTGGCGCCGTTCCGGCATGGCCAAAACAATGCCCCGACGCTTCTCGATTATTATTGTACACAGGAACGGCGTTGAGATGCTGCGCAAGGCGCTCACCGCCCTGCATGCCGCCTGCGACAGCGCGCGCGACGAAATCTTCGTGGTGGACAACGGCAGCAGCGACGGTTCGCCCGAACAGATCGCGGCCGCCTTCCCGCATGTGCAACTCATCCGCAACGCCTGCAACAACGGCTTTGCGCGCGCCAATAACCAGGCGATCGCGCGTGCACAGGGCGAATTCATCCTGCTGCTCAACAACGATGCCTTTCTCGCACCCAATGCGCTCGAACGCTTCGAGGCAGTGTTCCGGACACAGCCGCGCGCGGCGATCGTGGCCGGACAACTGTTCGACGCCGAGGGCGGGGCGCAGCGCTCCGCCGGGCGCATTCCGGCGGCACTCGATGAGCTGGGCCTGGGTTTTCTGCGGCGCACGCCGCGTGTGCCTACCGTGAACGGGCTTACCGAAGTCGAAAGCGTGGTGGGCGCCTGCATCGCCGTGCGTGCCGCGGCGATCCGCGAGGCCGGCTCGCTCGACAACGACTTCTTCTTCTATTTCGAGGAAACCGAGTGGTGCCACCGTCTGCGCACATACGGGTGGAAGGTTTTGGTTGAACCGGCGGCGCGTATCACTCACTTGAAGGGGGCAAGCACGCGCGGCATGCGGCGTGGCGCGCAGATCGAAATGCTGCGCTCGCGTCTGATTTTCTATCGCAAGACCATGCCGCGGATTGTGGCTATTCTGATATCGTTTTACCGTGTGCTGCGCCTATTGCTCAATGCCGGCGTGCAGCTGGCCGCGATGCTGGTGACCCTCGGAACGGTGCGTTCCGTGCGCGAGCGATTTATGGTTTACGGAATCCAGATCGCCTGGCTGCTGCGCGGATGTCCGGAACAATGGGGCCTGCCGGACAAGTGTCCGGCAGGCCCGACCTGAAGCGACAGTCGCCATGGATCGACGTCCCATGAAGAAACTTCCTGTCTCCGCCTTCATCATCGCCAAGAACGAGACTGACCGCATCACTACGGCGATCGCGAGTGTGCGCGATTGGGTGGACGAAGTGCACGTCATCGACAGCGGCAGCGACGACGACACGATCAAACTCAGCGAGTCGCTCGGCGCGCAGACCCGCTTCCGCGCCTGGACCGGCTACGGCCCGCAGAAAGTGTACGGTGAAAGTCTGTGCCGCAACACCTGGGTGCTCAATCTCGACGCCGACGAGGAGATCAGCCCCGGGCTGCGCGACGAGATCATCGCGCTGTTCGCGAATGGCGAGCCGGCGTGCTCGGCCTATCGCATGCTGCGCACCGAACTCTACAATTTCCACGAGCGCCCGCACCCGTGGGCGCCGACCAGTGACTGGCTGCGGCTGTACCGCAAGGACCGGGCCGGCTACAAGGACAGTCCGGTGCACGACACGGTCGAGGTTCGTCAGGGAAAAACCGGACGGTTGCGCGGCCGTTTCTGGCATCGCTCGTTCCGTTCCTTCCGCCACCATGTCGACAAGGTCAACTCGTATTCCAGCGCCCAGGCCGAGGACCGCTTCCGCAAGGGCCGCAATCCGTCGTGGCTCACGCTGCTGTTCACGCCGCCGCTGGCGTTCCTCAAGTGTTTCATTCTGCGCCGCGAATTCGTCAACGGCATCGACGGCGTCCTGATCAGCTACATGTACGCCTTCCAGCGCTTTATTCGCCTGGCCAAGACGCGCGAACGCTTTCAACTGGCACGCCGCAATAACGAGACGGAAAATATGACAGGACGAACGAAGTAGGGATTCATTCGATGAGCACCAAGGCGGTACTCTGGTGGGGCCGCTTCGACCCCGACTACTCGCGCAACCGTACCCTGCGTCAGGTCTACACCGCACTCGGCTGGCGGGTTGCCGACTTCCATCCGTTGCTCAGTCCGCTCGGCGATGTGGAAGCGCTGCTGCGCCGTCCGCTGTCGGCCGATCTGGTGCATGTACCCTGCTTCCGGCAGCGCGACATCGCGGCGGCGGCCCGCTACGCCCGCCGTCATGCTATTCCGCTGCTCATCGACCCGCTCATCAGCGCCTACGACAAGCAGGTGTTCGAGCGCGCCAAATTTCCCGAGGACAGCACCAAGGCAAAACACCTGCTGCACGGAGAAAAGAAACTTTTGCGCAACGCCGACGTCGTGCTGGCCGATACCCCGGAACACCTGCGTTTTTTCGCCGACACCCTTGGCGTCGAGCGCGCGAAACTGCACGTGGTGTATGTCGGCGCGGAAGAGTCGCTGTTCATTCCGACCGCCATGGATGGCGGAAGTGCCGGAAACGCAGGAGCAGTGTTCCGGCCGGCGCCGTCCCATGCGCCGGGTGCGCCCATCGAAGTACTGTTCTATGGTAGTTTCATTGCGTTGCAGGGCGCGGACGTGATCGTTGATGCAGCGCGTGCCTATCAAGGCCCGGCGGTGCGCTGGGTGCTGCTGGGTAACGGCCCATTGCTCGAAACCTGCAAGCAGAATGCGCAGGGACTTGCAAATGTCGTCTTCGAGAATTGGCTGCCGTATGAGCAACTGCCGGCACGCATCCGGCGCGCCGACATTCTGCTCGGCGTGTTTGGGGCGACGCCCAAGGCGCAACGCGTGATCCCGAACAAGGTGTTCCAGGCGCTGGCCTGCGGCAAGCCGCTCATTACCTGTCGCGCACCGGCTTATCCGGCCGGGCTGATTGAAAGCGGGAACAGCGGCATCCGCTGGGTACCGGCCGGCGACAGCGCGGCGCTGGCCACAAGCGTCGCAGAACTCGCGCGCCATCCGGACCGGCTCGCCGCACTCGGCGGCGACGCGCGCACAAGCTACGAGATGTTTTTTTCGGCAGGCGCGATCCGGCGCCAGCTGCAGGCGGCGCTTGCCGCGCTGCCCCTCACTTCGGCACGCGGATGATACCGATGCCGAAACCGCACTGCTTCGGATCGTCGATGAATTCCTCAACGACCTGACCCGGCTTCAGCTTCTTCCAGAAGTGATACACCTGGTTGCCGGGAAACGGCTGGTTCTCGATGATATCGTGGAACGCGACGATTCCGCCCGGGCGCACGAACTCCCTGTAGTCATTGTAGTCCCGGGCAACACCGGACTCGGTGTGGTCGCCGTCGATAAACAGGAAGTCTGCTTTCCGGCCACCGAGTTCCCGCGCGACGCGTTGTTTGAACCCCGCCTCGTGCGAGTTACCGGTGTGCAGCCTCACTTTGCATTTCGAGCCCGGCGGCGGCAATGCCTCGAGCAACGGCCGCTGTGCGTCGCGGTGCACGAGGTCGCAGGTGATGACCTTCTCCGCCGCGAGACTCGACCAGATCAGCAGGGTGCCGGCGCGCGCCGTGCCGATTTCGAGAATGATCGCAGGCTTAAGCGCCGCGACGGCCCTAGCCAGGGCAATGATTTCGGAACGCTTCTGCAAAGTGTGAATCGTGAAGTAGCCGTAACGCCCGAAGCGCATCGCCCAGTCCACGGTTTCTTCAATGTTGCGCGGTGCGGCGTGATATTTCCTCAGCCGCCGGAATGCGAAATAGCGGTTGAACGGGATGCGCAGGGTACGGCTCAGCTCTTTCAGTGCCTTCTTCATCGATACTTCCTCATTTATAGATAGGCCGCATCATCCCCGTCCCGGCACGATCGTGTCTTTTGTGAATGGCTCTCCATCCAGGGCCGCCAGAAACGTGGCAAACATCAGCAGTATTACCGGGAACAGCCAGTTGCCGTGATAGAGCGGCGGCTGGGTATTGAGCGGAAAGAAATAGACAATCAGGCCGAGCGCACAGGGCCATGCCTGGTCGCGCCTTTGCAGTGCTGCGGCCCAATACCATTTCACGCACAAGCCAATGGCAACCAGCAGACCGATGAGGCCCGGCCACCCGGTTTCGGCGCCCATGGCGAAATACACCTGGTGGGCGTGATACACCTTCACAGCGCCGCCGCGATAGATATCGTTCGGACGCGTGGCATGGTCGTCATACGCCTTGGCGAAGGCGCCGGCGCCGACGCCGGTCAGCGGACGGGCGAGCAGCATGTGGCTCGCGGTCTCCCAGATCGTGGCGCGCGTACTCAGAACATGATCGATGGTCTCGAATTTTGTGTCTCGGATTTCGGTCAGACGATTCATGCGTTCTTTCATCGCCGGTGTCAGACCGATTGCCACCAGCACAATCGCGCTCGCCAGCAGCGCGGCGGGAATCTTGAAGCGCCAGCGCGGCAACTTTAAATAGAAACCCGCGGCGACGATCGCCAGCATCACCAGCACCATGCGCACAGCGCCGAGCGTGGCGATGAAACCGGCGGCGATGAAGAAAAGAACGGCCGGCAACGCACCCTTGCGCAGCAACACCCAGAGTGCGACCGGCAGGAGCAGTGCGATCAGCGTCGGCTGGCGCAGCGAATCCTTGAAGGGGCCCAGGATCCGCAGGTCGCCCGTGACCGGGATACCAAACAGATCGGACCCAAACAGATATTGGATCATGCTGTCCACGACCCAGAACGCGAGCACGAACAGGATCCACGTCGCGAGCCACGCGCGTTCGGCGTCGCCGCGCAACACCCGCACCAGCGCCAGGCCGGCGAAGTAATACGCCACCAGCGCCCCGGCGACATTGAACGAGTAACGCATGTCGTACGAAGCCGGAATCGAGATCAACGCCGGCACCAACAGCAAGGCGAATACGATGGTCAAGCGATGCGTGGACGGCGCCGCGAACACTGCCGCACGCTGCTTCCACACCAGCCAACCGCCGAGCAGTGCGAGCAGACCGCTCGGCAGTGCCGGACTGACACCGTGTTTGAGACCGAAGTTGGGCATGACCGCGACGATCAGCAGGGCCAGAAAAACACCGATCTGGACGTGGCCGAGATTCTTAATTGTCTGCCAATTCAAGATAGACCCCCAGCGTGGAGTTCAACATGCGCTCGAGCGTGAACGGGTGATGGTCCGGTACCGCCGGGCGCGCTGTGGTCCACTGTGCGATTTTCTTCACGGCGGCAGCGACGTCACCGACCGGTACGCGCCCTTGCGGAAAGACAGCGGCGAGCTGTTCGGCGACACCGCCGTGGTCGTAGGCCGCGACCGGCACGCCGAGCGTGAGCGCTTCCAGCGACACGCGCCCGAACGCCTCCGGGTCGAGCGACAGCGACAGCACAACATTCGATACCGCCATGATTTCCTTCACGTCGCTGCGATGGCCGGTGAAGGTGATGTCCGCCTGCACGCCGGCGGCGCGCGCCTGCGCGCGCAACTCGTCGGCGTAATACTGCTTGCGCGGGTGCGCATCACCCACCAGCACGCCGTGCACCGGCAGGCCGCGCTGTTTGAGTCCGGCGATAATGCGAATGAAATCCTCCTGCCCCTTCCAGCGCGTGAGTCGGCCCGGCAAGGTGATTATGTATTTTCCTGCGAGCCCGGGATACTGCGCGCGCCACTTGGCGAGCCACTCGGCCGGCGGCTGGTAACCGTGCGGATAGGTCTGCGGGTCCACGCCGCGTGGAATGATGCGAATGATAGACGGATCCACCCACGGGTAATTCCTTAATATGTGTGCGCGGATCATGTCCGAGATCGCGATCACACGTTCGCCGCGCACCATGACCGATGAGTAGCGCCCGGGCGTGTACGGTCCGTGTACGGTGGTGACGAGATGCGGGCGCGACAGCGCCGGCAAACCCTTCCACGCCCGGTAACCGACCCATGCCGGCAGGCGCGAGCGCAGATGCAGAATATCCGGCCGCTCGCGCGCCAGGAACTCGCGCACTTCCCATATATAGCGCAGCGTCGTGAGGCGCTTGGCGCCCACCGGCCAGGTCAGGTGCTCGCTGCCTTCATGTTCAAGCTGCGCCACCATGCGCCCGCCGGCCGAGATGACGATTGAGCGATGACCGTTCTGCACCAGATGGCGGCCGACCTCAAGCGTACCCTTCTCCACGCCGCCCGATTCCAGCGCCGGCAACATCTGCACCACGGTCAGGCGCTTAACCATTTTTCACCGATCCAGGCTGCCACGCGCGCGGCTTCATTGAAGGGCGCGGCGGGTGCGCTAAGTTTTTGGCCGCGCTGCCAATCGGCAAAGCTTGTCACGAGGCCATCGCGGGTGAGTCTGGCGATACCGCGCGCAATGCGGGATGCACGCTTCAACGGCACGTTGAGCACACCGGTCGCGGCGTTGGCGGTCAGTGCTTCGTAGACCATGGACACACTGTCCTCCGTGACCCACGCCTGCGCAGCGGTCGCCAAGCGTTGCGACAGCCAGCCGGGTCCGGTCTCGGCCACCGGAACCACCGTGAGATTCTTGTACGTTAGCGCACGCAGACGCGTCGTGGTGGAAGATGGCGTGCGGCGCGAAGTGGTCAGCGTCCAATCGATGTCACCAACGCCGGCAATGACGGTCTCGATCTGGCTGAGGATATCGTTTTCACTCCAGCCATGGTGCCGCGACGGCCCGCCGATCAGTATCAGTCCGGCGCGCTCATTTTTCCGGCCCGGCTCTACCGGGTTGAGTGCGCCGCGCGTAGTGAACACATTGTTGCTTTCCACGCCGGCCGCGCTTGTGTGTCCCTGCACATCGTCGTGCTCCGGGATCACACACAGGTCGAACCACGCGCGCGGCAGCGACGGCTTCATGAGCACCACCGTGCGGCCACCGTGCGCGCGGCGCGCGGCCAGCAGTGGCAGATGGGTACGATGCCCGGCGCCGATCAGGAGATCGGGTGGCGGCAGACCGGCGACCGCCATGGATGGCGGCCGCTTCGGGCTCCTGCCCTCACGCGGCATTACTCCATCCATGGAGGGCAGAAGTGCGGAGCGCGAAGCCGTCCCTCCGGGGACAAACGCAGGAGCAGTTTTTCCGCCGCCGGGCAGAAAACGGCGGGTCATGAGGCTGGAGAGTATCGAGGCGTAGGCGGGAACATGGATCCAACGTGCATCCACCGGGTGGCTGCGGGCTAGTGCGGCGAGCAGCCCGCGCGTTTGATTTTCGTGACCGGCCTTGCCGTCGGTGAACGCCCAGACGACAACGGCGCGGGTGCTGTGTTCAATCACGCCTGAGCACGTACATCGCCCCGCAATACGGGCAACGCGCTTCGCCGTTTTCTTCAAGCGGTAAAAATACGCGCGGGTGTGAGTTCCACAGGCTCATGCCCGGCATCGGGCAGTGCACGGGCAGATCGGCGCGCGTTACTTCGTAACGGTTCTGCGCATTCGCCGGTATTTCCGTCGCCGGTTTTGTTTGAGTGCTGGCCATGGCTTTCATCCTTCGTAGGGTGCGCTTGCGCACCCTACCTCTATTGAACGAGCGTCAACCACTCCGGGTGCTGGCCGTTGCGGCCGTGCACGATATCGAAGTACAGGGTCTGCAATTTATCCGTGATCGGGCCACGCTTTCCGATGCCGATCTTGCGACCGTCGAGTTCGCGGATCGGCGCGACTTCGGCGGCGGTGCCGGTGAAGAACGCCTCGTCGGCGATGTACACCTCGTCGCGGGTAATACGCTTCTCCACGACCTTGATACCGAGTTCACCCGCGAGCTGCATGATGGTCAGGCGCGTGATGCCATCCAGCGCCGAAGTGAGGTCGGGCGTGTACAGGACGCCGTTGCGCGCAACGAAGATATTCTCGCTGCTGCCCTCGGACACGTAGCCTTCGGTGTCGAGCAGCAAGGCCTCGTCGCAACCGGAGGCCTGCGCTTCGCGCAGCGCCAGCATCGAGTTCATGTACTGGCCATTCGCCTTGGCGCGGCACATGGTGATGTTGATGTGATGGCGGTTGTAAGACGAGGTGCGTACCTTGATGCCGGTGAGCAGCGCTTCCTCGCCCATGTACGCGTCCCAGGTCCAGCCCGCCACGATCGCATGCACCTTGAGGTTGTCGGCGCGCAGACCCATGCCTTCGCTGCCGTAAAAGCACATCGGGCGGATGTAGGCCGACCTGAGTTTGTTCTCGCGCACCGCGGCGCGCGTGGCTTCGTTGATTTCATCCTTGGTATAGGGCATGTCCATGCCGAGAATATGCGCCGAACGGAACAGGCGATCGGTGTGTGCCTGCAGGCGGAAAATGGCCGTGCCCTTGGGCGTCTCGTAGGCGCGCACGCCTTCGAACACACCCATGCCGTAATGCAAGGTGTGCGTGAGCACATGGGTGGTCGCCTCGCGCCACGGCACCAGCTTGCCGTCGTACCAGATGACACCGTCTCGGTCGGACATCGACATCGCTGTTCTCCGCGCCATCAAACGTAGGGTGGGTTAGCGCCGCCGTGCGGCGCGTAACCCACCGATAGTTGTTTGGTGGGTTACGGCGCTACGCGCCTAACCCACCCTACATTAATTATTCAAGCCACTCCCGCCACAGCGCCGCGACCCTCGCTGGAAAATCACCCAGTTCCTGCGGCGCCACCAGTGGCCGGCGTTCCATGAGCTTGAGACGCTGTTCCACACCGAGATAACGGTGGTAAGCATCCCGCAACAGACCGGCTTGCGTGGGAGCCAGCAGCCCGCGCGATTCCATCGCTTCCAGGAGGGGGATGTTACCCCGGTGCTGAATCAGCTCCGGGTGGTCATGCGCCCAGCGTAATACCGCATATTGCACCATAAATTCCACATCAATCATACCGCCCGGGTCGTGCTTGAGGTTAATCTCGCCAGGGTTGTGTGGCGCCTGCGCCGCGTGCATGCGCTTCCGCATGGCCTTAACCTCGGTGCGCAGGGTTTGCGGGTCGCGCACGCGGCACAGGGTGACGGCGCGAATGTCCTCAAAAACCCGGGCCAAGTCGGTGTCCCCGGCAATCGGCCGGGCACGGATAAGGGCTTGATGCTCCCATGCCCAGGCATGTGAATCCTGATACTCACGGAACGCCGCCGGGTTCGTCACCAGCATGCCGGAGCCCCCGCTCGGGCGCAGGCGCGTGTCCACTTCATAAAGTATGCCGCTACCGGTGCGTGCCGTCAGGATATGAATAAGACGCTGCCCGAGGCGCGCGAAAAACACCTCGTTCGCAATCGGGCGCCCTCCATCCGTAACACCTCCCTCCTGCTCGGCGCCATGCAGGAAAATCATATCGAGGTCGGAGGTGTAGCCAAGTTCCAGGCTACCGAGTTTGCCGTAGGCAATCGCCGCGAAGCCGGGGTGGATGGTCTCACCACCTTGCTCGATCGACGGGCGACCATGTTTGAGCACCAGATCATCGTGCGCGAGCGCGAGCGCCTGCACCACAATCACCTCGGCGATGTGCCCGAGATGCCGGCCGATCTCGTCCGGCCCAAGGCCGGGACCGACGTCGGCCGCTGCCACACGCAGCACATGCCCGTTGCGAAATTCGCGCAAGGCTTCCATCTGCGCCTCCAGATCGTCCACCGGCAGGCGTGCCAGCCGGCTCTGCAATTCGCCCGCGAGCGCCGCGCGCGTGAGCGGTGCATACAGGCTGACGGCGTCCATCAGTTCATCCAGCAGAATCGGATGCTGGTTCAGATAACGCGCGATCCACTCGCTGGCCGAGCACAGCTTCACGAGCTGCGACAGCGCCAGCGGATTCTCCACCAGCAGCGCCAAATACGCCGAGCGCCGGCCGATGGCCTCGACGAAGGCAACCAGGCGCGCGAGCGTGGTTTGTGGTTCCGGTGTGAGCCCGGCGGCGCCAAGCAACAGTGGCATGAGTTTGTCGAGGCGTTCACGGCCGTTCGCGGAGAGCGCACTGTATGCACCGCCCGCGCGCAGCCCTTGCAACAAACTGACGGTGGTGCCGGTGTCAGCAAAACCGGCCGCCTGCAACACCTCGCGCGCAGCGGTCTCATCAAGCGTTCCGGCCCACAGCGCATGCAGACCCTGTTCATCCGCGGCCGGCGCCTCGCCCTGGGGCGCGGCGAATACCGAATTGAAGTGTTCGTGCACACGCTGCAGGTGGCGCGTGAGCACGGCATGAAAACCCGGCCAGTCGCCGAACCCCATGCCGACCGCCACGCGCAACCGGTCGAGATCATCGGTCGGCAGCACCTGAGTTTGCTGGTCGTTCAGCATTTGCAAACGGTGTTCAGTATTGCGCAGGAATTCATACGCACCGGACAGGTCGCCCACCGCCTGCGGCGTCAGGTCGCCTTCGTCGGCAAGGTGTGCGAGCACCGGCAGAATGCGCCGCTCCTGAAAGCGCAGGTCGCGTCCGCCGCGGATCAGCTGGAATGCCTGACCGATGAACTCGATCTCGCGGATACCGCCCGGCCCGAGCTTGATATTGGACTCAATGCCTTTGCGCAGCAGCTCACGATGAATACTGGTCTTGAGCGAGCGGATTTCTTCCACCGCGGTGTAGTCGAGATATTTGCGAAACACAAACGGCCGCAAACGCCGCATGAGCTCCGCCCCGGCGGCCGGATCGCCGGCCACCACCCGTGCCTTGATGAACGCGTAACGTTCCCACATGCGCCCGTGTGTCTGGTAGTACTGCTCCATGGCGTCGAACGACAACGCCAGCGGTCCGCTCGCGCCATTCGGGCGCAGGCGCATGTCCACGCGGAACACGAAACCGTCGCCGGTCGCTTCGTTGAGGGCATTGATCAGGCGTTGACCGAGACGCACGAAAAACTCGTGGTTACTCAAACCGCGCTTGTCGGTCTCAGTCGCTCCCGGCGTCCTCGGCAACTGCTCCTTGCGTTGCTCTACCTCGTGCATCCCTGCACTCGTGCCTCCCGCGAGCCGCTCCTGCGCATCCTGCGCCCGCGGCATTGGTACATCCGTGTACGGCACACTGGTACGTCCCTGTACGTCGCCCTCATCGCTGTAGGCGAAGACGAGATCGATATCTGATGAGAAATTGAGTTCCTCCCCGCCGAGCTTGCCCATGCCGATCACCACGAACCGGGCAGGTGCGCCGGTGCCGGTTGCTTTTGGCGCGCCGTCGCGCGCGACGGCCCAATCGCCAAGTTTCGAGAGCGCCGTGTCAAGGCAGCTATCGGCGAGCGCCGAAAGTGTTTCCAGGGTTTCTTCGAGACTCGCCCAACCGGCGAGATCGCGCCAGGCGATGCGCACCATCTCGCGCTGGCGCAGTTTGCGCAGCACGCTCTTCAACGCGGTCTCGTCTGCGCAAACCGCGACGGCTCGGCGCACTCGTGTTGCCAGTTCGCCCGGTGCATAGGCGCGTTGCAGATCGCCGCTGTGAATCAATTCCGGCAACAGTTCTGGCCGCGACTGACAGGCCCGCACCACGAACTCGCTTAAGGCCAGCACTTTGGCCGCGCTGTATTGCCAGCCAGCGGTGGTCGTCTGCACAAGTTGCGGCGCGATCTCCGCCCAGTGCCCCCGTGCGATCCCGCGCAACGCCTCCGGCAGCGCCGTCACACCCTGCTCAAAGCTGGATTTCTGCGGGTCATTCATACCGGCGGACAGGAGTTTCGGTTACGGGATACCTCACTTCATAAATGAAGCCCGATCTTGTCTTTGTCGTTACAAAGTCCATAAAATCAGCTTCGCTCCGTTCGTATTACCATAATAGTAGGTATCCCTGTTCCTCTATAGTCAACGCAGGCCGCCTCCATGATCCCGATCATTCCCAAACCGCTCGACGACTACTGCGTCGCTCACACGACCCGGCCAGACCCGCTGCTCGACGAACTGGCCGCTTACACCCGCGCCCACTGCCAGTTTCCGCAGATGCTCACCGGCCCGGTGGAGGGAAGATTTCTGAAAATGCTGGTACAGGTTACTGACGCACGCCGGGTACTGGAGATCGGCACCTACACCGGCTATTCGGCGCTCAGCATGGCGGCGGGGTTGCCAGCGGACGGTACGATCATTACCTGCGACATCGACCCGGAAACAACCCGGATCGCACAATCGTTCTGGGCGCGCAGTCCGGATGGCGGCAAGATCGAATTAATACTGGGTCCGGCGCTGGAGACAATCCGTGCGTTACCGGCCGACATGCAGTTTGATTTCGTGTTTCTCGACGCTGACAAGGAAAACTACGTGAACTACTACGAGGCGGTGTTGCCACGCCTGAAACCCGGCGGCCTGCTCGCCGCCGACAACACCCTCTGGTCCGGCAAGGTGCTTGCGCCGAAAGAAAAATCCGACCACGCGATGGTCGCATTCAACACCCGCGTGACGCGCGACCCGCGCGTTGAACACGTGTTGCTGTCGGTGCGGGACGGCGTGATGCTGGTGCGCAAACGGTGAACCTGCGCGGCGGTCGTTACCGGGCGATGTTGCGACACGCAGGTCCTCCGATTAAATCGGAGATTCCTTAATTTATTCTGGCTGCTGAGGGCTTTCCGCCACCAACATCGACAGCACCTCCGCGCTGTTCTGCCCGCCGATCTGTAACATGGAATCAACCGGCAGCAGCGAATGCGGCAGGCGATGCGGGTGTGGGATATGCGGCCGGTGCGGCCGGTGATGATGCGGACAACCGGTTATTACAAAAGACACACCCAGCAGAGCAAGTACCGCCAGAATCGTTGCCTTGTTTTTCATAGAAGCTACTCCGTATCTCTGGTTGTTTGGGCGACATCCAAAACCTGCGACGCCGGTTCACAGAGGCTGCCCGGGCATTCTTCATTCAACCCAAAAGCCTTCGCCGCATTATCAGCTGCGTGTGATCGAACAGCGAATCGTCCCGAGTCGTGGATCGTCCTTCTGAGGCAAGCGGCGCTAGCCCGGCGGCTTCACCGCCTTGGCCTTCAACCGCTCCATGGCCAGCTGGATGCTGACGCCCATACGGTCGATCGCGGCCGCGAGCGCGCCGATCTCGTCGCGTCGTGCCACCTCGGTGATATTCATCACCGTTCGACCGTGACTCAGCTCCTCGGCGATCTTCGTCAGGTTGCGGATCGGACGCGACAGACCGTAGGCTGTGAGGTATGCGATCAGCGTCACGACCACCAAAGTTGCAACGAGAATCATCAATGCGCGGCTATTGGCCGCCTGGATCGGCGCGTAGGCCTCGCTGTAGTCCTGCTGGGTGACGAGCGCCCATCCATTCTGGGTGGTTTGAACGTAGGCGACGGCTTTGCGGCCGTCATGTTCGTAGACAAGCTGGGTTTTCCCGGTGGCCGAACGCCCGGCGAATGCCGGGTGTTTGCTGAAATCGGCGCCGCCGGTAGCGTAATCTTGCTGGTGGTGGGCGATGACTTTGCCCGTCTCATCCAACAGGAAGGCGAAGCCAGTCGCGCCGATGCGAAGTTTAGTGACGTGCTCGGAGAGGTCCACAAGATGCATGGCCAAGGTGAGCACACCGACGACCTGATTCGAGCCAGTGGCGGTATTGGCGTTATGAATCGGGACAGCAAGCATCAACGCCGGCTTTCCGGTCGCCTTGGCGATTGCCGCCTGCTGGCCCATAGGCTTGCCCCCCATGACGTCCTGGAAGTAGACACGGTCGGCGTAAGCAAGGGGATCTTCCCGTCGCTGCGCGTGACGTTCTTGCCGTCCGGTCCAATGGTATGGGCCACGTAACTCCACTTGTATTCATTGACTATGGCTTGAAGAATTGGCAGTTGGCGCCGCGGATCCATGGACGCCATGTCGGGAAGCGACGCGTTCTGAGCCAGCGCCCTGAGATTTGTGTTCACCCAGTTGTTGGCCTCGCCCACGAACCTGTCGGACACGCTGGACATACGCTGCTGGATGTTGTTCTCCGTGTCTTGCGTGATAATTCGGTAGTCGACGTACCAGATGGCGCCCAGTGGCGTGATCGCCACAACCAACATGGCGAGCAATATTTGCTGGAAGATGTTGAGGCTGAACAGGGAATCCTTGTTTTTGTTCATGGCTGCTTCGATCGCTCCATATATTGACTAGATTGATTTATCACAACAGTTAATGCCCTGCGTTCAGTTCTTGTGCGTCGCAACCCAGCAGCAAGTGGCTATTTATTCAGGGGCGAGGCGAGTATCACGGTACCGGCCGCAAAGACGCACGAAATTCGTTTCGTAAGTGCCGCGTCCCTCGGTAAACACCCGGCACCTCCCTGTGCCAAGTGCCGCAGGTTGCTGCGGCGCATTTTTTGTCCCGACCGCCCTGCGGTGGGGAGGGGTCCGTACATGGCCCTGCGTTTAAGTCCCTATCCAGCTATTGGGGGCCCTTCGCCGGTGCCGTGTTATCCCTGGCTCATCGGGCGACCTTATTGATATGCAATTGAGTGTAGCAGTCATTCCGCGCGCGCGCCGCAAGCCATACCTTGCCGCGTCCGTATTCCGAAAGCCCGGTTTCGCGCTCGTCAGCGCGCCTCCCTTATATAGTAGTATAGAAGACGTCGCGTTAACGACGCCGGATAGCGGCCAAAATGCCAAGCGCTTCACGCACCACCCTCCTCCGGGTGGGCACAATAATCAGCCGTTGTTGGCCAACCGTGTCGTAAAGTCTTTAACCTCGCGTTTTCGATTCGAACGGGAGCCTCACACAGCCGGCCTCAACTATTATTTATTGCCATTCGGCATCCCCAGGTCGCTGTAGTACTCGTAGTTTTTGCTATTGACGAGCGAGCGCCGGAACTCGATTGGCGCGTCGTTGTACGTCATTACAACCCGCCTTACCTCCAGGAGCGGCGCCCTTTTCGAGACACCCAGCAGTGCACTGCTGCGATGATCGGCCGAGATCGCGCGCAACCGCTCGGCCGATCGAACAACGGTGATGTCGAAAGCCGTCTGATATAGGTGATAGATCGTGCTGGGGCGGTTTCGGAACCGGCTTTCGGTAAGCCCGGGAAACAGCTTCTGGGGGATGACGATGTCGTCAAGAATGACAGGCTCCCCATCGATACGTAACAGATTCGCAATGAGGTATATGGGGCTGTCGCGCTCGATCCGCAGTTTTTCCGCCGCCTCGTCACCCGCGTGGCCTTTGCGAAAGGACAACAGTTCGACCTGGGGGACTTCCTTCGTGCCGTCCTTGCGAACGATGTGGAAGAAATAAAACATCAGGCGGTCGCGATCATGCGCCGCCACAAAGGTGCCGCGCCCCTGCTGGCGCACCAGAATCTTCTCCCGCACCAACTCGTCCACCGCCTTGCGCAGCGTGCCCATCGCCACGTTGAAGCGCCGCACGAGCAGTCGCTCCGGGGGCAAAGCTTCCCCCGGGCGCCATTCGCCCGCCACGAGACTCCGCGTAAGCAGCCGTTTCACCTCCTGGTAAAGCGGCCTGTGCGAGGGCGCGCCTTCCAGCAATGCGTCACCGGCTTCTGTCCGGTGCAGTACCTTGGCCGGATGCATCATAATGGTTTACGTTAGCAAGGCTCTACCACGGATACAACTCATATATATGACATAGTTGACTTCGGGGGCGGCCCCGATTTAGGCTTATAAGAATCGATTGCACGTTTGCACAGCGGCCCCAACCGTGGAGGAACGGGATGATTCATTTCATACTGCATGACGCGCGGGATAGCGTCGGCGTCGTGGTGGTTGAAGGTGTCAAGACCGGGATGGAATTAACCGGCTGGATCATGGACGAAGACCGCCAGGTCACCGTCACGGCCATCCAGGACATCCCCATCGGCCACAAGCTGGCGTTGCGGGACATGGCCGTCGGCGACGCCGTCTGCAAATATGGAGTCGATATCGGTCGCGTCGTAACCCCGATAAGGGCCGGAGCGCATGCCCACGTCCACAACATCAAGACCACGCGCTGGTAAGACATCGGCGCCCCAACTGAAACATTCACGGAGCCGACATGATCAGCCCAAGCACGACTTTCCGGGGTTACCGCCGCGAAAACCGCCGCGTGGGCGTGCGCAATCACGTCGTGATCCTGCCGGTGGACGACCTGTCCAACGCCGCCTGCGAGGCCGTCGCCCGCAACATAGCAGGAACCCTGGCGCTGCCGCATCCCTACGGCCGGCTGCAGTTTGGTGAGGATCTCGAGCTGCACTTCCGCACACTCATCGGCACCGGCAGCAACCCGAACGTGGCAGCCGTGATCGTGATTGGTATCGAGGACGGCTGGACAAGGCGCGTCGCGGACGGGATCGCCCGGACCGGAAAACCCGTAACCGGTTTCGGCATCGAGGGCCACGGCGATCACGACACCATCATGCGCGCCTCGAGGACCGCGAAAGAGTACGTCCAATGGGCCTCGGAACAGCGGCGCGAGGAATGCCCGCTCGAGGAGTTGTGGGTCTCCACCAAGTGCGGCGAGTCCGACACCACCTCCGGCTGTGGCGCCAACCCAACCGTCGGTAATGCCTTCGACAAGTTGTACGCGCTGGGCGCCACCCTGGTGTTCGGCGAGACCTCGGAGATCACGGGCGGCGAACAGGTCGTCGCAGCGCGTTGTCGGACTGCGCCGGTGCGCGAGCAGTTCATGGCGATGTTCGACCGCTATCAAGCAATGATCAATCGCCACAAGACGAATGACCTGTCCGAGTCGCAGCCGACCAAGGGCAATATCGCCGGAGGGCTCACCACGATTGAAGAAAAGGCGCTCGGCAACATCCAGAAGATCGGCAAGCAATGCCGCGTGGACGGGGTGCTGGACAAGGCCGAGGTTCCCGGCGGCCCGGGGCTGTGGTTCATGGACTCAAGCTCCGCGGCCGCCGAGATGGTGACGTTGTGCGCCGCGTCCGGTTTCGCCGTGCACCTCTTTCCCACCGGCCAGGGCAACATCATCGGCAATCCGATCCTGCCGGTAATCAAGCTTTGTGCCAATCCCCGGACGGTGCGCACGATGAGCGAGCACATCGACCTGGATACCTCTGGATTGCTGCAGCGTGTGATGACGCTCGATCAGGCGGGCGACCAGCTGCTCGACATCATGCTGCGTACCGCGAACGGCCGCCTTACCGCCGCGGAAGCGCTCGGCCATCGCGAGTTTGTCCTCACGCGCCTGTACGAAAGCGCCTGATGGCAGCGCGAGCAAAAGCAGCCGGGGATTCGAGCGCCATGAGCAGCGACCGCACCCTCGAGGTCTCCGTCTGGCGCGGTGACGTCGCGGGGCGTTTCGCGGCCTACCGTGTACCGCGACACGCGAACCAGACCGTACTGGACGTTGTCATCCACATCCAGCGTGAGCTGGATCCTACGCTTTCCTATCGCTTTGCCTGTCGCGTCGGGGTATGCGGTTCCTGCGCCATGACAGTGAACGGGATCGCGCGCTGGACCTGTCGCACGCACGTCAATAAGGTGGCGGCCGACGGCCGCCTCGAGCTTGCCCCGCTCGCACACCTGCCGGTGATCCGCGACCTCGTCACGGACCTGCGTCCGTTCTTCGACAAGTGGGCGCGCGCCGGCGGGCGGTTTCAGGGAAAAACTACCCGACACGACCCGCTCGCCGTGGTGCGCCCGGACGCGCCGGAGCGCCGCGTCGTCGACGCCGCCATCGAATGCATCGGTTGTGCCGTCTGTTACGCCTCGTGCGACCTGGTCGCGTGGCGCCCGGACTACCTCGGTCCGGCGGCGCTCAACCGTGCCTGGACGCTCGTGAATGACGCACGCGACGGTGCGCGCGCGGAGCGTCTCGCCGCCGTCGCCGGGGACGCCGGATGCCATGCCTGTCACACGCAAATGGGCTGTAGCAAGCGTTGCCCAAAACATCTCTCGCCGACCGTGAGCATCGCCGGACTCAAGCGGCTGACGGCGCGCGCCGCCTGGAGCGGTGCGCTATGACCGAGGCGCGCCGCCAGACCCTGCTCTGGCTTGCGCAACGCGCGAGCGCCGCGGTGCTGGCGGTGTGTGTGACGGCGCATCTCGCGACGATCTTCTACGTCGCGCGCGAGCATCTCGGCGCCGCCGAGATCCTCGACCGCACGCGCGGCAGTTGGATGTTGGCGATGTTCTACGCGGTGTTTGTGGTCGCGGCGGCCGTGCACGCCCCGCTCGGTGTGCGCGCAATCTGCGAGGAGTGGCTGGGCTGGCGCGGTCGGCCGCTCGATCGGGCGACGCTGGTGGCGGCGGCGCTGCTGCTCGCCCCGGGCCTTGGCGCCGTATGGGCGGTATTCGCATGAGCGCCGTCGTCTTTCGTCGCAACGGTTGGCGCGCCCGATCGCACCCGGCCTATTGGGCCTTCGTCACGCATCGTCTGTCGGGCCTCTTGCTGACGGCCTTCCTGCCGGTGCATTTTCTGGTGCTGGCGCAAGCGCTGAACGGCCCTGCGGCCTTGGACAGCGTTCTGCGCTGGACCGAGCAACCGCTGGTGCGGTTCGTCGAATGGACGGTCGTGGCGCTGCTGGCGATTCACCTGATTGGCGGCCTGCGCCTGCTGGCGATCGAGTGGTTGCCGCGGCACGGCTGGAGAAATTCGCGGCGCTCGCTTGCGGTTGGCGCGGTACTGCTCGTTGCGCTAGGCTTCGCGCTGGCGCTTTCTCCGGAGAGCACGTAACCGGTGCATTGAGATTTAAAGACCACAAACGGAGGAGACCCTAAAATGAAAAACACTGTGTCCCGCGTGCTCGCGGCCTGTGTCCTGTCGATCGGGGGAGCGGTCCTCGGTGGATGCGGCAAGACCGAACTCACCGAGCTGAAGGTGGCCCAGCAGTACGGCATCAGTTACCTGCCGATGATGGTGATGGAGGATCAAAAGCTGATCGAAAAGCACGCCCAGGCAGCGGGTGTCGACGGTCTGAAGGTCAGCTGGGCGCGCCTCAAGGGCGGCTCGGAGATGAATGATGCGATCCTCTCGGGGAGCCTGCATTTCGCCTCCGGGGGCGTCGCGCCTCTCATTACCCTCTGGGCGAAAACCAGGGGCAATGCGAACGTCAAGGCGGTCGCGGCCATGAACGCGATGCCCCTCTATCTCAACACGCGCAACCCGAAGGTCAAATCGCTCAAGGATTTCACCGACAAAGACCGGATTGCCTTGCCGGCGGTTAAGGTCTCGATCCAGGCCGTGACCCTGCAAATGGCAGCGGAACAGGCCTTCGGCGAAGGCAAGCACAACGCGCTCGATCGATTCACCGTCTCCATGTCCCACCCGGACGGCCAAGTCGCCCTGTTGTCCGGCAGAGGCGAGGTCACCGCGCATTTCTCCGCGCCCCCGTTCCAGTTTCAACAGTTGCGCAAACCGGGCATTCGCACGGTACTGAATTCGTACAAGGTGCTGGGTGGGGCGACGTCGTTCAACCTGGTCTGGACCACCTCGAAATTCCGCGACCAAAACCCGAAGATTTACCATGCCTTCCTCAATGCCTTTACGGAAGCCGTGGCGATGGTAAACGCCGACAAGAAATGGGCGGCCAAAACCTATCTGCGGGTCTCCAAAGACAAGGACAGCATGGGGAACATACTCGTCATGCTCAACAACCCCGATGTCGTATTCACGACGACGCCGCAGAACACGATGAAATACACGGGGTTCATGCACAAGGTCGGTGTGATCAAGGTAAAACCGGACTCCTGGAAGGACCTGTTCTTCCCCGAGGTGCACACGTTGCCCGGGAGCTGACCGCCGCGCGCGCCGGGAACCACGCCCAATGAGCGGAAAGACGATGGCGGAAACGGCGCAACCGCTGCTCGACGTACGCGGCGTCACATTGCAGTACAAGACCAAGGAGCACCTGGTCACCGCAACCTATCGCGTCGATTTCCAGGTGTTCCACTCCGACCGTTATGTCGTGCTCGGGCCCTCCGGCTGCGGGAAGTCGACGCTGCTCAAGGCCGTGGCGGGTTACCTTGAACCCACCGAGGGCGAGATCCGGCTCAAGGGTGAGGCGATCCGCCGGCCCGGACCCGACCGGATGATGGTCTTTCAGGAGTTCGATCAGCTGCTGCCGTGGAAGACCGTCAAGGAGAATATCCTGTTCCCGCTGCTTTGCACCGGCAGGTTCCCGCGCAAGGCGGCGGAAGAAAAAGCGATGCAATACATGGAGAAAGTCAACCTGACGAAATTCGCCGACCACTTCCCGCATACGCTTTCCGGAGGCATGAAGCAGCGGGTTGCGATCGCGCGCGGCATGGCCATGGAGCCCGACATACTCTTGATGGACGAACCGTTTGCCGCGCTGGACATGCTCACGCGGCGCAAGATGCAGGACGAGCTGTTGCAGCTGTGGGACGACACCCGATTTACCGTGCTGTTCGTCACCCATTCCATCATCGAGGCGATCAGGATCGGCAGCCGCATCCTGCTGCTGTCGCCCCACCCAGGCCAGGTGAAGGCGGAGCTGGACAGCATACCGCGCGACGACGCCGACCCGCAGATCTCCAAGCGGCTGGAGTTGAGGATTCACGAGCTGCTCTTTGCCGATGACGTCGAAAAAGAGGGCATCGGGCATGCTAGATAAGGATGCCGCGCGGGCCGGGCGCCCGGAAATCCACAAGGCCATGATCGACTCGAGCGCCGTGGGCGTCGTCGAGAAACCGCTCTCCACCCTCGAGAGACTCTACGGCGTCGCGGCGTTGCGCAAGACGGCGATCCTGATCGTCCTCGCGCTGCTGTGGGAAGTCACCGGGCGTCTGCTCGACAACGAATTGCTGTTTCCGACTTTCGCCGTGACGGTGCGGGCGTTCGTCGACGGCGTGGCCAACGGTGAGTTGCCGGCCAGGGTCTGGGTATCGATCCAGGTGCTGCTGACGGGCTACGCCCTGGGCGTCCTGGTCGCCGCGCTCCTCACCGTCGCTGCGATCAGTTCGCGCGTCGGTACCGATCTGCTCGAGACGCTCACCTCCATGTTCAACCCGCTGCCCGCGATCGCGCTGCTCCCCATCGCCCTGATCTGGTTCGGCCTCGGCACCGGCAGCCTGATCTTCGTGTTGGTGCACTCCGTGCTGTGGGCGGTGGCGCTCAACACGCACAGCGGTTTCCTGTCCGTGTCCGCCACGCTGCGCATGGTGGGCCGCAATTACGGGCTCACCGGGCTGCCGTACGTGACCAAGATATTGATCCCCGCGGCCTTCCCCAGCATTCTCACGGGCCTGAAGATCGGCTGGGCCTTCGCCTGGCGCACCTTGATTGCCTCGGAGCTGGTATTCGGCGTGGCCTCCGGCACGGGGGGTTTGGGCTGGTTCATCTATGAAAACAAGAACATGTTGGAGATCCCCGCCGTGTTCGCGGGTTTGTTGACCGTCATCCTGATCGGTCTCGCCGTGGAAAACCTCATCTTTCGGGTGATCGAAATCAAGACCGTGCGCAAGTGGGGCATGCAACACTGAGGGGCGACATGCGTATCGATCCGGCACAAGTCGAGGAGGCCGCCAAGCAGCTCTATATCCGCGCGCTCAAGCAGTTGCCACCGGACGTCAAGCACGGCTTCGAGCGGCTCGTGGCCCACGAGACCTCCGCGACCGCCAAGGCGATCCTGGATACGATGATCACGAATATCGCCGTCGCCGAGCGCGATGACAACCTCCTTTGCCAAGACACCGGCATACCGATCTATAACGTAGGTATTGGGCGCGGCGTCGAGGCGAACGGCGCGGCGCTCACGCGCGCCATCCGCCGTGGCTGCGAACGGGCGACGCGCGAACATCCGTTACGCTCTTCGGTCGTTCATCCCCTGACGCGCCGCAACGAGTTCACGTCCTGCGGCATCGAGGTGCCCGTCATTCACATCGAGTTCAGTGATCGGCCAAACGTCCTGGAGATCGAGATGATCCCCAAGGGCAGCGGCTCGGAGAACAACTCCTGGCTACGCATGGCGACCCCGGCGGAGGGCATCGGCGCGATCAGGACCTTCGTCGTCGACTGCGTGCTCGAGGCCGGCGGCAAGACCTGCCCGCCGACGATCGTCGGGGTGGGCATCGGCGGGACGGCCGACCTGTGCGTGCGGCTCGCCAAGCGCGCCGCGACGCGCGCGCTTGGCAGTTGTTGCACCGATCCCGCCGGCGCGCGGCTCGAGCAGGAGTTGTCGCGCGCGGTCAATCAGTTGGGCATCGGCCCGCAGGGCCTCGGCGGCGATGCGACCGCCTTTGCCGTCCACGTCGAGCTTGCGGCCACGCACATCACGATGAACCCCGTCGCCGTCAACATGCAATGCCATTCCGCGCGGCGCGCACGCGCGACCTTCACGCCGGCGGGCGTGAGTTACGGGTACTGAGGCGCCATGGCTCACTACGAGCTTGCCACGCCGCTTGGCGAAGACGCCGTGCGCCGCCTGCGTGTCGACGATACCGTCACGCTGCACGGTGCTCTGTTCGGTCTGCGCGACGCGACACTGATTCACTTGTTTGACCGCGGTCGCACGACGCGCTTCGATCTGCGCGGCCAGACCGTGATCCACACGGCGCCGAACGTGCGCCAGGTCGCGCCGGACCATAAGTTCCCGACCGGATACGCGCCCGTGTGCATCGGCACCACCACCTCGGCGCGCATGGAGCGCTTCACGCGGCCGCTGATGCAGCAATACGGGGTCCGGCTTGTGATCGGCAAGGGCGGATTGCTCGCCGAGTCGCTCAAGGCGTTTACCGAGCTCGGCGGGGCCTACCTCGCGGTCGTGGGCGGCGCGGCGGCGCTCGAGACCACCTGGATCGAGGCGATCGAAGACGTGGATCTTGATGACCTCAACCCCGAATCGCTGTGGAAATTCCGGGTCCGCGATTTCGGTCCGCTGCGGGTCGCCATGGACAGTCACGGCGGCAATCTCTACGCCGACGTCGCCCAACGGGCGCACGCTCGGCGCGCCGCCGTGGTCGCCGCGCTTAACGCCAAACCCGACGCCTAGCGGATCTCCTGACAGAAACCAAGGCCCTGATCTCTTTAAAGACACCGATGCCCAACAGCCTGCGCCGCATTCAAACCGATATCTTGATCCTGGGGGCCGGCGGGGCCGGGCTGTTCGCGGCCATCCATGCCCACCAGGCAGTGCCGGCGCTGCGCATCACCATCGCGGTCAAGGGCCTGCTCGGCAAGTGCGGCTGCACGCGCATGGTGCAGGGCGGCTTCAACGCCGCGCTGGCGGCGGGGGACTCGATCGAGCGCCACTTCATGGACACGATCGAAGGCGGGCAATGGCTTCCGGACCAGGAGCTTGCCTGGACCCTGGTCACTACCGCGATCGAACGCGTGCACGAACTCGAGAACGAGATCGGCTGTTTCTTCGACCGCAACCCGGATGGGACGCTGCATCAGAAGCCCTTCGCCGGCCAGAGTTTCGATCGCACGGTCCACAAGGGCGATCTGACGGGCATCGAGATCGTCAATCGTCTCGCGGAGCAGGTCTGGGCCAGGGACATCGAGCGGCTCGAGGAGCACCGCGCGGTTGAACTGATCCGCTCGGACGACGGCGCGCGCTTGAGCGGCGTGCTCATGATTGACATTCGCAGCGGCGAGCTCCTGTTCGTCCAGGCGAAGGCCGTGTTGCTCGCGACCGGCGGCGGGCCGACCATGTACCGGTTTCACACGCCGTCCAGCGACAAGAGTTGCGACGGACTGGCGATGGCCCTGCGTGCCGGGCTCGCGCTGCGCGACATGGAGATGGTGCAGTTTCACCCGACCGGATTGCTCGTCGGGCCGCACACGCGCATGACGGGCACCGTGCTCGAGGAGGGGCTGCGCGGCGCCGGCGGCTATTTGCTCAACGGCGACGGCGAACGCTTCATGCTCCATTACGACGCGCGCGGCGAGCGCGCCACGCGCGACGTCGTCGCGCGCGCGATCTTCCGCGAGATGTCCGCCGGTCGCACCAGTCCGCACGGTGGGGTATACCTCGAGATGAAGCACCTGGGTCCCGACCATGTGCGCCGCGCGTTCCGGGGCATGGTCGAGCGCTGCGCCGATTGCGGCTTCGATCTTGCCGCCGCTCGCGTTGAGGTCATTCCGACCGCCCATTACCTGATGGGTGGCGTAATCTTCCGCGTGGATGGCGCGACCGGGTTGCCGGGCCTGTTCGCGGCCGGTGAGGACACGGGTGGGGTGCACGGCGCCAATCGTCTCGGCGGCAACGGCGTGGCCAACTCCACCGTCTTTGGCGGAATCGCCGGCGATCGCATGGCGCGGTGGGTGCAACGCGAAGGAGGCTGGGTGGAACCGGACGGCGCTGAGATCGAACGCGCGCAGGACCGTTGCCTGCGCCCACTGCGTACCGCACCGGGAAGACTCGAGCCCATCCGAAGCGCGCTCTACGAGACCATGTGGCGAGACGTCGGGATCATCCGCAGCGGTTCCCGCCTCGCCGAGGCGCTGCACCAACTCGATGAGCTCGACGAGGCGCTGGGTCACACCGGCATTCCAGCCGGAGATCTCGCCTTTAATCTCAGCTGGCACGACTGGCTCAACCTGGACAACCTGATCGCCGTCAGCCGTGTCATCGCGACGGCCGCACTGGCGCGGGAAAATTCGTGTGGCTCGCATTTTCGCGAGGACTTTCCGCTGACCGGAGCCTTGCAGGCTTCCACTTACACGGTGGTGCGGCGCGGCGCGCGCGATCTGCAGGTGGCACGGCAGCCGGTGGTTTTTAGCCGGGTGAGACCGGGTGAGACTCTGACTGCGGGATTAAGCGGAGCATGAATTCTCCCAACCGGGCGCAATGACAAAGATTGTGATTTCCGAGTTCATGGACACCCAGGCCGTGGATTGGCTCAGTGCGCGTTTCGCCACGGTCTACGAACCGTCGCTGGCCGAGCGCCCGCGGGCGCTGCATGCCGAGATCGCCGATGCAGCCGCCCTGATCGTGCGCAATCGGACACGGGTTGACGACCGGCTGCTGGCGGCGGCGGCGCGGCTCCGGGTCGTGGGACGCCTTGGCGTCGGACTCGACAACATCGATGTACGGACGTGTCGTGCACACGCGATTGAGGTCATCCCGGCAACCGGGGCCAACGCCCGATCGGTGGCGGAATACGTGCTGGCCACCGCCATGATATTGCTGCGCGGCGCCTACTTTTCGAGCGTGGCGGTCGCGCAAGGACAGTGGCCGCGCGCGCCGCTGTGCGAGGGGCGGGAGATCGCCGGCAAGACGCTCGGCCTGGTGGGCTTCGGCAACACCGGGCAAGCGGCCGCGCAGCTGGCCAGGGCGCTCGACGTGCACGTCCTCGCCACGGACCCGATGCTGCCGCTCGAGTCACCTCTCTGGGTACAGGCCGGCACGCACGCACGAAGCCTGAATGACCTGCTCGCGCAGAGCGACGTGGTCTCCCTGCACCTGCCCCTCACCGACGAGACGCGCGGCCTCATCGGTGCCGAGCAGCTCGCCCGCATGAAGCCGGACGCGATACTTATCAACACCGCCCGTGGCGACCTCATCGACGAGACCGCCCTCGCCGGAGCGCTGCGATCCGGCCTGTTGGGCGGTGCGGCGCTCGACGTGTTCGGCCGGGAGCCGCTGCCGGCGGGATCACCCCTGGCCGACGCCCCGCGCCTGATCCTGACGCCGCACATCGCCGGCGTCACGCGCGAGTCGAACGAGCGCGTGAGCTCGATAGTCGCCCGCAGGGTGGCCGAGATACTCGAACGCTCTAAACCCTGAGGCCCGAAGCATGCCGAAGATTTCCACCGACGAACTGACCGCGCTGGCGCGGGCGGCCCTGGAACAAGCCGGCGCCGGCGCGGCGGCGGCGGCCTCCGCCGCGCGCGCCCTGGTCGCCGCGGAGGCGCAGGGGCTCGCCTCGCACGGGCTGTCGCGCGTACCACAGTATTGCGCGCACCTGCGCCACGGCCGGGTCGCGGGCGCCGCCGTCCCGCGCGTCGTGCGCGCCAAGGCCGCCGCCTGCCTGATCGACGCGGGTGAGGGTCTCGCCTTTCCGGCCTGCGAGCTGGCGATCCGCGAAGCGATCGAACGGGCGGGCGCCGCCGGTGCGGCGTTTGCCGGCGTCACCAACAGCCACCACTTCGGGGCGGCGGCCTACCACCTTGAGGCGGTGGCGAACGCGCATCTGGTGGGGCTCGCCTTCGGCAACTCGCCGGCCGCGATGCCGGCCTGGGGCGGCAAGCGCGCACTGTTCGGCACCAACCCCATCGCCGCCGTGTTCCCGCGACGAAACGACCCGGCGATTGTCGTGGATCTGTCGCTCTCGGAGGTAGCGCGCGGCAAACTGATGCTCTACGCCAGGGACGGCAAGCCGATTCCGCCCAACTGGGCGCTGGATGCGCAAGGTAATCCGACGACGGATCCGCAAAAAGGCCTGGACGGCATGATGTTGCCTGCCGGCGGCGTGAAGGGGGCCATGCTCGCCTTGATCGTGGAGTTGCTCTGTTGCGCGCTCACAGGTGCCCACTTTGGCTTCGAGGCGGATTCGTTCTTTACCGATGACGGCAACCGGCCGCGCATCGGGCAGGCCTTCCTGGTCATCGATCCCGAGGCACTGGCCGGGCGCGCTGCCTATTTCGGGCGCCTCGAAACGCTGGTGGCGGCGATCCTGACCGATCCCGACGTAAGACTTCCCGGGCAACGCCGGCAAGCTCTGGCCCGGCGCGCCGAGACGGAAGGCATAGACATGCCGGCGGCGCTGCACGAACAACTCGTCGCACTGGCACATGGCTAGCGGCGCCATACCTGGTGTGGTCATCCGCGGAATCGTCCTGTGACAAAATTATGTTGGGCGCAACGGCGCTTTGCATGCTGACAATCGGGTGCAGGGAGCCGTTGCATACGTTGTGCTAGAATTCCCTACAGTAGTGAACCGAGGCGTCCATCCATGATCTACACCATCAAGGCCATCGTTTTTCGCGGCGCGGAGTCCGGTTACGTCGCCGAGTGCGCGGAACTACCCGTGGTGACGCAGGGCGCG
>ERZ1292623.633-Hain-H51-01um-R1-633-length-36888-cov-9_pt1 | contig 29821 bp, 24 predicted proteins | sample MGYA00564398_ERZ1292623 | MGnify/ENA primary metagenome ERZ1292623 (study PRJEB36523, sample SAMEA6512633) | groundwater metagenome | collected 2019-01-07 | study: AquaDiva: Metagenomics assemblies of 32 groundwater samples
CCTTCTCGATCCTGAAGAGCGAATCGGTCGCCGCCCCACTCAAGCGTGGCGTGGCCGGAGCCGCGGGAGCCGCGGGAGCCGCGGGAGCCGCGGGAGCCGCCTTCGTGGCCCGGGCTTTCGTCGCCGGCGCCTTGCCGGCGGTCTTGGTCGCCGGGGCCGCCGGTGGGTTGCCCGCCAGCCTCGTTGCCCTCGCGCGCTGAGCGATGCCTGCGTAGGACAGGACCAGCAGCTGGAGGTTTTCCGCGTTGTTCGGCTCCACCGTCACCAGACGGCTGGCGAGCGGCAGCGCGCGATCATGCTGGTTCTCGCGCAGAAGCACGATCGACAGGTTGGACAATACATCGCGGTGATACGGGTTCTTGTCGTACGCTCCCGCAAACAACTTCGCCGCTTCTGACGACATTTCCGCGCGCGCCATGCATACGCCCGCGTTCATGAGGTCCGAATACGCGTACGCTGCCGTATTCTCAAGGGGATCCTTGTACGTCTGGCGCAGCGAACCGGTGTCGCCTGACACAATGGCTACACGGCAGAGACCTTGACGAGCGTTGGCCGCGGACTCACCGGCGCCCTTGTCCGCCAGAATGCCCTCAAAAGCGGCGCGGGCCTGATCGACGTACGGCTTGCGACCCGCGGCATCCGTGGCCGCCTCGGCGGAGTCCACGGCCAGCGTACCGAGGTAGACCAGGCTCTGGCGCCGGATGTCGTCGTACATCGTGTCCTTCGCGGCGAGGTCAATGCTCTTGCGGTACAGCACGAACGCTTCTGTCGTCTTCTGCTGGCGCTGACGCACATTGGCGAGCACCACAAAGCCGTACGGGGCGAACGGGTTCAGCGTGATCGCGCGCTGCGCGGCGTACGCGGCGGAGTCGGCATCGTCGGCGTTGAGACGCTCAATCGCCTTGTTCACCATATCGACCCACGGTTTCTGGCCGCGCCACTTCACGGTCTCGGCGATGCACTCGGGCATCGCCGCTTCCACGACGCCGAACGCCGAGTCGAGCGTGGCGGCAAGGTCGATCATTCCTTCCGGATTCTCCGTGATGCCGATGGCACCACGCTTTGCCGTGAGTCCGATCTCAGGCAGACTCGCCCACAGGACCAGGGTCTTGCCGTAGACGAAACCCTTGCCGGCGGGATTGTCCGTTTTGTCACCGATCGACTGCAACTGCTTCATCGCGTTCAAAAGTTGCTTGCGCTGCGCTTCGGGCGTCTTCGCGCCCGTGGCTGTCATGACGGCCAGTGAGGCGCGTCCGAGCGCCGTGGGACGGCTCTCGTTGACTTCGCACGCCTTCTGTTGGGCGCCAAGAGCGCCGGCGGCGCCGACCAGCGCGGACGCCACTCCAAGCAGGCGAGCAAAAGGACGGTCAAAAACGAACATGGGAAGGTCTCCTGGGTCGCTGTCTCGAACCGCAGTCTGAAGGGTCTTACCCTGTGCTACGATTCACGTTCCGCCTCGATCGAGGCAAGCCAAAATATATCCTGCGGCGAACGACCTGTCGCCAGCGCCACGCGGGCAACGTCGTCAAACTCGGGCTTGGCCCGACGCCGTCCATCCGGGAGTTGCACTACCTTCACCGCGATCGTGTGGCCCACCACGGTCACCGACGACACCTCGCGGACCAGCGCCCGTCGACGAAGCTCCGTCCTGCGTACGCCGATCGTCGTGGTAGTGCTGAACAACAGGGCCTCAAGACTCTCGACCGACCCCGGCGCGGCCAGCACCTCGATCCGCGTCCCCAGCCTCCCTTTCTTCATGACGACCGGCTGAAGGATCACGTCGAGCGCACCATCCGCGCGCAACCGATCCGCGGCAGCGGCCAGGTACTCCGGCGTCATGTCGTCCACCTCGCACGTGAGCACCACCACGCTTTCGGAGCGGGCGTCGCCCTCGAGGTCCGCCAACACGATGCGCAGCGCGTTGGCCCGATCCGGGAACTCCTTCGATCCGGCCCCGAACCCGCTGCGCCGAGGCACATAGGCGGCCGGCTCCGGGCCGGCCGACAGCGCGCGCACGAGCGCCGCACCCGTCGGGGTCACGAGTTCGCCTGCGCCTTGGGGGCCGGGACGAACGACCTGACCCTCCAGCAAACGCATTGTCGCGGGTGCGGGCACTGGCATGGTCCCGTGCGCGGCCGTCACGACACCGTCGCCGAGCGCGATGGGTCCGCAGTACACGGCGCTCACGCCGAGCAGTTCAAGGCCCCACACGGAACCAAGGACGTCGAGGATCGCGTCGACCGCGCCGACTTCGTGGAGATGCACCTGCTCGACGGTGGTGCCGTGAATGGCCGCTTCCTGCTCGGCGATGAGAGTGAATACGGCGTCGGCGCGTTCCTTCACTCGCGGCGGCGCATCGGCGCGCTGGACGATTTCGCGGATATGCTTCAGGTGCCGGCCGTGCGGCTGCGGTGGAATGGCGAAGTCCACCTTGGTACACACGATGCCCGCGCGTTTCACGTCGCGGATGTCGACCGTCACGCCATCGAGCGACAGTGTGCCCGGCAGTGCGCGCAGCCACTCAGGATCGAGGCCAACGCTCACGAGCGCACCCAGCGTCATGTCGCCGGAGATTCCACTGAATGGATGGAGGATCGCGACGCTCATCTCAGAACCTGTAGGAAGCGCCACTGCCGGTATTGAACACCACGACTTCGGCGTCCGATCCGATGCGTTTGTCGGCGGCCATCTGCGTGAGGACAGCCACAGCGCAACCGCCTTCGGGCGCCGCGTCAATGCCGGTCTCACGTCCGATCCACGCCGTGCCGGCGCGGATGTCCTCCTCGCTGATCGCCACCGCGTCTCCCGCGCTCTCCCTCACGGCGCGCAGAATGAGCCGATCGCCGAGTGGTCCGGGCACACGGAGGCCCGCCGCATGCGTGGTCGGGTTCTCCCACGGTGTGGAGCGATCAGCGCCAGCGGCGTGCGCGCGAACGATCGGCGCGCAACCGGTCGCCTGCGCCACAATCATCCGCGGCAACGGAATGTCCTTCGGTAGCCAGCCAAGGTCGATGAGTTCGCGGAACACCTTCCACATGCCGATCAGGCCCGTGCCGCCACCGGTCGGATAGATGATGTGCGTTGGCAGCCGCTTCCAATCCATCTGCTCGGCGACCTCAAGGCCCATCGTCTTCTTGCCCTCGATGCGATACGGCTCGCGCAACGTGGACATGTCGAACCAGCCGCTTTCGGCCGCGAACGCCCGCGCCTGCTTACCCGCATCGCCGATGTGCCCGTCCACCAGCACCAGTTCGGCGCCGAACGTCCTGATCGTGTTGAGGATCGCGGCCGGCGTCGACTTCGGCGCGAACACGCGCACCGGAAGGCGCGCCGCCGCGCCGTACGCCGCCAGCGCGGCACCCGCGTTCCCCGCGGTGGGAACCGAGAATCCCTTCACGCCAAGCGCCGCGGCGCGCGTTACCGCCGCGCTCATGCCACGCGCCTTGAACGAGCCGGTCGGGTTCAGCCCTTCCTCCTTGATCCAGACCCGGCGCACGCCAACCGCTTTCGCAATGGTTGGCGCGTCGAGCATCGGCGTCGTACCCTCGCCCAGCGAGACGATCTCGCCCTCGGTGGCCGGCATCAGCGGCGTGTAGCGCCACATGTCCCAACGGTCGAGCAGGTCGGCCTTGGTCGGATGGGCACCGTCGTAGCGCACCAGGAGCGGCTGCCCGCACTTGGGACAAACGGTCGCGAGCGTATCACCCGGTTGCAGGTGGTCACAAGCTGAGCACTCCAGTCGCCACAATCTCACGCCGTCGATTCCTCTGTTGGTTTCGTTGCCACAGGTTCGGCACCCGCCGCTGCCGGCACGGCCAAGGCATCAAGCACCTTGCGCGCTGTCTTCTCGGAAAACCCCGGCAACGCCGCGATCGCTTCCGGCGATGCCTGCTTCACGCCGTCGAGACTGCCAAATGCGGTGAGCAGCTGACGCCGCCGAGTCGCGCCAATGCCCTTGATGCGCAACAGCTCGGATGTGACCGTGCGCTTCGCGCGCCGCAGCCGTTGGAACGTAATCGCAAAGCGGTGCGCTTCGTCGCGCGCCTGCTGCAGCAGGCGCAGCGCGACGGATCGCTTGGGCAGCCGCAGCGACTCCGCCCGGCCGGGCACGAAGATCTCCTCGTCGCGCTTGGCCAGGCTGATGATCGCCATGTCGCCGAGACCAAGCGCCACCATGGCGACCTGCGCGACTCCCAGCTGGCCCTTGCCGCCGTCGATGACGACGAGATCAGGCAGCGCGCGCGATTCGTCCAGCCGCCGCCGGAAATACCGGGTCACGACTTCCGCCATCGAGGCGAAATCGTCGACGCCCTGTACGGTTTTGATCTTGAACTTGCGGTACTCGGCACGCATCGGGCGCCCGTTCTGGAACCAGACGCACGATGCGACGGTGTCAGTTCCCTGCGCGTGCGAAATGTCGAAACACACCAGCGAGCGAGGCACTTTCTGGAGCCCAACCTTTCGCTGCAGCTCATACACCGGGTCAGCGGCTCGCTCCGCGGTTTCCTCGCCCTCGAGCAAGGCCTCCTCCAACAGGTGCCGCGCGTTCTGGTCGGCCAGGTCCACGAGCTCACGCTTTGGGCCACGCTGCGGCACCACGACCTCGGTGGCGATGAGCGATGCGACGATGAGTTCGCGGTCATCGGTGTCGAACGGCAGGTACAGCTCGGCGGCGCGATCCGGGAGCTTGAGGTACTCGCCGGCGAGATACACCGCGAGCACCGTGCGGTCCGACTCCTCGCTGAGATTGCCGATAAGCGTGTGTTCACGCGCCAGCAATCGCCCACCGCGAAAGCGCATCAGCGCCACACAGGCATCGTCGCCGTCGCGGGCGTAGCCGACCACGTCGCGGTCACCGCCTTCCACCGCCATGACGACCGCGGGCTCTTCCATGCGCTCCAGATGGCGCATCGCGTCGCGCAGTTCCGCCGCGCGCTCGAAATCCAGGGCGATGGAGGCTTGGTCCATGCGCTCGCGCACGCGCCGCCCCACTTCCGCCGTCCTGCCGTCGAGGAACAACAGCACCTCGGCGATCATCGCGCGATACTCGGCTTGCGACTGGAGGCCCACGCAAGGCGCCTTGCAGCGTCCGATGTGGTGATCGAGGCACGGGCGGTCCGGTGCGACCGCCGGCAAGTCATAGTTGCAGCTTCGCACGGTGAAGATCCGCTTCACCACGTTGAGCGCGCGGCGCATCGCGCCAACGTCGGTATACGGCCCGAAGTAGCGCGAGCCATCGTTTTCGAGGCGGCGCGTCACGATGATCCGCGGAAACGGCTCGTTCACCGTCACCTTCACCAGCGGAAAACTCTTGTCGTCGCGCAACGAAATGTTGAAGCGCGGCTTGTATTCCTTGATGAGGTTGGCTTCGAGAATGAGCGCGTGCGTTTCCGTCGGTACGACAATCGTGTCCAGATCCTCTGCCTGGCACATGAGCGCGAATGTCTTGACGCTCTCCGCCCGCTCCGCGTGGACGTAGCTCCGGACGCGGGAACGCAGTCGTTTGGCCTTCCCGACGTACAGCACCGTGCCCTGCGCGTCCTTCCAGAGGTACACGCCGGGCGACTCCGGCAAATGCGGGATCTTCTCGAGCACCGAGGCCGACAGCGCCATCGCGGAAAGATACGCCGCCAGGCGGCGCCGGTCCTACGGCGCGATACGGCGGAGGCGCTTGAGCGTGGCGACCGCCGTCTCGACGCCGAAGGCGGCGGTCAGGGCGAAATAGCTCATACCAAACGCGCCGATGATCACTACGGCCCCGACCATCTGCGGATTGCCAACCATGCTCCCCTTGATGGCGAGCGCGATCCCGCCGGACGCCAGCGCCGCGGCCCACAGGGTGACCACGCGCCTGGCCTCGAGTCCAGTCCGGCCCAGCGCGACGCCAAGCTTGCGACGCAATAGCACGAACTCCACCCATCCAGCCAACGCCGACGACAGCGTCAGTGCTGCCGTGCCCCATTCGGGCGCCAAACCCAGCCAGTCGGGCAAGCGCATCGCGAAGATCCACCCTCCGCCGGCAGCCAGGGTCACGCGCACCACGGCGAACCGCAGCGGCGTTCGGGTATCGCGCAACGCATAGAACGCTGACGAATACAGCCGACCAGTCGCGCTGGCCATCAAACCCACGCCGGCCGCCGCAAGAATGCCCCACACATAACGGGTGTCCTGGCCCGTGAAGCGTCCGTGTTGGTAGATCGCGGACGCGATCACGTCGCCCAGCAGGAGAAACGCAACGGCCGAGGGCACCACGAAGAACGCCATCCGGCGCAACCCGTCCTGCAGACGATCGCGCACGTGCTTCGTGGTCGCGGCAGCGTCCCCGGTGGCGCTCGACATCTCCGGCAACTCCGCCGCCGAGATCGCCATGCCAAAGAGGCTGATCGGCAGCAGCGAGATCGTCTGCGCATAGAACAGCAGTGACATCGATCCAACCGGCAGGAAGCTCGAGATCAGTTGGTCGACATAGGCGTTGACCTGAACCACGCCGCGCCCGAAGAACGCCGGCACGAAGTTGCGGAGCACCTGACGCACGTTCGTGTCGCTGCTCGCCAGGCCCACGCGCATGGCGTTCGCAACGGACAGCACCGCGGGAAGCTGGACGAGGGTTTGGAGGCCCGCGCCAATGACGGACGCCCACGCCAACCGAATCACGAGCACATCGGGCGACTGGCCGCGAAACGCGAGCAGCGCGGCGATCATCGCGCCGTTCCAGGCTACTGGCGCCGCGTACGCCAGAAAGAAGCGGCGGTGACTGTTGAGGATCCCCAGGCACCACGCCGAGTAGACAAAGAGCGCGGCGCCAGGAAAGAGGATGCGGATCAGCCGGATGGTCAGTTCCCGTCGCTCGCCTTCGAACCCGCGCGCGATGATGTCCACCAGCAATGGCGCGCTCCCGATGCCGAGCAGCACCAGCACAGCCGTCACCAACGCCAGCAGAGTCCCCACGGCGCCGGCGACCCGGTCAGCCTCCTTGCGATCGCCGCGCGCCAGCAGGTTGGCGTACACCGGTATGAACGACGCCGACAACGCGCCCTCGCCGAACAGATTCTGCAGCAGGTTCGGGATGCGGAACGCGGCGGTGAACGCGTCCGCCACAATGCTCCCGCTGGCCCCGAGATAGCGCGCCTTGAGGGACTCGCGCACGAGTCCCAACACGCGGGACAGGAAGATGCCGGCGGCGACCAGCGCGGCTTGCATGGAGCTTACGGCCGGCGACCCGATGTGCCGACGAGCTCGCGAACGTGCTCCGCGGCGCCACTCCGCATCTCGGCCAACAACTCGTCGCCGCCCCGCGACAACATCGGAATGAAGTTGAGGACGCGCTCCTGCCGCTTGCCCTTCGGCCAGATGGCCGCCGAGACGCCCGCAAGATCGCGCCGCACCGCGTCATCGCGCCGCTTGACCGCCGCCAGTATGCGCCGTTCGGAACGTCCCATCCGGTGCGCCAGCGAGTGCGCCAGTCCTTCGATCACCGGCGGCGGCATCAACTTCGACTCTTGCACCGCGCGCGCCAGCTCCTGCACCGACGCCTGCATTTGATCGTTGAGGCCCTTCCACGCGCGCGCGACGGTCTCCGGCAACGCGCCGCGCGCCAATCGCTTCTCCAGCGCCGGCAGGTCCTTGAGGTCGGTCAGCTGGACGCCGAGCCGGCCGAGTGCCCGCACGACGTACGGCTCCACGACCGTGCATGACCAGCGGGGCACCACGGAGAGTCTCTCGCGGCCCATCGCGGTGGCGACCGCGTCGGATTGGGCGAAGTACGCGATCTCGCCGGGGCCGCCCACATACGCGATCGTCGGCAGAATCTCGCGCTCGACCACGGGTCGCAGCAGCACATTCGGCGTGAGGACCGCGGCCGCCGGCACCTTCCCCGCCTCGGCGAGCGACAGGCGACGCTTGACCCCGCGCTCCACGGCAAACACCAGTGACAGTCCGCGATCGTCCTCGACCTGCGGCTCGAATCCGAGTTCCCGGATCGCTGCCGCCCGCGCCGTCACCGATGCGGCGATCTTGTCCGCCGACTTCAAGGCCTCCGCAAGAATCGGGCGCGCCGCGTCGCGATACTCCGCGCCCGACGAATCGAACACGGCAATGCCAAGCGGCTGCAACAAGTCCCGCAGCAGCCGGACGTACGCGTCGCCGATCGTCCGACCCTGCGAGTATGCGCGCTCCGCCAGTTCGAAGTACTGCGTATGCGGTGAGGATCCGCAAGCCGCGCGCAGGTGCTCGAGGGCGTGCGCGACGTCGCCGAGGGGCGCGTCCGACATCGGAGTGCCCGCTGGGGGACGCTCGGTCTGCGCCAGCTCGACGAGCCCCTCGGTGTCGGCCAGGGATGCCACGCTCGCTTCGTCGAAGTCGGCGTCGTCCGTGGCCGCCCAGAAGACCGGCGCGGCGGCAACACCAGTCGTCCGTTCGATCGCGTCCGCGATCTCGAGCGCGGTCAGTGCTTTGGACAGCGTATACAACGGGCCGCCAAAGAGCCCGGGTTGCTGCCCTGTCGTCACAACCACGCCGCGCGCCTTCACCACGCGAGCAAGCCGATCGGCCGCCGCGCCACCGGGAACAAGGGCGCCTTGCAATCGGTCAAACCAGTCCGCCGGCGTCGCCGTCCGACATCGTTCGACGTGTGCGCGCCATTCCTCGGCGTCAGACGGACGCCACGGCTGAATCCCGGGCGGCAAGCCAAGCGACTGCGCCATGAGCGACAGCGGTGATCCGCCCAGCAATTCAGTGATGACGCGAACGCGCGGAACGCTGCTCATTTATGGTAGGGCTCGCGGCGCACAATTGTGCCGGCGCGGTACAACTGCTCAGCCAAAACGAGACGGGCGAGTTCGTGCGGCAACGTCCACGGCGCCAGCGACAGACGCTGTTGCGCACGCTTCTTCACCGCATCACCGAGTCCATTCGCGCCACCGATGACGAACGCGAGGTCGGTGGCCCGCTCACGAGCGTCCTGCAGGAACCTGGCAAACCGCTCGGACGTCATCGCGGTGCCGCCCTGGTCGCACACGACCACTGTGGCGCCCTCCACCTTGGCCGCGAGGCGCTCGGCCTCTTTGGCTATTACCATCGCGGGCCGCGCGCCGCGCGCCGGCTCCTCACGCACCTCGCGCACGTCGAGCGGCCAATACCGCGCCGCCCGCGTCTCGTACTCCCGGATCGCCGCCGCAAGCGCCGCGTCGCGCGGCCTGCCGACGGCAGCGACAATGAACTTCATGTCGTGTGCGGTCGGCGCCGTTACGCGTAGATCCCACGAAGCCTGTGCACAGTCGCCACGCGGCTGATCGAGAGCATGTACGCCGCGGTGCGCATGTTCACCTTGTGCTGCTGCGACAACCGCAGCACGTCGGTGAAGCTGCGGGTCATGATATCGGTGAGCCGGTGGTTCACTGTGGCTTCGTCCCAGAAATAGCCACCGCGATCCTGCACCCATTCGAAGTACGACACCGTGACGCCGCCGGCATTTGCCAGAATGTCGGGAATGACGAACACGCCCTTCTCCTCAAGGATGCTGTCCGCACCGGCCGTGGTCGGGCCGTTGGCGCCTTCGCAGATGATTTTGGCGCGGACTTTTCCAGCGTTCTTGCTCGTGATGACGTTCTCCAGTGCCGCGGGCACAAGGACATCCACTTCGAGCGTCAACAGCTCTTCGTTCGTGATCTGCGTCGCGCCGGCGAAGCCTTCGAGGTTGCGTGTCTTCTTCACGTGCGCCAAAGCGGAGGCAATGTCGATCCCCTTGGGGTTGTGATAGCCGCCGGACTTGTCGCTGATGGCCACAACGCGACACCCCTCGGCCGCCAGCAGCTGCGCCGACACCGAACCCACGTTGCCGAAACCCTGAATCGCCACGGTCGTGCCCTGCACGGGCATGCCCAGGTGCTTGAGCGCCTCCTTGGTCACGATCGTGCAGCCACGGCCGGTCGCCTCGCGCCGACCCAGCGAGCCGCCCATTTCGACCGGCTTGCCGGTCACGACGGCGGTCACCGTGTGGCCCATCCGCATGGAATAGGTATCCATGATCCAGGCCATCACGCGCTCATTGGTGTTCACGTCCGGCGCGGGAACATCTGAGTCCGGGCCCAGCGTGGCGATGATGCCTGCCGTGTAGCGGCGCGTGAGCCGCTCCAGTTCCCCGACGCTCAACTTGGCCGGGTCGCACACGACGCCGCCCTTGGCACCGCCAAACGGCAGGTTCACCACCGCGCATTTCCACGTCATCCACGCCGCCAACGCCTTCACTTCCTCGAGGTTCACCGCCATGTCGAAACGGATTCCGCCCTTGGCAGGCCCGCGCGACGTGTTGTACAGCACCCGATAACCGGTGAAGACTTCGACTTCACCGCTGTCCATCATCACCGGACATGACACCACGATCTGCTTCTCGGGATGCCGCAACACCTTGTAGAGGCCCGGCTCGAGGTCCAACAGTTCAGCTGCGCGATCGAAGCGCGACATCATGGCTTCGAACGGGTTCTCTTCATTCAGAAACCGGTCCTTGTCGGGCCGGACAATGCGTTCGGTAGGCAGTCTGAGATCGGTCGCCATTTTGTTGAGAGAGGCAGCGCCGGCTAACCGGCGATGGCAGGAGAAACACGCTCCAACACGCGCGCGCAGAGACGCTCGATGTGTTCGGCCCCCTGCTCTACCACGAGTTGTTGGGAAAGATACCATAGCTCGCGGGAGGCCGGCCACAGCCGCGCCAACTTCACCGCGTCCTTCATGGTGCACACCGCAAGGGCGTCAGGCTCGGACTCGGCGAGGCGCCGCACTTCCTCGGCGGAGAACGCGTGATGGTCGCGAAACGACGCCAGCGTCACCCGGGCGCCGAAGCTGGTCAGCTGATTCCGGAACAGATCGGGTTCGCCGATGGCCGCGACTGCCAGCACCGCGGCATTCCGCAAGGCACCGAGCGGACGTGATCCCGCTCCGTTGACGCGTTCAAGGGACTTGGATGCCAGCAGCACGACCGCGATCGGCATGCTGGGAAGTTCTGTTGCGACGATCTTCCGCGCCGCGTTGGCGTCATCGATGGTCGCGGACTTCCTCGTAAGAACAATGAGGTCCGCGGTGCGTGCCGCGGAGAGTCCCTCGCGCCAGGGCCCGGCCGGCAACAAACGGCGCGGCCGCAACAGCTGCTCGACGCTGACCAGCACGATGTCGGCGATCCGGGAAATGCGGCGATGCTGGAACGCATCATCGAGAACCGCCACCTGTGCATTGGCGGCCTTGGCCATGTGAACCGCGACCACACGGTCGGCCAGCGCCACGACTGGCAATCCGGGATTCAGCCGGCGGTGCACCTCGGCCTCATCACCACCGTAGCCGCGCAGGACGATCGCCACTTTCGCGTTGGCGCTCAGCAGTCCTGCAAGCCAGGCCGCAAACGGGGTCTTGCCCGTGCCGCCCACGGTGAGGTTCCCCACGCTCACGCACGGCAGGACGGCCTCTCGCGTTGGCAGGAGTCCGGCCGAGTACAACGCGCGTCGGGCGGTCGTGACCGCGCCGAACGCCGTGGCCAGTGGCCACAAGGCGGCGCGCGCCACACCGGCCACGGCGCTCGACCCGAACCACACCCGCTCGATGACGCTCATGCCGTACCGTCCTTCGCCGCGCGGGCTATGGCGGCTTCGATCGCGGCGTACACGGCGCCGCTCGCGTCCACTGTCTTCCGTGCCATACCGCTGTCGATATGGAGCGGATCACCGTACGCGACGCGCACGCTGGCGAACGGCTTGGGCAGCATGAACTTGTCCCATGACTTGAAATGCCACGCCCGACTCGCCCACACACCAACCGGCAATATCGGCGCTCCCGTGCGTTGCGCGATCGCCGCGGCGCCGGGCGCCACGGATTTGGCCGGTCCGCGCGGTCCGTCGGGCGTGATGGCGAGATCGTGGCCGGCCTCCACTTCACGCGCCCCGGCCAGGAGCGCGCGTGCCGCGCCCTGCGATGTAGATCCGCGAACCAAGCGAACGCCCAACGCGGCGGCGATTCGGCCGATGATCTCTCCATCGCCATGCTCCGAGACCATCCCGGCCGTCCCAGAATATCGAAAGCACCAGAGCACGGGCAGCAGCTGGCCGTGCCACAGCACGATGACCACCGACCGCCCCGTGGCGTGCTGTGCGACGAGGAGTTCGCGGTTGACCACGCGGAACCGCCACGTGACTGCCAGCATGCGTAGCACCAGCAGCCCCAGCCGAGCCAGCCAGGCGATGCGGCGTTCGCGCCCGGCGTCGCTCACGTGCCTGCGCGCTCCGCCAGCGACTGCGCCATCGCAGCCACGCGACCCGCCGCACCCGGCTCACCCAATCGCCGGCGAACGTCGGCAAGGTCCCCTTCCATCCCCATACGCTCGGCGCTGCCGCGATCCAGCAACGGATTGAGCGCACGCGCCACGGCGCCCGGCTCAAGCGCATCCTGCACGAACTCGCGCGCCACTTCCCGGCCCGCCACGATGTTGACGAGTCCGATGCGCGGAATCTTCACGAGGTGTCGCGCGGCGAAGTACGTCAAGGGATGCGTGCGGTACGCCACTACATGCGGGCAACCGGCCACCGACGCCTCCAGCGTCGTCGTGCCGCTCTTGCACATCGCCGCGTCCGCCGCGCGCAGGATCGCGAGCGATGCGGAGTGTACCACCGGAAACGGACAGCGTGCCGGGTCGATCGTGACATGCGGCGCCGCGCTCAGGATCACGCGCAATGAAGGATGCCGGGCGCGCAGCGCCTGCGCCGTGGCCACGAAAAGGTCCAGATGGCGCTCGATCTCCTGCCCACGGCTTCCCGGGAAAAGGGCCAGCACCGGCGCATCGCCATCCAGACCCAGGCGCACGCGCGCCTCATCGCGTGCGGGCATGTTCACCGCGGCGTCGAGCAGCGGATGCCCCACGAACGTCGCGTCGATGCCGTGGTCACGCAGGAGCTTCTCTTCGAATGGCAGGATCGTCGCCGCCTTCGTCACCCAGCGGGCCATCTTGGCGAGCCGCCCCGCGCCCCACGCCCAGACCTGCGGCACGATGTAGTACAGCACCGGTACGCCCGCCTCGGCCGCGGCCTCGGCCACCTGCATGTTGAAGCCGGGATAGTCGACCAGGATCACCAGGGACACCGAACCCGAGCGCAGCCGCGCGCGGATCGCCGCCAGCATTTGCCAATGCTTCGGCAAGTGCCGGATCACCTCGACGAAACCCATGACCGCCAGCCCGCGGATGTGCTCGTCCAGGCGCACGCCGGCCGCGGCCATCAAGTCACCGCCGATGCCGCGCATCCCCGCCGGGGGCACGCGCACCGTGAGCGCGCGCGCCACGCCCGACGCATGCAGGTCGCCGGAGGGCTCACCGGCGACGAACAGGATGTCACGCACGGAGCGACGCCTGCGCCTTCTCGATTTCACCAACGATCCGGAGCGCGACTTCGAGCGCGTCGCGGCCGTCTTCGCCGGTCACTACCACCGGCGCTTTCCCCTGGATCGCCGCGATGAAACTCTCGTGCTCGAGCCGCAGCGGCTCGCCATCGGGCGCCTTGAGCTTGATGCGTTCGACGAACTTCTCGATCGACTGCGACGCCTTGGCCAGCTCCGCGAGGTCCACATCGGCGCGCAGGCGATAGAACTCGCCGCTGCCGTCCGCGAGATCGAGCGACAAGTAGCCGTTGCGCTGAAAGATCCGGAGCTTCCGCAACCGGTCGCGCGACACCCGGCTCGCCTTGATGTTCGCCACGGCGCCGCGTTCGAACTGGAGCCATGCGTTGGTCATGTCGACGTTCGTCAGGACGCCCACGCCGACCGCCCGCACGTCCGTCACCCGGTCGCGCACCAAGGCATGGATCAGGTCGATGTCGTGGATCATGAGGTCCAGCACCACGGCGACATCCGAACCGCGCGGATTGAACGGCGCCAACCGCTCGCTCTCGATGAATCGCGGCGACTCCAGGTACGGCAGAGCCGCGCGCACCGCGCGGTTGAACCGCTCCACGTGGCCCACCTGGAGCATCGCCTTATGCTCGCGCGCCAATGCCAGCAATCCGTTCGCCTGCCCCACGGTCGCGGCGATCGGCTTCTCGATGAGCAGGTGGATGCCGCGCGCCAGTGCCGGGCCCGCAACGTCGAAATGCGCTGGCGTCGGCACGACCACCACCGCTGCGTCCACATGATCGAGCAGCGCCTCCACAGTCGGAAACGCGCGAACGCCGAGTTCGTTTGAGACGCGCGCCGACCGGTCGGCATCGCTGTCGTGAAACCCGGCCAGCGAGGCACCGGGAGCGTTGCGCAACAGCCGGATGTGGTGGAAACCCAGCGCGCCGGCGCCGATGACCCCGATGCGAACGCTCAGATCACCACCCCACGATCGCTACGGTCGAAGAAGCGCAGGAACTCCTCGACTTCCGGAATCTTCTTCAGGTCGTGCTCGGCGCGCGCGCGCGCCTGCGACACGTTGAGTTCCGACTTGAAGAACATGCGGTACGCGCGTTTCAGCTCCCGAATCGTGTCCTCCGCGAATCCGTTGCGCTGCAGTCCCACGGTGTTGAGCCCATACAGCTTCACCGGATTGCCGACCGCCTTCACGTAGGGCGGCACGTCCTTGGCCACGCGGGAGCAGCCGCCCACGAAGCTGAACCGCCCGATGAGGGCAAACTGGTGCACGCCAATCTGGCCGGACAGGATCGCCTTGTCCTCCACGGTCACGTGCCCGGCAAGCTGCGTCGAGTTCGAGATGATCACGCCGTCGCCCACATGGCAGTCATGCGCCAGGTGCACGTACGACATGATGAACGCACCCTTCCCCACGGTCGTCCTGAGCGACTCGGCCGTGCCGCGATTGATCGTGGCGTATTCGCGAATCACGGTGCCCTCGCCGATCTCGACCGTGGTCTCCTCGCCCTTGAACTTGAGGTCCTGCGGATCGCCGCCCAGCACCGAGCCCACCCCGACGCGCACGCGCGGGGCCAGCTTCACGTTCTTCTCGAGCACCGCATGCGCGGCGATCTCGCACCCCTCGGCGACAACGCAGCCGTCGCCGATGATGGCATACGGCCCGACGCGCACGTCCGGCGCGATTTCCGCGCCACGGGCAATAATGGCGGTCGGATGGATCAGGTCGCTCATCGATCGCGCATCATGGCGCCCATCTCTGCCTCCGCCACCACCTCGCCGTCCACCTTGGCCACGCCTTTCATGCGACACATCATGCCGCGCACTTGCAGCAGCTCAAGCTCGAAGCGCAGCTGATCGCCCGGCTTCACCGGCCGGCGCCACTTCACGTTGTTGAGCGAGGTGAAGTACACGACCTTGCTCTGTGGATTCTCGATGGCGCCAAGCAGCAACATCCCGCCGACCTGCGCCATCGCTTCGATGATCAACACGCCGGGCATGATCGGGTGGCCGGGAAAGTGCCCCGCGAAGAAGGGCTCGTTGATCGTGACGTTCTTGATGCCGACCACCCGCTTGCCGGGATCCAGCTCGACGATGCGGTCGACCAGCAGGAACGGATAGCGGTGCGGAAGCACCTTCATGATGTCTTCGATACCCAGCTCGGACACGTTGGCACCTCGCGAAATCGACGCGCGTATGGCGCGCACCAGTTGAACGGTTCCTCGATGGCTCGGACGGCGTGCGACAATCTTCGCACGCAGCCGGCCGCCGGCCAGAGTCAGGTCGCCCACACAGTCCATCGCCTTATGACGGACGAACTCATCGGGCCAGCGCAAAGTTGTGTCCACCACCCCCGACTCATCCAGCACCACGGCGTTCCTGGTTGACGCCCCACGAATCAGGCCTCGCGCCCGCAGCGCTTCCACTTCGTTCATGAAGCCGAATGTCCGAGCCGGCGCCAGCTCGCTGGCGAACCGGTCCGGCGAGATGCGGTAGGTGCCGCGCTGGAGGCCGATCATCTTGTGCGGGAAATCGATCAGGACATCGAGTTCCAGATCCGGCGCCGGGTACGCTTCGTATTCCGAATTCCCGTCCCTGATCCGGACGGGTTCCCGGAGGTCCAGGTACTGCACCTCGCCGGCCTGCTGCTTCACGCCGACGGCCAGGAGCGCCTCGAAGAACGGCTTGGCGCTGCCATCGACTATCGGCGGCTCCGGCCCGCTCAGTTCCACGATGAGATCGTCGATCTCCAGCGCACCAACGGCCGCCAGAACGTGTTCCACTGTATGGACGGACACCGGGTCCGTGCCGAGCTGTGTCTGCCGCTCCGTGAGCACCGCCGTATCAACGTGCGCCCTGATGACGGGCGCGCCCGGCAGGTCCGTTCGCTTGAACACGATGCCCGCGCCACTCGGCGCCGGCACGAACGTCAACCGGCACTCCAGGCCCAGGTGAAGTCCAACGCCATCGATGGAGGTGGCGCCCGCGATCGTGTTGCGGCTCACGGGTCCTTGCCCGCGTCACCGCCCAGAAGCCGCTCGATGCGCTTGAGCATGCCGGCCAGCCGGAACAGTGCGGCGTGCGCCCTGAGTGACTCGCGGTGCGGCCGCGCCGGATACCCGCTCCAGGTCTCCCCCGCCGGCACGTCGCCGAACACGCCCGACTGACCACCGATGCGCGCACCCGCGCCAATGGTGTGGTGACCCTGGAAGCCCGCTTGACCGCCGACCACGACGCCGTCCTCGATCACCGCCGAACCCGAGATGCCGACTTGGGCGGCGATGAGGCACAACTTGCCGATGCGGGTGTTGTGCGCCACATGCACCAGGTTGTCGATCTTGGTGCCCGAACCGATGATCGTGTCACCGACGCTGCCGCGATCGATTGTTGTCCCAGCCCCGATCTCGACATCGTCCGCGATCTGACACGTGCCGACATGGGGAATCTTGTGGTGCCCGTCGCGCCGCGAGATGTACCCAAAGCCGTCGGATCCGATCACCGCACCGGCATGGATCAACACGCGGCTTCCCACGCTCGTGCCGGCATACAGCGTCACCCCGGGAAACAAGTGGACGTCATCGCCGACTCGCACCCCATCGCCAACGACGCCATGAGCATCAATGGTGACGCGGTCGCCGATGGATGCGCCGTCGCCCAAGTGTACGAACGGTCCGATGCACGCGGCTTCGCCAAGCCGCGCGCCGCGCCCGATCACGACAGTGGGATGCACTCCGGTATTGCGCTCCGGCACCGTGTACAAGCGAGGCAGCAACGAGACGAGCGCATCGTGCGGTTCCTTCACCACGATGCGCGCGGCCGCCCTGGTCGCGGTCGCCGCGACGTCCGGCGAGACAAGCACGACCGTGGCGCCAGTGCCCTCGAGCAGCGCCGAGTACCGCGCCGCCGCGCAGAAGCTGAGCTGGCCCGCAGCCGCCCGATCCAAGGGCGCAACGCTGCTCACGCCCGCGGCGGCATCGCCCAGCAACTCGCCGCCGGTCAGTTCCGCAATAGCAGCGGCGGTGAGAACGCTGCCGCCCTCACCGCCGGATTGCTTTCGTTGCGTCGTGGGGCTCACACTCCGGGCGGACGCGGCCGCGTGACACCCGACGGCGCTGCCGCCGGCGCACCGGGTGGCTTGGCGGGCGTCGCCGGCTTGGCGGCCGCCAGCGTCTTCAGGCGCGCGACCACGCGCTCCGTGATATCGAGGTTCTTGTCCGCGGCGAGAATCGGCGAAGAACCCGGTTCGCTGCTCAGGATTATCGCGTAGCCGTCTTCGGCACGAATGTCCTCGAGCACCTTGCGCACGGTCTCCATGATCGGAGCCATGAGCTGATTCTGCCGCTCATTGGCCTGCTGCTCCAGTTCCGACTGGCGGGCCCGCAGCGAGTCTTCCCTGGCTTGGATCACCGCCTGGCGCTTTTCCTTCTCCGGACCCAGCAACTTCGACTCGTTCTTCTGGTAGTCGGACACCAGCGCGGTCAGCGCATCGCTCATCTTCGTGAGTTCGGTGCGGTAGCCCTCAGCCTCTCTCTGGTAGGCGGCCTGCGCCTCCGCGCGCCCGGGCGCACTCTGGAACAGCGCCTGCGGATTCACATAGGCAATCTTGAGCGCTGCCTGCGCCTCGGCCGTGCCGGCCGCCAGCGTTACCAACAGAGGCGCGACGAACGCGCGTGCAATCATTCGCATTAAAACTCCGATTCTAGAAGAACTGTCCGAACTTGAAATGAACCTGCCACTTCGGCGCGGGGCGACCCCTGTCGTCGACCCGATCAAAACCGTACGCCACATCCAATCCCAGCGGCCCCAGCGGTGTCACCAGCGCGCCGCCGAATCCGGCGCCGCGAAACAACCGCGTCGGATTGAAGTCCCGCGCATGCGACCAAATGTTGCCCGCGTCGAAGAACGTTGAAAGATACAATTGTTGGCTGACACGCAGGCCCACTTCAGCCGTGGTCGTGAAAAACGCGCTGCCGAAGGACTGCTGCTGAGCCTGGAACGTCCCAGTCTCACCGATATAGCCGTTCGGCGTGATCGAGAATTCCTGGTAGCCGCGCAACTGCTCGCCGTACTGGACGCCGCCCAGCGAGAACGACTGGTAGACGAAGAACGGTCCGGGATCGCCGAACACGGCGCCGAGCTTGGTCGTCAGGCCAGTGACGAGCTTGACCGCCTGCGATCCCGGTGTCTTCCCGCCAAAGCTCGCCAGGGTCGCGTATCCCCGCAGCTCACTCGTGTAGCGCTGGAATGCCGCCGTACCCCCCAGAGGCCCGCCGTTGAATTGCGCCGAGAGCGCGTGGTGCGCGCCGGCACTCGGGAACGGCATGTCAATGCGCGTGTCGCGATCCAGTGTCACCCCGACGTTGGAGCGAAAACAGTTGGCGCCCGAACCGCAGTTGATGGTGGACGTGAAGCCCTCATCGCCGTACTTCACCGACTCGCCACCGTATTCAAGGAATAGCCGCGTCCAGCGTGATCCCGGCACGGGCAATCCGAAACGAAGGGACCCGCCCGCCCGCGTCTGGCGGCCCAGGTTACCGATGATGAACCGCGACTGCGAGTGATACAGGCTGACGGTGCCCGAAAGGCGCGATTCTCGGATCCGCGGATCCGTGTACGACATGTTGAAGTCGTTGATGTACTGCCCGTACTGCCACTGCAGCGAGGCGCGCTTGCACAGGCCGAACAGGTTCGGCTGCTCGAAGCCGATGAACCCGCCGAGGCCGGTGCCCTGTCCCACGGACGCACCGAAGCTCACCTGACCGGTCTTCTTCTCCTGCACGCGGAAGACGATGTCGATGTCGCCGTTGTCGTTCGCCGTGCGTGTATCCGGCGTCGGTACCGGTGTCTCAAAGAACCCCATCTGCGAGACGCTCTGGTAACTGCGCAGCAGCAGATCGCGATTGAACACGTCGCCGGGCACCACCAGGATCTGGTCGCGAATGCACGACTCACTGGTGAGGTCGTTCCCGAGGATCTCCACCCGGTTGACGATCGCCGGCGTGCGCTCCTCGATATCCCAGCGGAGGTTCACCGTCGGAACGGAGTCCCGCCCGGTCCGCACACGTTCCACGACCGGATGCAGCTGGGCGTAGATGTACCCCTCATTGGCATAGGCATCGCGCAGTTGCGCGGTGGCTTCCTCCCACCGCTTCTGATCGAAGACGTTCGACGGGTCCCTGACGCCACTGCGACGCACCACACGCGTCACGTCCGAAAAGGCCTCCTTCAGCGTCCGGCCCCGCGTGGCAAATGGATAGAACCGCCTCACTTCGTCGCTGTTGAAGCGGCGGGCGCCGTTGACTTCGAATTCGCCCACCACGTATTGCGGACCCTCCTCCACTTTGAGGTCCACCAACGCCTTCCCGCGTTCCCGGTCCACGACCAAGGAGTCACGAGACAACTGCATGTCGATGAAGCCATGGCGCGCGTACGCCAGCGGCAGCTTCTCCGTGAGGTCCGACGCATACTTGTCGTCGTCAAACTCGCCCTTCCTGAACCACAGGAACCCTTCGGGCTTGGTCTGCAACTCGGCAACCAGCGACTTGTCGTTGATCCGCTCGTTCCCGTCGATTCTCACACCCGAGATGGCCAGCCTTCGACCTTCGTTCACCACGAAGGTAAGCTTCGCTCCTGCATCAACTTGTGTTGTCTCGGCTCGAACTTCCGCGAGGTAGTAGCCCTTGGACTCGTACACCGAATCAATCCGCGCCAGGACCTTCGCCACCTGCGCCGGGTTCACCGGGCGTCCAATGAGCACGTCAACCTGGTCGCGCACTGTCCCGGCCGAAACACGCTTGGGGCCGCGCACGTCCACGTCGCCCAGCAAAGGGCGTTCCGTGACCTCGAACACGAGCATGGGCCGGCCGGAAAGCAACTGGCACTGGATGACGACGTCGTCGAACTGCTGGGTCTCGTACAGGTTCTTGATGGCGCGCTGAAGTGTGCGGTAGTTGATCGACGACCCGGCGGCGATGCTCACGTCGCTGCGCAGCAAGGACTCCGGCACCCGCGAATAGCCCCGAAAGGCCAAGGTGTCCGGCTTGGTGCAGATGCCCGAGGACTGATCCTGCGCCGCTGCGGCCGAAACAAGGGTCGCCAAAAGCGCGGAAGTGCCTGCCAATCTTCGCATTATGACGAAAATATACACATGAGAAGGCCGGCCGGGTCCGTCCCGGCCGGCCTCGTTTGGACACAAGTCACGCGTTGTTGGATGTCGCCGTGAGGACCCGGAAGTCGAGTTTCGCCCCATCCGGCGAGACGTCGACTTCGAGTTCATCGCCGCGCGAGAACTCGCCGAGCAGGATTTTCTCCGAGAGCGGATCCTCGATCCAGCGCTGAATCGCCCGCCGCAGCGGCCGAGCTCCGTAGTCCACGTCGTATCCGTACTTCACCAGGAAGTCGACGCCGGCGTCCGTGATCGTCAAGGTCAGCTCCTCTTCCGCCAACCGCTTGCGCACGTCCTTGAGCAGGATCTGCACGATTTGCGCGATGTGCTGGCGATCCAGCGGATGGAACACGATGACGTCGTCGAGGCGGTTCAGGAACTCGGGATTGAAGACGTTCTTCAATTCCTCTTTCACCTTCTCCGACATCTTCTCGAACGACATCCGCGCGTCGCCCGCATTGAAGCCGAGGGTCTTGTTCTTCGTGATGTCGCGGGCGCCGACGTTGGACGTCATGATCACGACGGTGTTCTTGAAGTCGATCACACGGCCGTAGTTGTCGGTGAGGTGGCCCTCATCCAGCACCTGCAGCAGGATGTTGAACACATCCGGGTGCGCCTTCTCGATTTCGTCGAGGAGGATCACGCTGTACGGCTTGCGGCGCACGGCCTTCGTGAGGGTACCGGAGTCCTCGTAGCCCACGTAGCCCGGCGGGGCGCCGATGAGCCGCGACACGGAGAATTTCTCCATGTACTCGCTCATGTCCACGCGGATGAGCGCCTGTTCGTCGGCGAAGAGGAACTTCGCCAGGGAGCGCGCCAACTCGGTCTTGCCGACCCCCGTCGGTCCGCAGAACACGAACGAGCCGATGGGGCGGCGTGGGTCCTTGAGCCCCGCCCTGCTGCGGCGGATGGAGCGCGCGATGGCGCGGATGGCCTCTTCCTGGGCGATGACCGTGGCATGGATCTCTTCTTCCATGCGCAGCAGGCGCGCCGTCTCCGCCTCTTGAAGGCGTGTGACGGGGATACCCGTCCAGCGGCTCACGATGAACGCGATTTCCTCCTCACCCAGCGTCGGCCGGTGCGACTGCCGCCGCTTCTCCCATTCTTCCTGCTGCTTCCGGATCTCGGCCTGCAGCTCACGCTCATTGTCCCGCAACGAAGCGGCCCGCTCGAAGTTCTGGTCCCGCACGGCGGCTTCCTTTTCCGTGTTGACCTTCTCGAGCTGGCCCTTGAGTGCGGCCACTTCCGGCGGCGGCGCCTGCGCCGCCAGGCGCGCCCGCGCGCCCGCCTCGTCGATCACGTCGATCGCCTTGTCCGGCAGAAACCGGTCCGTGATGTAACGCTCCGACAGCTTGGCCGCGCACAGCAGCGTTTCGTCCGGAATCGAGACCTTATGGTGGTCCTCGTACTTCTTGCGGAGGCCCTTGAGGATCTCCACGGTCTCGTCCACCGACGGCGGATCCACGATCACCGTCTGGAAACGACGCTCCAGGGCGCCGTCCTTCTCGATGTACTTGCGATACTCGTTGAGCGTGGAGGCGCCGACGCACTGCAGCTCGCCGCGGGCCAGCGCAGGCTTCAGCATGTTGCTCGCGTCAATCGCGCCTTCGGCCGCACCCGCGCCGACGAGCGTGTGCAGCTCGTCGATGAACAGGATGACGTTCTTGTTCTGTGCGATTTCGTTCATCACCGCCTTGAGCCGCTCCTCGAACTGGCCGCGGTACTTCGTGCCGGCGATAACCGCGGCCATGTCCAGCGACAGGACGCGATTGTCCCGCAGCGATTCCGGGCACTCGCTATTGGCGATGAGCTGCGCGAGGCCCTCGACGATCGCCGTCTTGCCGACACCGGGTTCGCCGATCAGGACCGGGTTGTTCTTCTTGCGGCGCGTCAGGACTTCCATCACGCGCTCGATTTCCTTGAAACGTCCGATCGTCGGATCGAGTTGACCTTCGCTCGCCAACTGGGTCAGGTCGCGGCAGAAGTGATCCAGCGCCGGCGTCTTGGACTTCTTGTCGCCCTTTTGCGGTACTGGCGTGGGCGTCCCGGTCGGCGCCGCCGGCGCAGAGCCCTGCTGCGGCTGGTCCGTGCCCAGGATGCGCAGCGTTTCCGCGCGCGCGGCCTCGAGATTGACCCCGGCGTCGGTGAGCACCTGCGCCGCGATGCCCTTCTCTTCGCGCAGCAGGCCGAGCAGCAGGTGCTCGGTGCCCACGTAGCTATGACCGAGCTCGCGCGCTTCGCTCATCGCCAACTCCAGCACCTTCTTGGCGCGCGACGTGTACGGCAGGTCGGGTCCGGTGGCTTGCGCCGCTTTTCCCTTCTTGACCGTCTCTTCGATCTTCTGCTGGATCTCTTCCAGCTCGACGTTCAGGTTCTGGAGGACGGTGGCCGCGACGCCCTCACCCTCGCGGATGAGACCGAGCAGAATGTGCTCCGTCCCGACGTACTCGTGATGCAGCCGGGCCGCCTCCTCCCTGGCCATCGCGAGGACTTTTCGGACTCTCTCCGTGAAGTTGTATCCGTTCATTGGTCCTCAGGTTCGGGTCCTTCGCCGGTTATCCGACCGAGCCCGTCTCCCGTTCCAAGGTGGAGCGCACAAATCGCGCGCGCGCCAAGTTCGTCTCGTTCTCGCTCAGCGGTCGCCCTTCGGCGAACGCCAGATGTGCCGCCTGCGAGAACACCAGGAGCTTGTTGAGGGTGTATACACTCAAGCCGTTGACCAGTTTCAGTCCCACGGCCAGACGAACGCCGCTCAGGTAGTTCATGGCCTCGTCGAACGTCAGGCTGCGCGCATACCGCAGAGTTCCGTACGCCCGCCAAAGCTTGTCTTCAATAATATAGCCGGCATCCCGCAGCAACACCTTTCGGGCCTCTTCCTCGCGTTCAATCACGTACTGCACCACCCCATGCAGGCGGCTCACCAGCTCTTCCTCCGCCCCGCCCAGGGTCGTCTGGTTCGAGATCTGGAAGAAGTTTCCCACCACCTCACTGCCCTCGCCGTACAGACCGCGGTAGGTAAGCCCCATCTGCTGCAGGCCGGCCAGCACCTTTCCGATCTCCTTCGTGAGCACCAGGCCAGGCAGGTGAATGAGCACGGACGCCCGCAGGCCCGTGCCCACGTTCGTAGGACACGCGGTCAGGAAGCCGAAGTCCTCATGGAACGAATACGGCACGCGCTCGCCCAGCGCCCGTTCCACCCGTTCCAGCGCCGCAAACGCCGACTGCAAGGCAAAACCAGACTGCAGCGACTGGAGCCGCAGATGGTCTTCCTCGTTCACCATGACGCCCAGACGGTCAGCCAGGAATACGGCAGCGCCGGATCGCAGCGGATGCTGCGCGTCCAGACCCGCGAGCTCCTTGCTCACGAGATGACGCTCGTGCAACAGGGTGCGATCCAGCAGCGGCAGTTCGTCCACGCGAAACGCGACGTGGTCTTCCATGCCAGGGATGCCGGGCAGCGCCTGCCGCACTTGCGCCAGGACCCGCAAGCGTTCTCCGTCCCTGGCCTTGGCGGTGAACGCGAATCCCTCCACGTTGCGCGCCAAGCGCACGCGCGTGGACAGCACGATGTCGCTGCGCGGGCCCGCGGCATCCAGCCAACGCACCCCGCCGTCGGCGATGAGCGAGAGGTCGATCATTCCATCACCCGGATCTTGTCGCGCAGGTCGGCCGCGACCTCGAACTGCTCGCTCTCGATGGCCCGACGCAACCGGTCCTTGAGCTCGCCCAGGATCGTCGCGTTCTCATCCAGCACCGGCATTGGCGGCTGATACGTCCGGCCGGCGTGCTTGGCATTCCCGTGAACCCGGCGCAGCAGCTCGCGCATGCTGGGCTCGAACGCCGTGTAGCAGTGCGAGCACCCCCAGCGCCCGGTCGCGCGAAAGTCACTCATCGTCGTGCCGCAGAACGTGCACTTGCCGGCATCCGGCGTCGCCGCCGCCTGCGCCTGGACCTCATGCAGAAAAGCGCTCAACGGGTGCTTTGGCAGCGCCACCGTCGTCTCGACGCCACGTTCGGCGGCGCACTTTTCGCACAAATGCTGCTGCCGCACCTCGTTGTCCACGATCGTGGTGAGGTGCACCGATGCGTCGCGCTCCCCGCACTGATCGCAGAGCATCAGGTCAGTGCCTCCCCCACGCCAGTTTCCGTCAGCTTCCCGTCCTCGAGCAGCAGGACGCGGTGTGCGCGCGCCGCCAGCGACCGGTTATGCGTGGCGATGACCATCGCGATATCGAGGTCGCGGGACACCTCGGTGAACAGGTCGTGCAAGCGCTCGCTGTTGGCGTGGTCCAGGTTGCCCGACGGTTCGTCGGCCAACACGATGGCCGGGTCGAGCGCGAGCGCCCGTGCCACCGCCGTCCGCTGCTGTTCACCGCCGGACAATTCCGACGGCCGGTGCGAGGCGCGCGCGCCGAGGCCCACGCGCTGCAGCAGCTCCGCGGCGCGCGTGCGCGCCGCGCCCTCGTCGCGACCGGCGATTCGCAGCGGAATCATGACATTCTCCAGCGCGCTGAACTCGCGCAACAAATGATGAAACTGGAAGACGAAGCCGACTTTCTGATTGCGAAGGGTGGCCATCGCCACCTCGTCAAGACCGGCGAGCGCGTTGCCGGCGATCGTGACGCTGCCTCCGGTCGGCCGGTCCAGCGCGCCCAACAGATGCAGCAATGTACTCTTGCCGGCGCCGCTCGCGCCGACGATGGCCACCATCTCGCCGCGCTCCACGGCCAGTGACACGCCGTCGAGCACGGTCAGTATTCCGCCGTCCCCGCCCACGAAAGTCCGGGTGAGTTCCTCAGCGACAAGCATGCTCATTCGTGCCGGATGGCCTCCACCGGATACAGGCCGGCCGCCTGCCGGGCCGGATACAAGGTGGCCAGGGCGGCGATCGCCAGACTCGCGATGACGATCAGCACGATGTCCAGCGGCTGTGAATCCACGGGCAGGTGGTCGATGAAATACACCGCGGGATCCAGGGGAATCAGCCGATAGCGGTCCACCACGATCGCGGCCGCGAGCCCAATCACGAGGCCGAGCGTCGTACCGACGAGTCCGATCACCAGTCCCTGGGCGAAGAAGATCCGCCGGATGGATCGCGCCGGCATTCCCATCGCCTTCAGGATGCCGATCTCGCGCGTCTTGTCCGCCACCACCATCGTCAGCGTGCTGACGATGTTGAACGCCGCCACGAGCACGATCAGCAGCAGGATCACGGTCATGCCGAGCTTCTCGAGCTTGAGCGCCTGAAACAGCGACGAGTTCTGTTGCTGCCAATCCTCGGTCCGTCGCGGAAAACCCAGCGTGTCCGCCAGCAGTCTCGCGACGCGCGGCGCATCCCAACGATCAACCGTCTTGACCTCGATGCCGGTCACCGCGGCGCCGAGTTGCGCCAACTCCTGCGCGGCGGGAAGCGCCATGAGCACGTAGTTGTTGTCGTACTCGTACATGCCGGTCTCGAAGATGCCAGTGACCTCGTAGCGCCGGATGATCGGCGACAACATCCCGGTGACCGGGCTCACGCGCGCCGAGCCCAGCGAGATCAGCGTGATCGAATCGACGCCGACGATGACGTTGAATCGCAACGCCAGACGACTCCCCAACACCACCCCGTCGGTGGCGCCACGCGAATCGCGAAACGTGAAGTCGCCGGCACGTGCCGTCTGCCGAATGGACGTGACTTCGTTGAGTCCCGCGCCGGCCGGCACGATGCCCATCACGAACACGCCTTCCGCGTACGTGCTCTGCCCCTTGGTGATGCCGGCCTGGGTATGGACGAACGGCGCCGCCGCGACCACGCCCGCCGTTGACTCCACCTGCCGCATCACGTCCTCCCAGCCGGGCATCGACAGGTCCTCGCCATAGGTGAGCACGCGGATATCCGGGCTGCCAATGAGGATCTTGTCGCGCAAGTCCTTCTGCAGGCCGTTCATGACGCCGATGATCAGGATCAGCGCGCTGACGCCGATCACCACGCCGCCGATCGCGATCACGCTGATGAGCGACAACAGGCGTGACCCGCGCCGGCTGCGCAGATACCGCCATGCGATGTGCAGCTCGAGCCGGTTCATTGGCCGCCAATGCGATCGCCGGCCGAACTCGGGGCGCTGGCTCCGCCATCGACCCTCGTTTCAGGACGCAACGTGGGAAACAGGATGACGTCGCGAATGTTCGGGGTCTGTGTGAGATACATGAAGAGACGGTCGATCCCCACGCCCACGCCGCCCATCGGCGGCATGCCGTACTCCATCGCCCGCAGGTAGTCCTCGTCCACACCTACAGCCTCGTCGTCGCCCGCCGCGCGCAACTGCGCTTGCGCCTCGAACCGCCGGCGCTGGTCGATCGGATCGTTCAGCTCACTGAACGCATTGGCCACTTCCCGGCCTTCCGCGAAAAGCTCGAATCGCTCCGTGAGCTTGGGATTGCCGCGCTTGGGCTTGGCCAACGGCGACAACTCCACGGGGTAGTCAACGACGAATGTCGGCGCCTGCAGCTTGCGCTCCACCACGGCCTGGAAGATCTCGTCCAGCAGCTTGGGCCGGCTCAGCGACTCGAAATTCGTCACGCCATGATCCTTCGCGGCTTCGCGCAGCCATTTATCGCTCTGCGCCATGACGTCCATGCCGATGGCCTTGTTCAAGGCATCCACCCACTGCACGCGCGGAAACGGCGGGGTCAGCGCCGGAACCTTGTCCCTGAGCGATGCATCGGCCGCCACGGCGCGTGCGGCTTCGATGAACAGCGCTTCCACCACGGCCATCATGTCCTCGTAGTCGGCGTACGCCTGGTAAAACTCCAGCATCGTGAATTCCGGATTGTGCGTCCGGTCGACGCCCTCGTTTCGGAAGTCGTGCCCGATTTCGTAGACCCGGTCAAACCCGCCCACGACCAGACGCTTGAGGTACAGCTCGTCGGCAATGCGCAGATACAGCGGCATGTCCAGCGCGCGGTGGTGCGTGACGAATGGCCGAGCCGAGGCGCCGCCATACTGCGGCTGCAACACCGGCGTCTCCACCTCGAGGAAGTCACGGCCATCGAAGAACGCGCGCATCGCGGAGATCATCCGCGAGCGCGCCCGGAACAGCACCCGCACTTCCGGGTGCACCGCCAGGTCGGCGTACCGTTGCCGATAGCGCTGCTCCGGGTCCGCAAACCCGGAATGCCGCACGGTCTCGCCGTTCACCACTTCTTCCTTGCCGAACGGCAGCGGCCTCAGCGACTTGGCCAGCAACTCGAAGCGTTCCGCGCGCACGGTGGTTTCCCCGGTACGCGTGCGGAACAACGGCCCTTCCACGCCGATCACGTCGCCGATATCGAGCAGCTCCAGCACCCCGAACGCATCGTCTCCCAACACATCCTTCTTGAAGTACAACTGGATGCGCCCGGATTCGTCGGCGAGATGCGCAAATGCCGTCTTGCCGTGCGCGCGCCAGGATACGACACGCCCCGCGACGCGCACCGTCGGACCTTCCTCGGCGCCCGTGGCCAGTGCCGCAAGCGCGCCCGCGGCGTCGTGCGAGCGAGTGTAGCCGTACGCGAACGGCGCGATGCCGCGCGCGATGAGCTGCTCGAGCTTCTCGTGCCGAGCCTTCTGGACGAAGTTGAGATCGTCGCTCATGCCGCCTCCCCGCCATCGCGCGCCGCCGCCCTGCCGCCGCTGGACTGCTGCTTCAAGTACGCCTCGATGAACGTATCGATGTCGCCGTCCATGACGCGCTGCACATCCGGGATCTTCAGCTCGGTGCGGTGGTCGTTCACCATCGTGTATGGCTGGAAGACATAGCTGCGGATCTGGCTGCCGAACGTGACGTCGGCCTTCGTGGAGTCCAGCTCCGCCCGCTTCTTGGCCTGCTTCTCCGCTTCGAGGTTGTACAAGCGGTTCTTCAGCATCTTCATCGCCGTCTGGATGTTCTTGTGCTGCGAGCGCTCCTGCTGCGACGCCACCGCGATCCCCGTCGGGATGTGTGTGAGACGCACGGCGGAGCTCGTCTTGTTCACGTGCTGCCCGCCCGCGCCCGAGGCGCGAAACACATCCATCTTCAGGTCCTCTTCCCGGATTTCGATGGTGATCGTGTCGTCGACCACCGGGTAGATGAACACCGACGCAAAGCTCGTGTGGCGGCGCGCCTGCGAGTCGAATGGCGAGATGCGCACGAGCCGGTGTACGCCGGATTCCGCCTTGAGAAGGCCGAACGCGTACAAACCCTTGATCTCGAGCACGGCTCCTTTGATGCCCGCCTCCTCGCCCTGGCTCAGGTCGAGCACTTCCACCCCGAAACCTTTGCGCTCCGCCCAGCGCGTGTACATCCGCATGAGCATCTCGGCCCAGTCCTGCGCTTCGGTGCCGCCGGCGCCGGCGCTGATCTCGATCTGCGCATCGCGCATGTCGTCGGGACCGTTGAGCAGCGACCGAAGCCGAAAGGCTTCGAGATCCGGAGCGATCGCGGCGGCGTCACGCGCCAGCTCCGCCGACAGTTCGTCGTCCGGCTCCGCATCCAGCATCGCCGCCAGTTCCACGGCGCTCGTGATCCGCTGCTCGAGCGCTCCGAACGTCTCCACCAGCGACTTGATCGATTTGACCTGCTGAACGACGCCGCGGGCACGCTCCTGGTCCGCCCAGAAGCCCGCGTCCGCCATCTGCGTTTCGAGCCTGGTCAGCGTTTCCCGCTTGCCCGGGACGTCAAAGGTACCTCCGCAACTCCGCGAGTTGCGCTTCGTGCTGCCGAAGGGCCCGCGAAAGATCGCTGTCCGCCATGACCACTCCTGTATGTGCGACGAGCCGTCACAACGCGGCGCGCGGACGGCTCGATTCGTTCGGACAGAAAGATAGCGGCGCGAACCTGCCTACTCTACCCCGCTCTTGTTGCCCGAGAAGACCTTCTGCCCGTTCGCCAAGATGTCATTCAGCGCATCCGTGAAGTGCGTCGTCGTCTCGGCGAACTCCTTGCCGATCTGTCCGACGAACTCCTCGTAGCTCTTTTTGATCTCTTCTTTGAAGACCTCGCGCAGCGTGCCATTGGCATTCCCTTCTTCCTTCTTCTTCGGGAAGTAGGAGATGAGGTCCGAAATGAGCGCGCGCGCCAACCGCTTCGCCTTGGCGTTGGGGTCGTTGGCCAGAAACGGGTTCACCGGCCGCGCACCCGTCGGTGAACCGCCCGGCTTGGGAGCCGGGGCAGCGGGCGGTGCTGGCCGCGGCGCTACGGGCGGTGCTGGCCGCGGCGCTACGGGCGGCGCTACGGGCGGCGCTACGGGCGGCGCTACGGGCGGCGCTACGGGCGGCGC
>ERZ1292623.908-Hain-H51-01um-R1-908-length-29817-cov-23_pt1 | contig 29817 bp, 24 predicted proteins | sample MGYA00564398_ERZ1292623 | MGnify/ENA primary metagenome ERZ1292623 (study PRJEB36523, sample SAMEA6512633) | groundwater metagenome | collected 2019-01-07 | study: AquaDiva: Metagenomics assemblies of 32 groundwater samples
TTAAAAAAGCTTCCTTATTATAAATTTTAAAGGCCTAAATTTAAATTTCGCCTAATGTTTACGCATCATCTGAAGTTTTCATCCCGACTTAGTAGGATAAACTTTTGATTTCAGACAATGTTTTGTTTAATTATCTCCGCCTAAACCTTCATCAGACTAAGGGATGAAAATTTGGGCGGAGGGAAATTGGCACTTCTTAAGGATTTTATAAATGTCAATTTCCTGTAGCCAGATATGCGTTGTTATGTGATGTAGCCAGAAATTTCTTTCTCCTTATAAAAATTTTTTTGGCAATTTATTTTGGGTTAGACGGGAATTCTCCTTTTCTTTTTGCTTCATCTATTTCTTCCTTTGTAAATCCCAATCTCAATCTTGTTTCATACCAAATATTATTTTCCTCTTCTTTAGTAAGCTTCAAAAATGCTAACCATGATGACTCATCTCCTATAATTCTAGCCAGGTCTTCAGGGGCCTCATCTGGAGACGTTGGCAAATCAAAGGAAAAACCACTCCACCCTGCGTGCAATTCTACGCGTGGCATTAATTCTAAAAATTTTGTATCCAATTTAATAGAATTTAATACTTGTTCTGTAGTATCATTGCCTTCAGAATCTTCAAAAACACCAAGTGTGTACCCTGGATCAAAGAAAATTACTTTCGAAACAATGCCCTTCTCTATTAATTCCACTACTTTTTTGCCAGGCACATTTGCAATTCCATTTTCATCAAAAACTACACCGTGCTCAGCAGTTTTTTTATTAAATTCTTTCCCAAAAACTTCTTCAGCCCCACCTTCGTGAAAATTTTTTAAATTTTCTTTTGCAGGGGGATTATTTCCAATTTTTTCGATATTCATAATTTTGTTGTTAATTTATTAAATTATTAAATATCAAGTTATGTCGACCGTGAAAATAAATTGCCAAAAAAAACTTTAAAATAGAAAAAAGAAATTTCTGGCTATTTCACATAACTCGTTATTATGCGAATAAATTTCTGTTTATATACTAAAACTTGCGTATTATGCGAAGTTTTAGTAAGATTATTTTATCGACTCCATAATTAAAATAGCATAATTTTAATGCAAACACAAGAGTTGTTGCAAAAAATTGAAAACGAGCTAAGATTGCGCAACTACAGTCGCAAAACGATAAAAAGCTATATTCTGTGCTTATCCAATTTCTTTCGTTTTATTGGAACCATTGAGAAAGATCCGAATATTGATGTAATCAAAAAATATCTATTAGAGAAACAAGAAAGGAAGCAATCGCCGCAAACTATCAATCTTTATCTTAACGCGATAAAATATTTCTATCGCGATATAATGAAATCGCTGACCGCGATTGACTTAAGGTTCGCCAAGACGTCAAAAAAGTTGCCAATAGTGCTTTCGCGGCTGGAAATAGAAAAAATTATAAATTCCATTTCAAATCAAAAACATAAATTAATCGTTGCCTTGTCTTACGGAGCCGGATTCCGTGTCAGCGAAGTTATAAATTTGAAAGTGAAAGATGTTAATTTAGCGGAATTGACAATTCATCTTAAAGGAGCAAAAGGAAATAAAGATCATATTACTATTTTACCTGAAAAATTAGTTAAAAATATTGAAAAATCGATTTCAAATAAAAACATTAATGATTATTTATTTGCCAGTGAACGCAGTGAAAAATTAACAGAACGAACGGCGCAAAAAGTTTTTGAAAACGCACTCAAAAAATCAGGTGTCCAAAAAGAGGCGACTTTCCATTCACTCCGCCACAGCTTTGCGACACATTTGCTGGAAAATGGAGTTGATGTAAGATATGTACAAGAATTATTGGGGCATCAGAATATCAGAACAACCCAACTCTATACAAAAGTTACCAATCCAGCCATTAGAAATATTAAAAGCCCATTGGATAATTTATGAAAATTCTTACCATTAACAATAAAAAAGAGGAGAAATTTTTGCGGACAAAAACCGCAAATTTTGACTTCGTAAAATTCTCTAAAAAAGAAATCAACGAATTGATTAAAAAAATGCGGGGAATAATGTTGAATGCCAACGGCATCGGGCTTTCCGCCAATCAAATCGGCTTGAATTTAAAAATGTTTGTCGCTTTAATTCCGGACAAACCGCTAAAACGGGACGAAAAAAATAAAATTATTATGCCATCTCCCGATGAAGCAAAATTTTACGCGATTTTCAATCCGGAAATCATAAAATTTTCCAAACAAACGGAAATAATTGAAGAGGGCTGTTTAAGCGTTCCCGGAGTTCTCGGCGAAGTGGAACGGCCGAAAAAAATCGCCCTAACCGGTTTTAACAAAAACGACCAGAAAATTAAAATCAAAGCAGAAGGACTGACCGCCAGAGTTTTTCAACACGAAACAGACCACCTCAACGGAATTTTGTTTATAGATAAAATAAAAAAATGAAATTCATATTCTTCGGCACTCCCGAATTTGCCGCCATAATTTTGGAAAAATTAATTAACGCCGACTTTATACCCGAGGCGGTTGTTTGCAATCCCGATAAACCGGTTGGCAGAAAAAAAATTATCACTGCGCCGGCAGTAAAACTTATAGCGCAAAAATATAACATTCCTATTTTACAACCGGAAAAATTGGAAATTGGAAATTGGAAATTGGAAATTGGAAAAATTAAAAATCCGATTTTTGATTTTTTTATCGTTGCCGCTTATTCTCAAATTATCCCCAAAGAAATTTTAAAAATCCCGCAGCTCGGCGCAATCGGCATCCATCCCTCTCTTTTACCGAAATATCGCGGCGCTTCTCCTATCCAAACCGCAATTTTAAACGGCGATGAAATAACAGGAACAACGCTTTATTTAATGGACGAGCAGATTGATAACGGGCCAATTTTAACCACTAGCCACTTGCCACTAGCCACTAGTGAAACTTATGAAAGTTTATTGAAAAAACTGGCGGAATTAAGCGCGGATTTATTGATTAAAACCTTGCTGGATATTGAAGAAAAAATAAAAAACGCGACGCCACAAGACGAATTGCAAGCCACTTACACTAAAAAATTTAAAACCGAAGATGCTTTTATAAAACCGGAAGATTTAAAAATCGCCCAAGATAATTCAGCAAGCTCGCCACAAGTCGCTTTTGAAATAGAACGAAAAATTCGAGCCCTGAATCCAGAACCCGGTGTTTGGACTATAATAAACCCCCACACCACAACTTTGTTTGGTGTGGGGGTAAACGGAAAAAGGATAAAATTATTAGAAGCGCAAATTTCTGATAATAAATTAAAATTAACAAAAATCCAAGTTGAAGGAAAAAAGCCGACACTAGTGACTAGTGGATAGTGGCTATTCGCTTTTTTTAATCCCCGTACCAGCCGGAATTAATCTGCCAATAATAACGTTTTCTTTTAATCCTTTTAGTTTGTCTTCTTTGCTTTCGCAGGCAGCCGCAACAAGCACGCGCGCCGTTTCTTGGAATGAAGCGGCTGATAAGAAGCTGGATGTAGTAAGAGAAACTTTCGTGATTCCCATTAAAAGCTGTTTTGCCAAAGAAGGATTTTTACTTTTCTTTTTTATCTCTCTGTTGGCTTCCATTAGAAGGCTTTTTTCCACTATTTCGCCGGGAACAAAATTCGTGTCGCCGGCTTCTTTAATCATTACGCGCGAAAACATTTGCTTGACAATTATTTCAAGATGCTTATCGTTGATGGCGCTTCCCTCGGAAGCATAGATTCTTTGCACTTCATTAATAATATAACGCTCAGCCGTTTCTTTGCCTTTGAATTTAAAAAGTTCCTGTAAATCAATACTTCCTTCGCAGAGCTGGTCGCCGATTGAAACACGGTCTTTCGGTTTAACGAAAATTATGGCTGCCGACGCCACCGGATATTCTATAATTTTTGATTTTTTCTTTTTATCAACGATTTTCAACAGAATCACCTTAAGATTCTTGCGCTGTTCAATATCTTCAATTACTCCATCCGCTTCAGCCAAATACGCTTTTCCCTTAGGAACACGGACTTCAAATAATTCTTGAACCCTCTGTAGGCCATGAGTAATGTCAACTCCTGCAACGCCACCCGTATGGAATGTCCTTAAAGTAAGTTGAGTTCCCGGTTCTCCGATTGACTGGGCGGCCACCACGCCGACCGCTTCGCCAATTTCAATTAACCGAGTTTTTGATAAATCGTATCCGTAACATTTTGAACAAATTCCCGAAGCCGCTTTGCATTCCATGGGCGATCTTACTTCCACTTGGTCAATTTGAGAATTTTCAACCGTTTGAGCGGCCTGCCGACTTATAATTTCTCCGGCCTTAACTAAAACTTTATTTCCAACTTTAATATCTTCAAGCGCAGTTCTTCCAAAAACTCTCTGACTGAAAGAAACGCCGTAATCATCGCCATCCTTACGAACAATAGTCCTACCCTTTGTTGTTTTACAATCTTCTTCTCTTATTATTAAATCCTGAGAAACATCAACTAAACGCCTGGTTAAATATCCGGCCTGAGCGGTTTTAAGAGCAGTGTCAGTCAATCCTTTTCTGGCGCCATGCGTGTTAATAAAGAATTCCAAAACGCTTAATCCCTCTTTATAAGACGACTTAATCGGCAATTCAATCGTTTCTCCCTGCGGATTCGCCACTAACCCCTTCATGCCCATCATTTGAATAGGTTGAGACCATGAACCACGGCTTTCAGAATCAATAATTGAATAAACCGAACCATTTGGGTCAAGGGTTTTTGGAACCACTTTAGCAATTTCTTCTTTGGCTTTATCCCAAACGCTGATAATTCTCGCGTGGCGTTCAAAGTCGGTTAAAAGTCCCTCTTCAAACTGTCCCTTAATATTATTCACTTCTTTTTCGGCCGCGCTCACAATTTTATTTTTCCCCAAAGGAACAATTAAATCATTCATTCCCCAACTGACGCCGGAATAAGCCGAATATTTAAACCCTAATTTTTTAATTTCATCTAAAATTTTCCAAATATCTTTCAATCCGTATTTGTCTATAAGTCCAGAGAGAAATTTCCCGAGTTCTTTTTTATTCATCGTCTTATTAACAAATCCAAAATCTTCCGGAACGATTTCATTGAAAATCAATCTGCCGACGCTGGTGACCACTAAACCTTCCGTTTCCGGCAACCTTACTTTAATCAATTCATTAATTTTAACACTGTTGAATTCACAAGCCATAATTGCTTCTCCCGGGCCAAAAAAAGTTTTCATTTTTTTGGTTTCTTTTTCATTTTCATCTTTTATTTTTGTCAGAAAATAACAGCCCAAAACAATATCTTGAGTCGGCTGAGCAACCGGATCGCCATTCGCCGGCTTTAAAATATTACGGGAAGCAAGCATTAATTCAGAAGCTTCTTTTTGAGCTTCTTCGGAAAGCGGCAAATGCACGGCCATTTGGTCGCCGTCAAAATCGGCGTTAAACGCCGCGCAAACCATCGGCGGAATTCTAATTGCCAAATCTTCAATAAGCACCGGCTTAAAGGCCTGAATACCCAAACGGTGCAAAGTAGGCGCTCTATTAAGCAAAACTTTTTTGTCTTTTATGACTTCTTCTAAAATCCCCCAAATTTCCGGAGTTGCGGTATCTATTAAACGATTGGCGTTTCTAATATTATAAGCCATGCCTCTTTTAATTATCTCACTGATAACAAACGGCTTAAAAAGTTCCAAAGCCATTTTTTTCGGCAAACCGCAGGTATCAAGCGGCAATTCCGGTCCGACAACGATAACCGAACGTCCGGAATAATCAACGCGCTTACCAAGCAAATTCTGGCGGAAACGACCTTCTTTTCCCTTGAGAATATCAGCTAAAGATTTAAGAGGCCGGCGCTGAGATGACATTTGCTGTTGACTGCCGAAACGAGCGGAATTGTCAATTAAAGAATCAACTGCTTCCTGCAACATTCTTTTTTCATTGGTAACGATAATTTCCGGCGCCTTAATTTCTAAAAGTTTTTTCAAACGGTTATTGCGATTTATCACCCTTCTATAAAGGTCATTGAGGTCAGATGTGGCGTATCGGCCGCCATCAAGCGCCACCATCGGCCGAAGGTCGGGAGGCAAAATAGGCAAAACCGTGAATATCAGCCATTCCGGCCGCATTTTATTTTTTATAAACGAATTGATTATCTTTGATTTATAAAGAAGCTTTTTTTGGCGGATTGAATCTTTGCCGCTTTTTATTTCTTTCTCTATTTTTGCCCCTTCTTTTTCCAAATTTATTTTTTCCAAAATTTTTCTGATTGCTTCCGCGCCGCTTCCGGCTTCAAAAACAGTGGAGAATTTTTTTGATAAACTGAAATACTCCGCTTCGTTTAAAATTTTTCCCACTGAAATTGAAGCAAGCAGATCTTTGGTTTTTTTCGCTTCTTCTTCAAATTCTTTGCTTTTTTCTTTGGCAATCGTCTTTTTTCTCGCCTTAAACTCCTTATCTATTTCTTCAAGAATTCTTTTTTTATTGTCTTCATTAACCGACATCACGATGTAAGCGGCGTAATAAATGACTCTTGCCAATTTTTGAATAGGAGCGTCAATAAATAAACCGATTCTTGACGGCACGCTTTTTAAAAACCAAATATGAGACACCGGAGCCGCTAAAACAATATGCCCCATTCTTTCGCGCCGCACGGACGACTTGATGACATCAACGCCACATTTATCGCATTTTATTCCCTTATAACGGATTTTCTTATATTTGCCGCAATAACATTCGTAATCTTTGGTTGGACCAAAAATGCGCTCTGAAAAAAGCCCGTCGCGTTCCGGACGCTGAGTTCTGTAATTAATGGTTTCCGGCTTTATCACTTCGCCATGCGACCATGATAAAATTTTTTCCGGAGACGCTATTTGTATTTTTAATGATTTAAAATCCATAATTTATTTAAACTTTGAAACTTTTATTTATTCCTTTAGTTCTATATCCAACCCCAACGCTTTAATTTCATTTAATAAAACGTTAAAGGCCGAGGGGATATTCGGATTTTTAATTTTTTCATTTCTGATTATCGCTTCAAAAGTGGCTGTTCTACCCAATACGTCGTCTGATTTAATCGTTAAAATTTCCTGAAGAGTATAAGCCGCTCCATATCCTTCCAGTGCCCAGACTTCCATTTCTCCGAATCTCTGCCCTCCAAATTGGGCTTTTCCTCCAAGCGGCTGTTGAGTAATTAAAGAATAGGGTCCGATTGACCTCATATGAATTTTATCTTCAACTAAATGATTAAGCTTTAACATATAAATGTAGCCAACTGTTACCGGAGCGGGGAAAGCGTCACCTGTTCTTCCGTCAATAACTTTTAATTTCCCGTCAGTCGGAAAACCGGCTTTCTTAAGTTCATCCCTAATTTCATCTTCAGTGGCGCCGCAAAAAATCGGCGACACTGCTCGATAGCCCAATTTACCGGCCGCCAAACCCAAATGCGTTTCCAAAATCTGCCCCAAGTTCATTCTAGAAGCGACTCCGAGCGGATTTAAAATAATATCAACCGGCGTGCCGTCTTCAAGATAAGGCATATCTTCCACCGGCCTGATTTGCGAAATAACGCCTTTATTGCCATGCCGGCCGGCCAATTTATCGCCAGCTCTCACCTTTCTCAATTGTGCCACTTCAACTTGAATTCTCTTGATGATTCCCGGTTCAAGTTTGTCTCCATGGTCGCGAGAAAATATTTTTACTCCGACAACGCGGCCGGATTTTCCGTGCGGCATAACTAATGAAGTGTCTTTAATATCGCGGGCCTTTTCTCCAAAAATCGCCCTTAATAATTTTTCCTCCGAAGATACTTCCGCTTCTCCCTTGGGAGAAATTTTTCCCACTAAAATATCATTCGCTTTTACTTCAGCGCCAACCCTAATAATTCCCTCTTCGTCAAGATTTTTCAATTTTTCCTCAGAAACATTGGGGATGTCCGAACTGGTCATTTCCGCGCCGAGTTTTGTTTCACGAACATCACAATAAAAATCTTCTATATGAATGGAAGTGAATAAATCATCCCTCACAACTCTTTCGGAAAGAATTATTGCATCCTCAAAATTAGCTCCTTCCCATGAAATAAAAGAGACAAGAAGATTTTGACCCAAAGCCAACGAACCGTTATCAATAGAAGCGCCATCCGCCAGTACGTCTCCTTTTTTCACTTTCTGCCCCTTTTCAACCAATGGTCGCTGTGAAATACAAGTGAAATAATTTGACCTCTTAAATTTATAAAGGTTATAAATTTTTTTCTTTCCCGAAGAGTCTTCAACAACAATTTTATTGGCGTCAACTTCAACAACTACTCCATCTGTCTGGCCGATCACTGCTCTTCCCGAATCAACAGCGGCCTTTTCTTCCATGCCGGTTGAAACCAAAGGAACGGACGGTTTTATGGAAGGAACCGCTTGACGTTGCATGTTTGAACCCATAAGTGCCCTGTTGGCGTCATCATGCTCCAAAAACGGAATTAGGGCGGTGGCCATGCTAGTCATTTGGTTGGGCGCCACATCAATAAAATCAACTTCTTCTTTTTGGCAAACCGTCGGCTTTCCCTTGTGGCGCACTTCCACAATATCATCTTTTATTTTATTATTCTCCGTTTTAGTGCTCCCTTGCGCTATTTTATATTTTTCTTCTTCAATGGCGTCAAACCAAACAATTTCATCTTGAATTTTTCCGTTTTTAACCCTAGCGTAAGGCGTTTCCAAAAAACCAAGATTATTGATTTTAGCAAAATTTGACAGCCGGTTTATTAAGCCGATGTTTTGTCCTTCTGGGGTCTGAATCGGACAAATTCTGCCGTAATGAGAAATGTGAACGTCGCGCACTTCAAAACCGGCGCGCTCTCTTGTGAGCCCACCCGGTCCCATTGAAGAAAGCAAACGCTTATGTTCAAGTTCAGCCAAAGGATTTATCTGGTCCATAAATTGTGATAATTGAGAAGTGGTGAAAAATTCTCTGACGATTGCCACTAATGGCCTAGTATTTACTATTTGAACCGGAGTTAAAGTATTAATATCCAGCGTTGACATTCTATCGGTGGCAATTCTGCGCAATCGCGCAAAACCGATGCGCAATCTGCTTTGAAGAAGTTCCCCAACAGACTTAACGCGGCGATTCCCCAAATGGTCAATATCATCCTGCTCAGCCGCGGGATTATTATTCAGCTGAATTATTTCCTTAATGATTAAAATTACGTCATTAAGGTCAAGAACGGGCTCTTTCTTTTCTTTAATGTTAAGCCGCTGATTGAATTTATGGCGTCCGGGCTCTGATAAATTATATCTATCCTTTCTTTCAAACATCGCGTCTATTAAATTTTTGGCATTTTCAAAAGTCGCCAAATCGCCGGGTCTTAATCTTTTATAAACCTCGGCGTAAGAATCCTGAATTGTCTTACTGCCGCTTTTTTTAACGGTAGTCTCAATAAATTTAATCTGACCACTATCAATATCAGAAAAAAATTTAACAACCTCTTCGTTATTTTCAAATTTTTTCTGTTTATTAATTGAAGCGAATACTTTTAATAAATCTGAAGCCGCGGCTTTACGATGGCGATCTATTTTTACTCCGATAAAACCGTCGGGGTCGGTTTCAAATTCAAGCCAGCTTCCGCGGTCAGGAATGACTTTGGCGCCGAAAAGTTTGCGACCGCGATAATTTTTGGCGGTAAAATAAACTCCCGGCGAACGAATAAGCTGAGAAACAACCACTCTTTCAACTCCATTGATTATAAATGTCCCGCGGGAAGTTATTATTGGAAAGTCTCCGACATAAATCTCTTGTTCTTTGGTTTCTTTAGTATAATTATTGACTAATTTAACTTTAGCTCTTAATGGCGCTTCAAACGTTAAATCCTTGGACCAAGCAGTTTCTTCGTCATATTTCGGCTCATCAAAATAATAATCCGTAAAATAAAGTTCCAATTCTTTACCGCTCGAATCTTTAATCGGAGAAATTTCATTAAAAAGTTCCTTGATTCCTTTTTTGACAAACCAATCCCATGAAGAATGCTGAATTTCCGCCAAAAACGGTTGTTTAATTAAAGCGCCCGAATGAGACGAAAAAATTTTAGTTTGCAACTTAGCCATAAAATATAAAAATCCCCCCCTTCTGGTGTCGCAGGAATATGTTTAGATTATTCGTTGTTTAACAAATATTTAGCACGATTTATATTATGTTTTTCCAAATTTTCCGAAAAAATAGTTTTCTTAGTTTTTGGGTCAGAAAGATAAAACCAGTATCCTGAATCTTTTTTTTCAATCGCCGCTTTTATGGCATCTAAACTCGGATTGGCAATCGGCGTCGGAGTCAATCCTAATCGGGTATAAGTGTTGTACGGCGAATCTTTTTTAAAATCACTTTTTACAAGCAACGGACATCCAGAAAATCTTCCGAAACATTTATTATATAAAATAGTGGCGTCAATTTGAATAGGCATTCCTATCTTTAATCTTTTCTCAATAATCCCAGCCACTATCCTGCGGTCATCATTATTGGGAACTTCTTTTTCCAAATAAGACGCAATAGTTATAAATCTTAACACACCGCTGTTTTTTTTGTCAACCCCCCCATTTAATGATTGCGACTTGGCTAAAACAAACCCAATTTGCCAAATATTTCTAAAGCCGTCTGATTCCGCCAAATCTCCATTTATAATCGCCATTGCCTTATTTTTAAAATTATCCAAAAATTTTCCAATCACTGAATCAATATCCGAATCCTGGCGAAAATTATAAGTATCCGGCAATAAAAATCCCTCCAATGAAATCGCTTCGGACAAAAAATCATAATGGTTTTTCAATTCTTCAAAATTTCCGTAATTTATCAAATCACCCGCCTTAATGATATTTTCCTGCAACAATTTATCGTCAATTTCCTTAAAAGTCATTCCCGGAAAAATTAACACTGAAACGTCCCTTGGGCCGATTTTTAAAATATTAACCAATTCTGGGATGGAAACTGGAGAATTAAATTTATATCTGCCGTTCTGCAATCGATGCGCGCTGGCATTTAAAAGCGTATAAATCTTAAAAACGATTTTTGACCTAATAAGTCCGGCCGCGTAAAGTTCATCTGTTATTTCGCTAAAACCGGCTCCTTTGGCAATATTAATAATAATCGGATTTTTATCCGATTTTAACGCTGGCTGTAATTCAATTATAAAAAAATTAATGCTAATGCCGATAAAAATCACGCCAACAACAAAAATACTTATTAAAAAAGTTTTCATAATAATGGTTTATTTGCGGACAACAATGGATTGAATAATGCCCAAAATAATCAAATTTGTCAATAAACTTGAGCCGCCGTAGCTCAAAAACGGGAAAGTGACTCCGATAACAGGCATAAAACCCAAATTGGAGCCTATATTTAAAATAAACTGAACAATAAAAAGAATAGCCGCGCCCAAGCAAATAAACCGGTTAAAATTGATTTCCGAATCAATCCCAATCCTAATTATTCTGAATATTAAAACAATAAAAGCTGTTATCGCCAAAAAGCCGCTGATTAGCCCGAATTCTTCAATCAATGCCGCGAGTATGAAATCCGTCTGGGCTTCAGGTAAAAAACCCAATTGAACTTGCGTCCCTTGCCCGAAACCTTTGCCAAAAAATCCGGCGGAACCAATGGCAATTTTTGATTGAATCACATTATAATTTATACCCAACGCGTCTCTCCCGGGAGAAAATACGCCAATAATCCTTTCTTTTTGATAATTTTCCAAAACGCTAAACCACATCACAGCCGCAACAACGGAAAAAATCAACAAAGAAACAATTATATGTTTCGGTCGCAAACCGGAAACCAAAAGAAATCCAAACCAAATAAAAAATAAAATAATGACTGTTCCAAAATCCGGTTGAATCGCTACGAGTAAAGCCGGAATAAAAAAATAAACGAACGAAACCAATAAATTTGAAACTCTTGCTATGGAAATATGTTTTTTCTTGAAAAATCTGGCAAAAACGATAATTAGCGCAAGTTTGACAAATTCCGACGCCTGAAACTGAAAAGAACCGACCATAAGCCATCCTTTAACTCCCCGGACAACCGGCGCGAAAAAATAAGTTATGATTAAAAGCGCTATTATGATGAAATAAAATCCTAAAGTAATACCGCGATAATTGATTAACGACCGCCAATCAAAAACGACTATTAAAAAGACAAACGCGATGCCGATGAGCCAAAATAAAAGCTGTTTATAAAATAAATCCGGTTTTGTACTCGCTAAACTTAACAAGCCCATCGCCCCTAAAAATAAAACAGCGAAATTAAATTTCCAATCCTGTTGTTTAATAATATTCATATTATATGTTTAAATTCCCATTAGCCGTTAATCGCCTTTTTTTCTTTCGTAAATGATTTATATATCCGGCAACGGCAATCATCGCCGCGTTGTCAGCACAGAAATTTTTTGGTGGCGCCAAAAAATCAATTTTTAATTTAAAATTTTCAATTTTCAATTTAAATTCTTTGCGCAGGGTTTTATTCACCGCTACTCCGCCGGAAATCATAATTGATTTGGCGTTAAATTCCTTAGCCGCGCGTAGGGTTTTAGAAATTAAAACGTCAAAAGCGGCCTGCTGAAAACTAGCCGCCACGTTTTCTTTTTTTAAATTTTTATTATCTCTTAAACAATAAAGCACCGCGGTTTTTAATCCGGAAAAGCTGAAATCGTAATTTTTTTGATTAAGCATCGGTCGCGGAAAATTTATCGCGCCTGGATTCCCCCTTTTTGCGAGTTTTTCAATTTCCGGGCCGCCCGGATAAGGCAAACTCAATAATCTTGCGACTTTATCAAACGCCTCGCCAATCGCGTCGTCTCTTGTTTCTCCTATCTTTTTATATTTTACCAACGAATCCATTTTGATTAAAATCGTATGCCCGCCGCTCACAATCAACGCGATTGCCGGAAATATTTGCTTAGAATTTAGAATATAGGATTTAGAATTTAGAAGAAAAGAATATAAATGGCCTTCTAAATGGCTTACGCCGATTATCTTAGATCTTAGATTTGAGATTTGAAATTTGAGATTTTTCGCAAAATTTATTCCTGTCCAAAGCGCCGGCTCCAAACCGGGACCGACTGTGACGGCGATTAAGTCTATAGAATTTAGAATATAGGATTTAGAATTTAGGATTTTTTTAAACAAAATCGGCAGATTTTTAAGATGCTCTCTTTTGGCGAGATTCGGCACCACGCCGCCGAACGGACGATGGATCTTTATCTGTGACGCCACCAAATTTTTAAAAATTTTAAATTTAGGATTACGCAAACCGCCGCTTGCTTCAAGTAGAGCAATGGCTGTTTCATCACAACTTGTTTCAATCGCGAGAATTTTCATTATTCCACCACAATACTCCCCGTATAAACGATATTCAAGTGATTATGGTATTTCCAAATGCCGACTTTTATAAAAGTAAATTAATTCTATGAAATGAAAATTTTTTAATATTATATTGTTCCGTTTATTAATATTATAACTCCCATAAGCCAAATGGTAAACGCCGACATCAGACACCAAAAACACCATGCGCGGATAATACGCCACTGGATATAAGTGAGAAAAACCGACATAAGCGAGGCAACGGCCACTAAAATCTTAAAAGCCGAAATAAACAAAGCCACGGGTTGAATTCCAATCGCAAAAAACGCGATAAGAAACGCCATAATAACATAAGATAAAAATCCCAGCATATCATTGGGAACGAAGAATATCTTGTTATATTTACTAGTAAGCACCATTTCACAACCGCCTCCAATCGGACAAACCGGCGCTTCAGCAAGCATTCTTTTACGAATTAAATAAGCGGTTTCACTAACGCCAATAATAGAAAGCGCAAAAAGTAAAATAAAAAATATCATACCGATATTTTAACATAATGGCATAAAAAATAAAATCCCGATTAGACGGGATTTTAATTTTGTAGCGCCAACGGGATTCGAACCCGTGTTTCCAGGATGAAAACCTGACGTCCTAGACCAGGCTAGACGATGGCGCCAAATTACCTAATTATCGCGTTAAATTGTTCTGCTGTTTGATGGTAAATTTCTTTCTGAATTTCGTCAACCTCTTCCGAACGCAATGTCCTGTCATTACTTTGGTAAACTATGCGATAAGCGTAGCTGGTTTTATCTTTGCCGAATTTTTCCGCATCTTCATATTTATCAATCAATTTCACTTCCTCCACAAGATTTCCGCCGATATCCCTTATTAAATCAAAATAATTATTGGGAATAAAATCCTTGCCAACCATAAAAGATATGTCTCTAATAATGGACGGATATTTGCTCACCGGAATATATTTATTTCCCAGTCGAAGCTGTTTTTTCACTTTCGGGTCATCGGACCAAAACAACCTGATGTCCGGAAGACTCATGCTTATTATCCCCAACCTTTCAAGGCCGAAACCGAACGCCCAGCCGTTGTATTCATCGGGATTAACTCCTAGATTTTTGAGAACGGTCGGCTGTACAACTCCCGAACCCAAAACTTCCAGCCATCTGCCCTCCACTTCAATTTCCATTTCCACACTCGGGTCGGTATAGGGAAATTTATCTATATTAAACCTGAATTTTATTTCTTTGCCGAAAATGGCATGGGCGATTTCCGTCAAAACCGCTTTCAAATCATCAATGGTGATGATTTCTTTTGATTTCGGAGAAAGATACCACCCATCTATCTGGTGAAAAATATTCATATGGTTTCTGTCTATTTCGTCTTTGCGGTAAACTTTGCCAAAAGAAAGCGCCCCCATAGACAATTTATTTTTAATCCTTTCCTTAATAATTTCATTATTTAAATAGTAATACCACATCACTGTGGTGTGAGTTCTTAAAATATGGCCGTCATCGGCATAATAAGTGTCGGAACGGCTTCGAGCTGGATGTTCGGGAGGAAAATTAAACAAATCAAAACTCACGTCAACGGGTACAATTTCCGGAGTTTTGATTTCGTCAAAACCGGCAAAACGCTTGATTTTTTGAATGCGCCGGACAATTTCGCGCAATGGGCTGTTTTCATCGCGCGACAAATCAGGAAGATTAAGAAAACGGAGCATTCTTTTAACTTCCGGCTCGTCTTTTTTTCCCAAATTTTTTCTTATTTCCTCTTCTTCTTTTGATTTAATTTCAATATATTGTTTATTTTGATTCATAAGCGATTATTTCCATTTTTAATTAAATTATTATATAATATTTAAGAATAAACGCAATTAAAATAATCCCTCACCCTTCAAGCATCTATGTTTTTCCATGTTTATTTATTAAGGTCAAAAAAAGATAATAGTTTTTATATCGGTTTTGCCGAAAATCTTAAAGAAAGAATGGAAAAACATAATCAAGGCATGGTACAATCTACAAAGAATATAAGACCTATGGAACTAATATATTTTGAATCATATAAATCAAAAGATGACGCGTTAATAAGAGAAAAAAGATTAAAGCAATTTGCCAAAGGCTTCTCTTCTTTGAAGAGCCGCCTCTACAATTCTTTAATGCTTGAAGGGTGAGGGATGGAAACCATTAAAGACATCACCGTATTCGCCAAAACAAACTTCCGCAACAAGGACCGCGCTTTTGGCATCAAAACCGTTGACCGCCGCCAGCATATGTACGTCATCGGAAAAACCGGCACCGGTAAAACCACCATGCTTTTTAACGTGGCCCTTCAAGACATTATTAATGGCCGGGGAGTTTGTATCGTAGACCCGCACGGCGAGTTTGTTGAAACGATTATGAAGAGAATCCCCAAAGAACGGCTCAAAGACGTTGTTTATTTTAATCCGATAGACGCCGAACACCCGATAGGATTCAATGTTCTTGAAGTCTCGGACCTGAAATACAAACATTTAGTATCTTCGGATTTAATGGCGATTTTCACCAAAATCTGGGCGAATGTCTGGTCAGCTAGAATGGAGTACATTTTAAGCAACTGTGTTCTAGCTTTAATAGATACGCCCGGCACCACGCTTTTAGGCATACCGAGAATTCTTGTTGATAAAGATTATCGCCAACGAATTATCGCCAATATTAAAGACCCAGTGGTAAAATCATTCTGGATAAATGAATACGAAACATGGCGCGACCAATTCCGAAATGAAGCTATCGTTCCTATCCAAAACAAAGTCGGACAATTTCTTTCAACTTCGCTCGTCAGAAACATAGTCGGTCAGCCAAAAAGCACCATCAATATTCCTGAAATAATGAACAGCGAAAAAATCTTTTTAGTTAATCTTTCAAAAGGAAGAATTGGAGAAGACAATGCCGCGCTTCTGGGAGCGATGATTATCACGAAAATCCAATTGGCGGCGATGGAAAGAGTAAGAATTCCGGAATCCGAAAGAAAAGACTTTTATCTTTATGTTGATGAATTTCAGAATTTCGTCACCGAATCGTTCGCCAATATCCTTTCCGAGGCCAGAAAATACCGGTTAAACTTGATTATCGCGCACCAATATGTCGGCCAGCTGGCGACTAAAGATTCAACGGTTGTGCGAGACGCCATTTTCGGCAACGTCGGAACAATGGTAATTTTTCGTATCGGCGCCGCGGACGCTGATTTTTTAGAAAAAGAACTGGAGCCGGAATTTACCATTGAAGATGTTGTTAATTTGCCCAATCGTCAAATTTATTTGAAATTAATGGTTGACGGTGTTACCAGCCGACCATTCTCTGCCAACACGCTGCCGCCTCTTGCCGTAACGGCGCGCGACAATAATCATGAAGAGGTTATTGAAATGTCGCGTAAATTGTACTCCAAGCCAAAACGCGAGGTTGAAGAAGAAATTTCCAGATGGAGCGGATTAGCAACGGAAAGACCAATAATAGAAAGAAAATTCAGCGACGAAAAAAATGAAGGGCGGGAAATTAGAGGAACTAAGCCGGCTTTTGGAAGAGAAGGTTTTAAAAAATTCACGCACGCCGGCCATTTGGGAGAAATCGGCATAGAATTTGAACCGCCGCGACGAAAAACTTTTATTGAAAAAACCGGAGGGGCAATCAAAGCGGAAGAAATTAAAACGCCTTTAAAAAAAGAAATTTCGCTGGAAGAATTAAAAAAATCTGATTTTATAAAAAAATCGCCGGAACAAAAAGAACCGACAATAAAAGAATTCGCCAAAAAATCAATAAACGAAAATCAAATAGAAGAATTAAAAGAAGCCATTAAAAAAGCGATAGAAGGAGCTTAACGATTTATAAAAGGAGGCTTGCTTATTTTATCTATTTTCGGTTTGTCGTCTTCCAACGGCCTGATTAAAACAAGCCTTAAAAATTTCAGTATCGCCAATACCAATATCAAATATCCGAGCATCGCGGAAAGAGTTGTAAAATCAATTACTCCCTTATCAAGATAAACATTCGGGAATATGAATTTAAACGGAGCCGTTATGAAATCGGTTGTTTTATAAAGCAATTCCACAATCAGCGCCTTTGAACTGGCGCCCAAAAATTTCAAAATTACCCTCGCTCCCAAAACAATTTCCAACAATCCGGTAAGATATTTAATTATTGCCGAAATATAATAATAATTTTTCATATATTTATTATAATTTATCATAAATATTTTTGCAAACTTACACAACCTCCTGCTGATAACACTTCTCGCAATAAACTATCTCTTTTCTGTCTGGGGAATAGGTGGTTTCAAACTCATTGGGACAAGCGGAATCTCCATGTTGGTGAGCAATAGTGTTTGTATAGATGCCGTTTTCTGATTTATTTCCATTGCACATACACTTCCTATGCCATAGTTTCAAGGGGTTTCTTTGTTTGAGTCTCTGGTAATGACGGCAGTTGGGACATAGTCTGGGTAGGGGAAGATTCATCTTTTTGTAGAATTCAAGCTCTTGAGGGATGATTTTGAAGGCGGTGGTGCATTGTTCATTACATTCACCTTTATGAGCGCATTGAATGATTTCTTTTATAATTGTATCATCTACGTCTTTGATATAGTCGGGAAGATCTTCTGATTTGATGGTTATCTGGATATTCCTTTCTTCCGATTCTTTCCAGCTATATCCTTGTTCTATGGCTTGTTCTTTGGTTAGAGGGAAGTATTCTTGGGCGATTGTTTCGTTATAGGCGAAAGGAGAGAGTTCTGCGGGGAAGAATTCTCCGTATTTGTATATTCTGCCTTTTTTATCTATATACGGCATATTATTCATATGTTCTATGATTTGGGGGACTAATTGTTCGTATTCTTCTTTAGTGTATTGTTTGTTGAGGATGCAGTATTTACCTTTACGTATTTGACTACATCCAAACATATAATCAGATGAAATAACCGTATCGCAATATTGTAAATTACTGTCAATCCATGAGCCAAAAGAAAATTTAGTATTATTAATATTTTCTCCGCAATTTATTGATTCATACATTAAAGACGCGTTATTCCCCCAATCTCCGTAATCATAACTATCTTTACTAATAGACATATGCGCTTGAAAACAATATTTTAAATTTTCTCCGCCGCCGATTTCAAATGAATAAAAAACATTTTTACTATTGGCTATATAATCTCCAGAAACATTATTGTTAAACAATCCGGAAAAATATTTATTTGGAAATTGAATCCAAAATTGTTTTAATTTTTCTTTATAATTTTGAATTTCATTTAAAGAACCTGAATTAAAATTTTTAATAAATTTACAATATTCTTCTTTTGAATATTGTTTATTAAAAATATGATAATTCTTATGCCTTAAATTTGAACAACCAAAACAATTTGAACAATTTTTTAAATCTTTGGAAAAATAAACATCTATACATTCAAAACAATTATTAGAAAAAAATGTATTGTAGCATTTTTCACAATTAAATAATTCATAAGAATTTTGAACATCTGCCACCCTTAAACAGTCAGCAGAATCTTTTGAATTAAATATTGACGATGAATAAAGGCAATTTTCATCTCCTTCGGCTTGTATTATTAAATAACAATTTTTTAATGGTCCGGTATAATTAGAATATTCACTATTAATCATTCGTAAATAATCTACTGATAAACTAATTCTTGGAACTTTATTTAATAATTCTTTAAATTGAGTAAAAAAAGGTTTTGAAAAATTATAAATAAAACCGTAATCTTTCGCGTCCCATTTATCAGACCACCAACAAGCGGGACAATAAACTGAAAAAGAAGTATTTTGGGGATAAATAGCTATTATTGATTTGGCGCATAAATCACATTTTCGTCTATAAAAAGAACGTTCGTTTTTAAAATTCATCCGCCGTATTAGTCTGCACTCCGGACAAAAAGTCGGCGCCGGAACTTTAATTTTATCGTAAAATTCAAAATCCTCGGGTTCTATAGTAAGCTGATTTTTACAATTTTGACAAATTTTAGTTTCAGAATTCATTATAAAGTTTCGTGATACACTATCGTTATAATTACGCCCGCATCTAAATATTGGGGGTTTTTTATTTTTACAGAGCCAGTTGCGGCAGACTGCAATATTTGCTCTACAACTATTCCATTTTGAGAAAGGAAATCATTCAATTCCTTTTCCCTTTTTTCCTGATTTTGAATCATATAAAAAAATGTTTTGATTTTCGTCTTATTTTTCATATTTTATTATATTATTTTTTTTATTTCGACCTTTTCCACTCACTAATGGCTACTCTATACCACCTCCCTTAAATAACAATCCTCACAAAATATTTTGTATTCTTTCTGTTTTTCCGGCGGATACGCGGTGTACATTTCATTTTCGCATTTTTTACAATTCATTTTCCATAATTTTGACGGATTTCTTTTCCTAAGACGCGCCAAGATTCTTTCATTTGGATGAACAGTCGGAATTGGCAAATTATTCTTTCTGTAAAAATCCAGTTCGGCTTTGATTATCCTAAACGGCTTACCAGTTTTTTCGCAAATTATGGCTTTTTGTAAAATGCTATCATCAACATCTTTTATATCTATCGGCACATTCTTAGTGTTTATTATATCTATTTTAGTTAAATCCGCTTCTTCCTCATTATTAAAATATATCCACTCTCGCGTTTTAATTTCTTCATCTGTTAAAGGAAATTCAATAGAAGCGTAAGTGTCGTTATAAGCGTGCAAAGCCATTGTTAATGGAAAAAATTCTCCGTATTCGCCAACTTTTAACATTTCACTTTTAACTTTATCCAAAACTTGCCAATACTCTTCTTCTGAATATGGCTTATTAAAGATATGAAATTTTTTATTGCGCAAACCGATACAGCCGAAACAATTTTGGCAATTATGGCAAGCAAGACAATATTCAACATTTAAACCATTCTTAATGAAATAAGAAAATTTTATATTAGAGCCTTCGTATGCTTCAACCAATTCATAACATAAACTTAAATTCGGACCCACTATATACATATCCGCCGAATCTTTGCAATCAAAAACATCTTGAACATAACGAAGATTTTCAATGCCATTAGTAAGCCCGCTTCCTCTAAAAACCATAAAGCAATTTTTGGCTTTTTCCAAATTATCGCCAATGGAATTTATATTCCTTCTATCGCTTTGAATATTTCTCCTTATGATATTTTTTAAAAATTCTTTAAACTTATTTTTATATTCAATTAGAACGTCTCTATTCCATAGATTTATTTCCGCCATTTTTTGAAAATAATCTTCTTTGGAAAGTTGTTCGTTGAAAAAACAGTGTTGCTTATTCCTTAAATTGACGCACCCAAAACAATTCTGGCAATTTTTACAACTACGTAAAAAAATACTGTCAATGCATTCTGTTGAATCCTCGCAAAACTTACAATTATACATCTTATCGCTATAAATATTTTCATAACAATTTTCCAAATCTTGGCTGTTTAAACAATCCAATGAATCTCTTGCGGGACCTGTCCAATACATATAATGGCTATTTTCCAACCATCCGCCAACCGAAGAATAGTAACAATTTTTTGAATCAATAATAGAAATCGTATAAGGGCTGTCTATCACATTTTTCCAATAATGCGTAATTGCCGGTTGCGGAACATTGAGCATCAATTCCTTTAATTGTTCAAAAAATGGTTTATTAAATTCATAATCCCGACCATAATCTTCCCCTCCCCATTTGTCAGACCACCAATGCTTTAAATCAAAAATTTTATACGGGCTTTCCGGATGAAAGGTTGAGATTACGTTTTCACCAACATGCGCGGCACATTCTTTTTTGTGAAATTTTAAAATATTATTATAAAAACCGAATCTTCTCTGTATCCGGCAATTCGGACACAATGTCGGCGGAGGCACTTGCAGTTTCTTATACATCTCAATGTCCTCAATAAAGATGTCAAAACTATCGCTGCATTGTTTGCAAGTTTTACTGTGGGGTTGAATATTATCTAAAATCTCCGCCAGTGCCTTATTAAATTGCGGGGTTTTGGGCATAAAAATTATTCGGATATTCTATTTAATGCGCGTCTGCAACCACTCCTTATATTCCTTATTAACTCTAAAAATATTAATTACGGCTATGCAAGGAGGAATTTTTTGATGATTTTGCTCGTGAATTAAATTTTCAATCTCCTGCACTTTGGCTTCTACGGTCTTTATTAAAACAGTTATGCCCGGCTGGCTAACCAACCCTTCATCTCCCTGATACAAAGAATTTGCCCTTAATAAATCAACCGTACCTGCCAATCCTTTTTCAAGAATAAGCTTGCCTACTTTTTTTGCTTCTTCTTCATCGGAATATGTAACGTGGATAAATACCATATTATTACACTATTGGTTCTTCCGACGGCAATGAAATTTCCGCGGAAGATTTATTTTCGACCTTTGAAATTGAAACATCGGAGTTTCCGGTGGAAGACGGCTTCGTAACCAATCCCTCTTCTTCCGCAATTCTTCTTTTTACTTCTTCAATTGATGAACAATAAATCTGACGATTATATTCAATAATTTTATCTTTATAAGACGGATGCGTTGGCGGCAAAATTTTCAAAGTTTCGGCGGAAAACGGGTCAGCCGTGCCGCCGTCAATAGTCATCTTAATGTAAAATTCCTGCATTCCCAGATTTATCATATCTTTCGCCTTGAAAACCGGCGTCATTTCTTTTTCAAAAACAAGCGCGTCATCGCCGCCAAGCCGAAAAATTACCATTGTTGCTACATTACCCAAAAAAGTCGCCATTATTTGCGGCTGAAGCTGAGCGCGATACTGATGCGCCACTATTAAAGCCAAACCGTATTTTCTCGCTTCAGTAAGAATATTGATAAAAGTATCCGTTACCACATTGTAAAACTCATCAACATAAAAATAAAAATCTTTTCTTTCTCTTTCTTTAATCGCCGATCTTGCCATACCGGCCTGATAAATTTTTGTCACAAACATTGAGCCGAAAAAACTGGAATTTTCTTCTCCTAATTTCCCTTTTGATAAATTTATAAGCAGAATTTTCTGCTCATTCATTATTTTTTCAAGGTCAACTTTATTTTCTTTTTGGCCGAAAATATAACGCAATAATGGATTGGATAAAAACTGGCCAAGTTTATTAACTAAAGGAATAATGGCTTCTGTATCAAATTTTTCCGACCAGTCCGCAAATTCAATCGCCCAAAACCGCTTTACCATTTCATCTTGAATATGTTCCACAACTTTCTGACGATAATTTCTATCCGTGAGTATTAAAATCATTCCCCTCATTGTAGCGCCCGGATAATCAAGCAAAGCCAAACAAGTAAATCTAAAAACGTGCTCTAATCGCGGCGTCCAATTGGCGCCGAATTGTTTTTCCATCACCTCAATCAATCCTTGCGTTACTTGATGTTTCATTTCCGGCGCCACATTTTGCAGAGGATTAAATGAAACTGGCCAATTTGTGTCAGATGGATCAATCAAAACCACGTCTTTTATTCTGTTTTCTGGAATAAAATCAAGAATGTCTTCTATAATATCGCCATGCGGGTCCATCAAGCATAATCCATGACCGTAATTAATATCTTGCCTAATCATTAACTCAAGCATTTTTGACTTCCCCACTCCGGATTTCCCAACAATATAGAAATGACGTCTGCGATCATTCCTTTTGATGCCAAAAACATACCTTTTGCTTTCAAATTCCGATTCATAATTTGTGCGTCCAAAAAAACAAACCTCTTGGGGGTCAACTTGTCCGTAAATCGGTAAGTCCGAAGGCGGCGACGCGTATCTTATAATTTTAACTTTATCTGTCATTTATTTAAAAACACTTTATTATGCCACTTCTATATTATAACACTTTTCGTCCGCCTTCGCATAAAGCTTCGGCGAGACTTCGCGTTGCTTTTATACGACTTCCTGTTGATAACAACGCTCGCAATATACTATCTCTTTTCTGTCTGGTGAATAGGTGGTTTCAAACTCATTGGGACAGGGTTCTGTTCCGTGTTGGTGAGCGATAGTATTTGTATAAATACCGTTTTCCGATTCATTTCCATTACATTGACATTTCCTATGCCAGAGTTTTAATGGATTTCTTTGTTTGAGTCTCTGGTAATGACGGCAGTTGGGGCAAAATTCGGGAAGTGGCAAATTCATTTTCCTATAAAACTCCAATTCTCTAGCAATAACTTTAAACGCTTCCGTGCAATATGTTTCTCTGCCTTCGTTTTTACACGATATAATTTCACCAGTCAACGAATCTGGGATGTCACTATTATATTTTGATAATTCGTCATGCTTTAAAGTTGGAGAAATACTTCTTTTTTCTTTTTCTTTCCAATAATAACCTTTTGTCTCAGCGGATTCTTTAATAAGTGGAAAATGGTCATTAGCCGAAGTTTCATTGTAGGCAAAAAATGAAATTTCAGGTGGAAAAAATTCGCCATATTTGTAGACATGGCCATTCTTATCTGTATACGGATTATCATTCATATGCTTCATTATTTTAGAAACTAAATCTTCATATTCTTCTTTCGTATATTGCTTATTTAAAATACAATATTCTTTAGTTCTTAAAGCCGTACATCCGAACAAATTTTGAGAACCCGAACATGCTTCAGAATATTGCAAATCCCTGTTTCCATTCCAATTTTGAATTCCAAATTTTACATTATAAATGCCCATACCAGTATTTATAGTTTCATATACTAATTCGGCGTCTCTCCCCACTGTACAAACATCCATATTATCTTTTGAATTCCGCCACACATGATACCCGTATTTACAATCCTCAGCGTCATATCCATGAAAACAGAAAGTACATTTTTTTGTATTTAATAAATAATCTCCGCTGCTATCCACTGATTTTTGTATATAGGCGTATTTATTAGGATATTTAAGCGCAAATTTAATAAACTCGTCTTTTAATTTATCAATGTTACCGTCCAGCATCTCTTTTTTCTTTTCGCCTACAATTTTTAAATAATCTTCTTTGCTCTGCGGCTGATTAAAAATATGATATTTTTTATTTCTCAACCCAACACAGCCATAACAATCAGTACAACCGATGCAATCTAAAAGAAACGTACCGTCTGCGCAATCACGGCATTCTTTTGAGTAAAAAAGTTTATAGCAATTCCAAGCTATGATAGTTTCATAGCAAAGCTCGCTATTATTTACAAAAGAACAATCAACGCAATCTTTACTCTGTTGCATCCAATAACTATAATCGCTTCTTTCATTATTAGAGCTTTCAAAAAGAAAATAGCAATCTTTGCTGTCCGCGGCCAAATGGGTGTATTCCGAATTTACCGAATTGACGTTTATTAAACAAAGTCTGGGAACAGATTTTAAAATATCTTGAAATTGAGAAAAAAACGGCTTTCCAAAATCATATTTTCTCCCGTACGCCAAAGAATCCCAATCGTCCGACCACCAACATTTCTGGCAATAGACCGTATAAGGGCTGTCTTTATGATAAATACTTACAATATCTTTCTGGCATGAATCGCATTTTCTACGATACAATATTTTCTCGTTCCTGAAAGACAATCTTCTTTGCATCCTACGCTCCGGACAAAAAGTCGGCGCCGGGACTTTGATTTTGGCGTAAAACTCAAAATCTTCGGGCTCAATAACGAAGTTTTGTTTGCAGTTTTGACAAATTTTTGTTTCTTGGTTCATAATTCACAGATTACACTACTTCCTTTAAATAACATTCATTACAAGTAATTTTTTTGTATTCCCATTCTTTGGGATAATAAGAAATAATATCTTTTTGACAAAACGCGCATTTGGCCTCAACCGGATTGATGCAGAATAAATTTTTTATCCTGCTTTTGGTGCGCACATCAGGATAGTGATGGGGCAAAGGAATGGAATGTTTTTTATAAAATTCAATTTCTTCTTTTTTAAAATTAAAAGGCCTTTCGGTTTCTTCGCACAAAAAGACTTTTCCGGCCATCTCGCTTTCTACGGTTGAAATATCGTCCACAAATGGACTAAAACTCATATTGGATATATCCGTATCTTCCAGCTCTTCCCAATTTCCTTCTAATTTAGAAACTTCTTCTTTTGTTTTCGGGAAAAATATTCCAGCAAGCGAAAGATTATATCCGCCATGCGCCATCTTATTAGGAAAAAATTCTCCATAAGAACCGTCGTCTTCCATCGCTTTCTTGATTTTGACAACCAAATCATAATAATCCTCTTTGGAATATTGTTTATTTAAAATGGAATAGCTTTTATGTTTAAGACCAACACACCCGAAACAATTCTCGCACCCGACGCACGAATCAAGATATTCGCTGTCGCGGCAATTAATACAATAATTGGAATGCTTCATATTGTATATTTCTGTCATTTGATTCACGTCATACGCTAATTCTCCTTTATAAACTCCAGTCGAGTCGTTTACGTCCTTATTCATCGCTCCTCTGAAATAATAAGAACAATTTTCCGATTTTTCCAAAAAATAAGAATTTTTGCATTTTTTACACTCGCTTAAATAATTACCGCTTGAATTTATGGTTTTCGTGTTGAAATTGTTTTTATGAACCGCTTCTTCTTTAATCTTTTTTTCAAAATTTTTCTTTAAAAATTGAACCGTATTCCAAGAATTCAAATTATATTCTTTTAATTTCTGGAAATATTCTTCCTTGGAATACGGTTGGTTTAAAATATGATATTCTTTATTGCGCAAATTCCAGCACATAAAACAATTTCTCACATTTCGGCAATCATATAAAAACGCGCTATCAAAACTATCGCGCGAATCAAAAGCGTACTTTACATTATAAAGCTTAAAACAATAGGTGCAGTCGTAGGACAACTCGGAATCATAGCAATAAGTTAAATCATAAGAATCGCGGGAATTTAGCACCCTATATGAATATGAAAGATTTTCGCAACTGCCCAAAGAACGGCAGAGATAGCAATTTTTTGAATCCCAGACATCGTCGCAATAATCGCAATTTTGATTATTGGACCCAAATTGATGAGGCTTAGGAGATTTTTTTTGCAATTCATAAAGCTGTTCAAAAAAATTCCTTGAAGCGTCATAATCCAAAAATGGCGGTTCCCATGCATCGGAATTCCAATTGCTGGATTTATAAACCGGAAAATGCGCGCTTGAAGGATAAATTGAAATTATGCTTTCTCCGCTTAAATCACACTTTCGCTTATTAAATTTCGCAAAAGGCCAAAAAGCCAATCTTTTTTGTTGGCGGCAGTCAGGACAATACTTCGGCGGTTTCGCCTTCACTTTTTCGTAAAACTCAAAATCTTCAGGTTCTATAGTGAAGTTTTGTTTGCAATTTTGGCAGGTTTTGGTTTCTTGATTCATATCAATTCCAATTCAATATTTAATAATTCTTCTATTGTCCTGTGGTAAATTTCAATTATTTTTTTAGCTTCTTCTACTGATAAATGAAAATCGGCTTCGTGGGCAAGTCTGTTTCTGATTTTATGAGCTTCCCATAAATCATTGAGATTATCTATCTCGCTCGGATGGATTGATTTCAACCGCTCACCCATATCTTTGCCCGGATGACCGTGCTCTTTAAAAATCTCGTCAACTAAACTATCAGCTTCAATAATTGCCAAACGCAAATCGCGCTCGTCGCCGGATTTTATTCTTTCCAATAATTTATTCCATTTTTTATGAATTAATTCTCTATGCTTGATTATCTGCCTATATTTACCATCCGTCACTTTTAAGCCCTTGAGAAGATTAAGGGTTCCCGAAGGATTTAATTTAGGCCTGAACGGAAAAGATTTTGCCATAAACCAAATAATGGCGACAACTAACGCTAGTATTAAAACAATTAAAATAATTTGCAAAGTCAATATCATAAAATTTATTCCTCTTCAAATATCGGCAAACCGGCCGGCGGACCCATTTTTTTGCTTTCCGCCCGTTCAATATGTGGAGATGTCAAAACCTGTTCAGCCGGGATATGATAAATAGTCGCGAGTTCAGAAGTGACAAAAACTGAAGTTTTTGATTTATTATTAAAATCAAAAATATGCGACGTCATAAATTTGCCGAAGGACAGTTTTTCCGGAAATAATCTATTCTTAAAATTATATAATAATCGTTGTTTTCTCGCTTCAACTCTTTGCTTAACAAAAACATGAGGAGAATATATCCATCTTGTTCTGGTTTCAACCAAGGGATTATTTTTGAAAAAATTTAAAGAAGAAGCATATTGGTTAAAAGCGCCCAAAATACCCTTTCTCGCAAAATTTGTACTATAAATGGAATTTGGAGCAATATAAAGAAAACGAATTAAGCTTTCAAAACCGTGTTTAGAAAGTTTATTTTCAATCTCTTTCATGGCTTCGTAGTCGCTGATATTCGCCGGCTCTTTTTTTGCCGGTTCTTTCGGTTCTGACCAAACCGGGTATTCTGTCGGCGCCCATAAAAAATTCTTTGTCCATTCGTAGATAATTTGATTGAATCCTCCTTTCTTCTTTTCTTCTTTGCCGAGTTTTTTATTTACAAAATCTCTCCCCTCATTTTTCCAATCATCATTAAGCGGCGCGATTAAAATCTGAATAAAAACGTTTTCTTCTTTGTGAATTCCGGCCAAAACTTCAATAAGCGCTGAAAGAGGGTCAACTATTACTTGTTTTTGGTCATCAAGTTTTGCGGGTTGATTAAAAAAATGGTCATAAGTAATAATGGGATAAAAATCCTTTTTACCTAAATTAAACTCACTGCCGAAAATATTCTCATTGCTCTCATAAAATTCTTTTGTAGAACTAGGTAATTTATTAAGATAATCTTCGGTCTCAATAATTTCAATATTGGGATATTGCGCGTGCATCCCTGCTTCAAACATTTTTCTATGTTTTTTTGGCGTTCTGATATAAAAATGGATTTTACCGCCAAGGCTCGCTATTTCTAAACTCCACCATAAAGTCACTTCGCCATCAGTATATTTTTCTAAAAAATTTCCGGGCTCATTCTTTAAACTGTGTAAATTTATAAAAAATTGCTCCATCGCCTTCGGCGTTTTCAAAACCTCGCGAGGAATTCTTAATTCTAAAACTGTCCATTTAATGGCTTTTTTATAAAGTGACTGCTTATAAAAAAGCCACACCTGTTCAAATATCTTAAAAAGCGCTATTGCCAGCGCCAAAAGAACAACCGTTATGACAACGGAAACAATCAAAGATTGATAAGAAATTAAAAAATCCGGCATAAACTAACTTAAACCTAGATTCTAGATTCTAGATTTTAAATTCTATTTAACATGATATCGTCCGTCAGCCAGTCTTTTGAAATATTTTTTACTTTGGAGATTAAGTAAAATAGTATTGTCCTTGAGGAATCTTTCCTGTTTTACCAAATCAACCACTTCTTCTTTATAAAGCGGCCCCTTGGTTTTCAAAACTCGCGCAATAACGTCTTTGGCAATGCCCGGTTTCAAACCGAATTCCGAAAGCCCGTACATGCCCCGTCCCACCAACACGAATCTCGGGTCTTTTATCAATTCGTTATGAATAGTTTGATAAAGAGCGCGACGTTTATTAAGTTTAAGCTCGTTTATTTTTTTCGCGATTTCTTTAAAATGCAACGGAGCGCTGTGTTTTTTTAAAATCAAATAAGCTCTCGCCCGGGCGGTTTTGGGAGTTATTTCTTCCCAGCGCGTCAAACCAAAATCGCCGAAAGGACTCACGCCGAATTTTTTTGAAATTGAAGCGTAATTTAAAGCGATGAAGTCTTTAACATCGTGGGATTTAACGACTTGCGCAAAAAGTTCATCAAATTTTTTATGAGTAATGAGTTCTTCTTTTTTATCGGCAATAAATTTTTCAAGCTTATTGATAAAATCAAAAGCAAACTTCCGTGATTCCTTATTTAAATACCAAAAGCTGTAAAAATTCTTTTCTTCAATTTGATGAAGAGGAGTTTTAAAAACTTCAAAAATAAATTTTAACTGTTCGCCGGTAATTGCGTTGGTTTTAAATAATCCCCTTAATTCATTAAGAAAAACATTTTCTCTCATCACGCCGCCGACTTTTTTAAGGTGGCTAATGGCATCTTCAATCATTCTGCCGGCTGCCTGATTTTTTTTAAGCTTTTCACTTATTAATTTTAAACCGGCGCTTTCAATCTGCCTCACCCTCTCACGAGTCAAACCGTATTTCTTGCCAACTGCCGCTAAGGTACGCCTTTTGCCGTTCAAGCCGAATCTTTGTTCAATGATGTCTTTTTGACGCGGAGAAAGTCCGAAGATTAAATCTTTAATTATGTTATTTATATTTTCCATATTTATATATTATAAAGACAATACAGTTGATATGTCAAGTTTTTAACGGTGCGGGCGCAAGAAGGATCGAACTTCTGACCTTTCCGATGTGAACGGAACGCTCTACTTCACCCCCCCACACCAAAATTTGGACGATAGAGGATTCGAACCTCTGACCCTTGCAATGTGAATGCAATGCTCTGCCGCTGAGCTAATCGTCCTAAAATTTTTGGTGTGGGGGCAA
>ERZ1292623.909-Hain-H51-01um-R1-909-length-29789-cov-8_pt1 | contig 29789 bp, 34 predicted proteins | sample MGYA00564398_ERZ1292623 | MGnify/ENA primary metagenome ERZ1292623 (study PRJEB36523, sample SAMEA6512633) | groundwater metagenome | collected 2019-01-07 | study: AquaDiva: Metagenomics assemblies of 32 groundwater samples
TTTATTCAACTCATGATTATTTTCTGTCAATATAGACAATAAACCGCCGATATAAGCTCCTCTTGTTCTCTGATTTTCAGATTCTTCAAATGATAAAGCAGTTGTTAAATTACTGATATCCTGAACATCATAATTTCCTGCTCTTTTGCTTATTTGTTCGTATAATCTTGGTCTGAATTCAGGAAGTTCATAATCCCAATCATTTGAAATAGTAATCTCACTTTCTAATACCCTATTCAATTTAATTAATCTCTCAAGTGCGCTTTCTTCTACTACTTTTATTTCTCTTGGAGGGAGAATGCCTTTTAGTTTGTCAAATGGATTCATCTTAAGCTCCTTATAAATTCTTGAATATCTTTGTTTAGTTCTTTTCTGTCATAATTAGTTTGGTATTTCTGTCTTTGTTCTTCAATAAATTGCTTTACTTGGGAAGAATATTTTCCTTTAATGTCTAAAATATTGTATTTTCCGTAATCACTTGCAATATCAGAACCAACATCATCTCCTTCTACATTATCAAACAATATTACTCCAGCATTTCCCCTATTACTTGCAATATTAGAACCAATCCAATTTCCTTCTACATCATTAAACGATATTACGCCAGCATTTCCATTATTCCTTGCAATATCAGAACCAACATTACGTCCCTTTACTTTATTAAACGATATTACGCCAGCATTTCCATAATTACTTGCAATCGCAGGACCAACATCATTTCCTTCTACATTGTTAAACGATATTAACCTAGCATTTCCTTCAAAACCTGCAATACACCGACCAATATCATTTCCCTTTACATTATCAAACAATGTTACCTCAGTATTTCCATTATTATATGCAATACAATAACCAACCATTCTTCCCCTTACATTATTAAACGATATTAACCAGGCATTTCCATTACTGCCTGCAATCCCCCGACCAACATAATCTCCTTTTACATTATTAAGCAATATAATCCCGGCATTTCCTTTATCACTTGCAATTCCATAACCAACATCATTTCCTTTTACATTGTCAAAAGATATTGCCCCTGCATTTCCATTATAACTTGCAATCATAGAACCAATATTATTTCCTTTTACATTACTAATTTTTAATGTATCTACATATTTACAACCAATAAGCAAGTAAGGAAACTCTCTTCCCTGTAAGTCAATTTCAAGTTTAGTTTTTGAAAGATGATTCTTTTTTGTTAATAATGACAATAAACCTCCGATATAAAAGCCTCTTGTTATCTGATTTTTAGATTCTTCAAATGATAAGGCAGTTGCGAGGTTACTGATATCCTGAGCATCATATTCTCCTGATCTTTTACTTATTTGTTCGTATAATTCTTTTCTTAATTTAGGAATTTTATTATGCCAATCATTAGAAAGTACGACTTCTTTCTCCAACTCTTTGTTTAATCTAATTAATCTTTCAAGAGGACTTTCTTTTACTATTTTTATTTCTCTTGGAGGGAGAATGCCTTTTAGTTTGTCAAATGGGTTTGTCATTTTAAGCTCCTGATAAAAGAGCTAAAATCTCATATATAAATGTTACTCTATAGTAATAGCATAGAAAAGATTTATTTATTGTTCTAACACCATCTCAATTTTTCTTTTAAGATGCCAGAAATAATTATGCCCCTGCCGGGATTTGAACCCGGGTTTAGGCCGCGAAAGGGCCTCGTCCTTGACCACTAGACTACAAGGGCATAGTATTTTTAGCAAAAAATTGCTTTTAAATCTTGCCTTGTCCTCTAAAAAGCCATTTAAAAACTGCCCCGCAAGAATTAAAAAGGATGTAAATTTATATTTATATGCAAATTAATGATTTAATTTTTAAAGAACTCTTGAAGAGAGGTTACTCTTTGGATGGTAAAACGCGAGTATGGAATATTGCTGATTCTAAATTATGGTATTTAATTCCTGAACAAGCACAGGCATATTTAGATCTTGTTTCGACAGCTTCTTATAAAAAGCAAGTTGGTCCGAAAGAACTTACACTTTTAAATGAATATCTAAATGAAATAATTAAAGAAGCAGGAATGAAACCGCTTAATATTATAGACTTGGGCTGCGGCGATGGAAAAAAAGCAGCTATATTTTTAAGAGAAATGCAAAATAAAGGTATAAAAGTTAGATATTGTCCAATTGATATAAGTGGTCATATGGTTAAGCATGCTATCAAAGAAGTTGAAAAAATCGACAACGCTGAAATTATTAAAGTGCAGTGGAATATCTCAGATTTTGAGAATCTGCAAAATGTGGTCCCACTATTGAAAAGAGATGAATATAAAACAAATTTCTTTTTACTTTTAGGAAATACATTCGGAAACTTTGAAACTCACGAGCTTCTTTATAGCGTTCGTAATTCAATGCGAGATGGTGATTTAATCCTTATAGGAAATGGTTTGAACAATTATAAGATGGAAGAGGACATAGTAAAGTCTTGCAGAGAAAATCCTCTTCGTAATGAATTTTTCTCCCTTATCTTAAAACTGATAGGTTTCAAAAAAGATCAAATTGAATACTGTGTTAGGTTTAAAAATGACAGACTAGAGACATTTTATACTGTATTGAAGGATTTTACCATTTCATTCCGAGATAAAAAACTGAAATTTGATAAAGGAGATCAAATTATTGTTGGTTTTGCTTATCATTACAAAAAAGATGAATTTATCAGTTACTTAAAAATGTATTTTGGAGATGTGGAGATATTTACTTCCAAAGACGACTCTTACACTCTGGCTCTTTGCACAAAATAATTATGTAAAAAAGTGCTGAGCAAGATGCAAAGAGTTTTTTATTTTAAGAATTCAGTATATTTGCATTTTCCACATGATAATCTGTTTTTGTGATCTGCCAAAAAAATTCCTGCACCGCATCTTGGACAATTCTTTCCTCTTTTAATTTTTCCATTATCTATTGTGTAATGAAGATATTTTTTGCTTGTTGGTTTGTTTTTATGCGGCTTTTTTCCTTTTCCTTCTTTCTTGCTGCCTTCTGCTCTTTCTGACATTTACTTCTTCTCCATATTATCTTTTTTTATTTTAATCTTGGGTTCTATTTTTTCTTTGTCTTGGACTGAATCATAAATAAAAGCATCTATCAAAAAATTATTTTCTCCAAATTTATTTCTTACTGCTTTTATAACTATATTCTCTTCTTTTGCCTTGAATTTTTCAGCTATAATCTTAAGTGAATTGCTAAATCCAGGATTGCTATTGGAATTTATTTTAAACTGGATTTCTTTTCTTTTAAGCAGATTGTTTCTAATATCTTTCATTTTATCTTATTTTAATAGCGTAAGAACCTTTTTCTTTAATTTTAAGATTATTTGCTATTTCTGATTGTTCCGGATTTATAATTTGCACTTTTCCCTTAAAATTTTCTACAAGTTCTTCTGAACCGCATTTTGGGCATTTTAATTCTGTAACAATCAACTTACATTTTCCGCATGCTTTCATTTTTTACCTCCTTTAACTCCTTTGCTAGTTTTTTTTGCAGAAGCTTTTAGAGCCTGCTCTTTTTTTCTGAGGTTTTCTTTTATCCATTCTAATTTTCCAAGTCCTGGCTGCCTCATTGTCAGGCCTATTTTCACATCTCCTGACTTGTGGCTAATGGCAACTATTCGCGCTATGCATTCATCCTCTTTTGCAAGACTTCTTTTAGTAGCTTTTCCTGAAAGAGTTCCTGTTTTATTTAATGAAACGTAATCTTCCATTGTTTGTGAGATGTGTATCATTCCTTGCGCTGGTCCAACTTGCATAAAAGCGCCAAAATTTTTTATTTCAGTTATTATTCCATAGACTAATTCATGTAATTCTGGTTTCCAGACAAGAACTTTAAATATTGACCTGTAAAAAGGGGAACCGTCTCCAGGAATTATTACTCCGTCATCTACTTTATCTATAGATACGATAGTAATAATAAAGCCAAGCTCCTTATTTACTTTATTTACATAACTTTCTTCAAGCTGTTTCTCCACTGCTTCTTTGGTTGGAAGCCCAAAATGCCTTGGTTCAACCCTAACATGGTCTTCTACTTCAACTAGATAAAACATTATAGTAATAGAAAAAATTAATTTAAAAAGCTTGCTGTTTCTATTGATGTCTCAAGGCATCAAAAAACTGCGCATTACATAGTTTTATAAAGCACTAAATATGTAAAATAATACTAAAACAAGATTCAGTCTTGAATTGGTTAATTAAATATACAGAGAAGAAAGAATGAGCAAAAAGTTATATGTTGGGAATTTACCCTTTGACGTTGACCAGAAAAAGCTAGCAGAACTTTTTTCAGCATACGGAGAAGTTGGAGAAGTAGCATTGATAACTTTTAAAGATACAGGCAGATCTAAAGGATTCGGTTTTGTAACTTTACAAAGTGATGAGATGGCTGAGAAAGCAATTGCAGAGATGAATGGTAAGGAAATTGAAGGAAGAAAACTGACAGTAAATGAAGCTAGACCTTTAGACACTAATAAGCCTAGAAGTAACAACGGTGGCGGTTTTGGAAGAAGAAGTTTTGGCAGAGAACGAAGAAATTTTGATAGATATTGAGGAATAATCTTTTTTTAAAGATTGTAAACGTACTCATTGCAGAAATCGCAATTTTTTTCTATAGTGCAAGCATTGAATCCGTTTATATAAGCAGACTCTATTTCTTTTGCAGTTTTGACTAGTTCTTCTTTAATTTGATATATATTAAAATGCATATTTCCATTTGCAGAGACCGCATTTCCGTTTTCATCAAGGAAAAATTCCAGCGGTTTTTCCTGCTTAAGCATATCAAGAGTTAATTTGTAGACTTTCCCGATTTCTTTAGCAGCCAATGCATAATATCCTAACTGCCAATTTCTATTTAAAGCAGGGATTAGGCTCTTTCCTGTTTTGTAATCAATTATTTCTATTCCGTTTTCTCCATAATCTATCCTATCTGCAAAACCAATGAAAGATATTCCATCTATTTCTGTCTTTAAAGTTTGTTCAGTTTTTGAGTTTGCATTGTATTTTTCTTTATTTCTCTCATAAAAAACTTTAATTAAGTGCTCTGCTTCTTCAATGTCTATAGATTCCCATTCTTCATTTTTATGCATTTCTTTCAATAGGTAAATAAATTCCTTTAAACTGCTATATTTTTCTTTTACTCCTTTTTCCAAGATGTTATGAACAAAACTGCCCAGCCCGATTAATTCCCAGGAAATATTCTTTTTTTCAGGTATATTATAAACATATTTGTATTGATATTTTTTTTGGCATTCTGAAAAAGTAATCAATGATGAAGGGGAAAAAACCTTATTTTCTTTAGAACTTTCAATTAATATTTTTTTAATTTCATTATCTATATTTTCTCGATATTTATCTTCTTCATCTATTCTAAAATTTATGTCCTTGTTTTCTAAATATTCTATTTCTTCCAGAAACTTAGAAGGCTGAAAATTTCTACCGCCATATTCTCCAGCATAAGTTATTACTAATTTATCTTTTGCTCTTGTAAATGCCACATAACAAAGTCTTCTTTCTTCTGAAAGTTGATATTGTGATTCAAAAGAGTTAGAATTGTAGCTTCCAAGAGAAGGATATAATTTTTCAGGAATAAGAGAATTACTTTCCATCTTTTCAATTGGGAATCTCTTTTTGCAGAAATTTGTTAATATTACGGTTTTATATTCCAGACCTTTTGTTGAATGCAAAGTCATTAATTGTACGCCTTTCTTTTCTATGTCTACTTCATTTATACCTATATCAAGACTTTCAATACTCTCTAAGTAATTTATAAAACCTCTTAAATCTGAATAATATAGTGTAGTGTAACTTTTTACTAATTCTAAAAATTTATTTAAATTTAATATTTTTTCTTTTTCTTCTTTGCTTTCTTGTTTATTTACAACTCCAGACATAAAAAAAACTTTTTCAACTATTTTAACTAGCTCTTCAGATGAAAGATAGTTCATTTGTTTTATCTTTAATCCCATTTCTTTTATTATGTTTTTTCCAAAATCAGATAATTCGCTTTTATCCATGGATTCTGATGTTTCCCCCATTATAAGGGCAAAACCTTTTTTTCCCCTAATGGTTTTTCCCATTAATATCAGATCTTTTTCTTCTAATCCAAGTTGATGAACTAGGTCCCATAATGCTGCTTCTATATCTTTTTTGTTTCTCCAAATTTTGTCAAGAATTATAAGGTAGTCTATTACTATTTTAACTGCTTTGTTTCTTAAAAGATTTTTTTTAGAAGCAGATTGATATACTATTCCTCTTTCTTCGAGAATTTTTTTTATTATTCTTCCCTGCTGATGTGTCCTAAACATTACACATATCTCTTCTGGTTTAATTCCCTTTGAAAGTTCCCTTTCTATAAGCTCTATTACTTTTCTGGCTTCTTCTTGGGAATTTTTTAATTTATAAATTTCTATATTTTCTCCTTCTTTCTTTTCAGCGTTTTCAATTTCAAAACATTCTTCTTCTCTTATGTAATTATTAAGTATAATTTTGTGTGCAGCCCTTAATATTTTATTTGAGGACCTGTATGACTTGTCTAGATTAAAAGTGTTATTATCAGATGCTTTAAAATATTCTTTGAAAGCATAAAAATTATCTTTATAGGCTCCCCTAAACATATAAATAGATTGATTTAGATCTCCAACAATTGTAATGTTTCCTAAATATGCAATTATAAAAATAATATCTAGCTGTACTTTATTAGTATCTTGAAATTCATCAACTAAAATATAATCAAATTCTTTTGCAATTTCCGGATGCTTAGTCAGCAATTCGAGTGCATTTTTATTTAAATCTGCATAATCCAAGTAATTACTTTTTATTTTTATTTTTTCATAAGCAGACCAACAGTTTAAGAATTTTTTTATTTCAATTAATTCATTGATTTTTCCAATCTCTTCTAGAAGTATTCTTTTCCCTGTTTGTTTTTTCCTTAAATGCATTGTTTGCAGTTCAAAATGCAGACTTTCAAGTCTTTTTTTTAAATCGAATTCTCCAAGTTTATTTGTTTCTTCTTTTAAATATAATTGAAGATTTTCCAGGCTTATTCCTAAATCCTTTGCAGTTCCTATTGTAGATATGTATTTTTTGCAGTAATATGGCTTTACTTTTAATCCCTTGTTAAGTAAAATTTTTGCTTCATTAGAATCTAAAATATGGAAATTTTCTTTGATTCCTATTTTTTCACCATATTTTTTTAAAATATCTGATGAGAAAGCATGAAAAGTGGTTATTATGGGCTCCTTTTCCAATTGAACATCTTTCCTAACTCTTTTTAGAATATTGTCTGCTGCCTCATTTGAAAATGTCAGGCAGACTATTTTTTCTGGAGGATAAATCTTGTTTTCAATAATATATTTTATTTTATCAACAATTAACTTGGTTTTTCCTGTTCCCGCACCAGCAAGAACTATGCATGGGCCATTTGTTCTTTCAATAGCTGTTTGTATGTTGAGCATAATTTTAAAAATAAAAGGTGATTAATAATGTTATGTATTAATAAATTTTCCAAAATTGTTATTATATTATTTCTCCGTAGCCTATGAGCCTCCAATGTCCATTGAGATTCCTAGCAATTCCAACATTATCTCCTTTGTAAGGCACTAAGGGTATCTTTAAAGAAAGTTCTATTTCTTTTTCATCTACTCTTTTTGCAATTCCTATACTCATAGAAGTATTTACGCTAATCATGAGTGTCTCAGAAGCTTTTATCTTCTCAATTTTCAAAACTCCCTTTGCTTCAAATATCTCTGGAAAAAGAAAATATTTAATTTTTAATTCTTTTGTCATTTCAGGCATAGTTCCGACTTTTGAAGCTATACATCCTGAAAGCGCATCTGATTTTCCAAGCGACATATCCAGCTCTGTTTCAATTGACATGCTTCCTCCAGGCGTTAACTCGTCTAATTTTTTTGAGCCTTTGTAAAGTCCAATGATTCTGCTTTTTAGAGGTTTATAGTGATATTGATTTGCTTCTTTTATTACTCTTCCCGGCATTATCTCTATTTCTTCTCCTTTTCTTAAAATTCCCTGCTTTAATGTTCCTCCAATAACTGCGCCATGCAATTCTTCAACAGAACTTCCTGGTTTATTTATATCAAAGCTTCTTGCAATTATAAATATTGGATTTCCTTCTTCTTTTCTTTTATTGATGGGAATTTCCGCAATTGCCTTATAAACTTCATCAAGATTTATGCCTTGTTGCGCAGAAACAGGTATTATCAGTGCATTGCTGTATTTATCTTTCAAAAGTGCTTTTATTTCCGCATAGTTTTTTCTTGCTGTTTGAGAATCAACTAAATCTATTTTATTTTGAACAACAATAATTTTTTCTACTTTTTTTGCCTGTAAAGCCATTAAATGCTCTCTTGTCTGGGGTTTTATGCCCTCATTTGCAGCTATTACAAGAATTGCAACATCGATTATTGCTGCTCCTGAAAGCATTGTTGCCATAAGCATTTCATGGCCAGGAGAATCTACAAATGATACATGCCTTACTGGAGTTCCATTTTCTTTATTATATCCGTTTTTATCTTTATAGATAATTATATCTGCATATCCGAGCTTTAGTGTGATTCCTCTTTTGAGTTCTTCTGAATGTGTATCTGTCCATTTTCCACTTAATTTATGCAATAAAGTAGTTTTGCCATGGTCTATGTGGCCGACAATTCCTACATTTAAGATTTCTAATTCTGAAGTTTTTGCCATTATTTATTTTAGAAGAAATGTATTTTTAAAGCTGTGGTTTGCACTCTCGCGCCTTATTACTATGACGTGAATTAAATTAGGTCGCGGTTGCCTCAACAGACTTTACTTCTGCCTGCTTCTTTTCCTCAAGCTTGTTCTGTTCTGGGAAGATTTCTGTAAATGGCTTTTTTCCTGCCTTTATAACAGAAATGTTTATTTGTGAAATCACTGGTGATATTATCTTTCCCCTGACTGTTTTTCTTAATCTTAGCCCTTTTCTCTTTTTATGCATCCCCCATCCTTTTTTTAAAAGTACTCTTTTCAAACCTATGCCTTCTGCATTTTTTGACATGGAAAATCCAGCTGAATCAGTTCCTCCGGTAATTTTCATCTCATATCCTTCCAGTTCTGCTTTAATATCTTTTCCATCAATTGTATCCCCAATTGATTTTCCAATTAGAAATTCATTTTCAGTTTCTATCTTCCAAGCTTTTCCTTTTTCCGATATGTTAAGCTTAAATGCCATATTCATTCTAAAAAAAGCAGCTTTTTAAGCTTTTTCTCTAAAGAATACTCAAGAAAAAGCTTTTTGCTTTAAACTTTCAATTTCATCCAAGATGCGCTTCTCTTTACCTGATAAGAGCTCTTTGTTTTTTCTGAACTGTTTGAAGTGAAATTCTGAAATATCAGAATACAAATACTTAATTTCTTTCAGTCTTCTATCAAAAGCAATTCCTGGCAGTGCAATTGCCAGCTCATCACCTTCTTTTGCTTCATTGATACTTCCTTTTTCTTTTTGAAGAGATTTCACTCTTGCAACATACTCTCCTTTTTCATCAATCAAGGGAATCCCTGTTTTTATTTTTCCACCTAAAATTTTTACTCCGAAAATTGCCGGGTTTGAATTTCTAAATATATGCTGAGACAAAATTTCAATCTTGCATATTGTTGCAAGACCGAGCATTTTCCCTTTTATAATTTCTTCTTCTCTTTGTTTCCTCCAAGTCTGCAATTCTTCAATTAATTTATACACAACATCATTTCTTATTATTTTAATATCGGGAGAAATTTCAATGCCTTCTTCTAATTCAACATTGAATCCGAGAAGTACAGCATTAAGAGGATTTATTGAGATATTTGCTTTAGTAGAAATTATATCGTTTTTGTTGATTGGGCCTATACCTGCTTTAACAATTTGAATTTTTTCATGCTTGAGCAGAGTAATAAGAGCTTCTAAACTACCTAGAGAATCTGCTTTAACAATGATGCCTTCTTTATCAAGTTTCATTATGTAAGAAATATCTTTTTTGAATTGTAATTTTACTTTTTCAAGCCCTGCTTTAGTTTTTACTTCTTGAAAAGGCATACCTGCAAGAATTCCTTCTTTGTTTGTGAGCTGTATTCTTGCCCCTGTTGCTGCATGTAAATGTTTGACAGAATTGAATTTCATAACTAACGGCATTATTTCTGATAAAGATCTTACTTTTGAAATTATTGGTTCTCCGAAATTTGCAATAACAATTTCATCTCCTTCATCTAGTTTTCCGTCATATAAAATGGCCTCTGCCCACTCTATTCCCTTTTCCTTTTTTAATTCTAGAATAACTCCCTTTGCTTCTTCACTCGTTTCTAATTTTACTTTTAAGAATTTTTGGCATAAACCGCATAAAGCGAAGAGAAGTTCTGAAATGCCTTCTTTTGTTTTTGCAGAGCAAGGAATTATTGCAACTTGTTTGCTGAAGTCAGAGACATTAAAATAAAGCTCTGAATTAAATCCTTGTTCTTTCAATGATGACTGAAATGTTAAAAGATGTTCTTCAAACTCCTGTTTTGTATGCTCTGCCTGCTCTTTGATAGATTCATTGATATTTTTATTTTGTTTTCTCCATCCAGATATGTTGTCAATTTTGTTTAGTGCAATAATAAATGGAGTTTTATGAGCCCTTAATATTTGCAAAACCTCTGCTGTCTGCGGTTTTATTCCTTCTTTTATGCTGACAACAACAATTGCTAAATCAGCTAAAGCTCCGCCTCTTTTCCTTAAGTTTACAAATGCTGCATGCCCAGGGGTATCAATAAAAAGCAATCCTGGAATTTCTAATTTTATTCCTGATTCTTCGATTAAAGAACATTCTTTTTTAATTTGTTCTGATGGGTATTTAGTAAAAGAAATTTTCTGCGTTATGCCTCCTGCTTCTCCTTTTTGAATAGAGCTCCCTCTAAAACAATCAAGGATGCTTGTCTTTCCGTGGTCTACATGACCACAAACAGTTACTATTGGGGAACGAAGGTTAGATATTTGTTTCATAGAAAAATATAGAATATATGGCTTAAAAAGCTTTATAAACGTTCAGGAGTATTAAAGTCTATGAAAAACTCTTTAAAGAAAATATTGGAATTGGGAGCAGGAATAGGAGTTGTAACTCTATTATCATGGACATTTTACGACACAACTCATGCTAAAGAAAATATTTACGGGCAAAGTCAAAAAGAAAATAGAAACATTATGGAAATCTGCAAAGAACAAAAAAGATCTGATGTCATTGATTATTTAATCTTTCAAGAAATTCTTACAAACACAACAGCAAATCCGAGATATGCTCCAAGAATAATATCACAAAAAACTTATATTAATAAAAAATGAGACACCATTTTATTACAAGAAAGATTATTGCAACACTAGCTTTCTCTTTAATCTTTTCTATAGGACTAATTATTCATGGAATATTTTTTTATGTGGACTTTACACAACTTAAACGTCTTACTATTGAAGGATTTTTCCTTACTTTTTTCATCGTCTTTCCAACATTACTTCTTCTTGAATGGATATTTGATTTAGATAACAAAAAAGAGTTTCAAATATTAGAAAGACGAGTACATAATTTAGAAACAAAAAGATTGAGTAGAAGCAAATTATAACAATTAAGATTGTTTATTATAATTTTTCTTTGATAAATTTATTAAAATTCTTGTTCTTCGATTTCTTTATCGTCATCAGATTTTGTTGAATTATTGTCTAGTTTTTGTTGTGAAGAAGGCGGTGAATCCTGCTCTGTTGAAGAAGTTGATGCAGTCATTTGCTCCAACTCTTTTTCATCTATGCTGTTAATTGCTGCTTTAAATTGTTTGAATTTATCAACAGGAATTCTTAAGCCTGATTTTGTGAATCCTGTGTATCTTTCAGATTTTACGAACTCTCTGATTGTCAAACCTATTCTTCCTCCGAAATCATCAATACGTATTACTATGTCAGTATCTTGGCTCTTAGCAATTCTGTCAATATCTTTCTCCATAATAAGTATTAGGCATTATTCTATTTAAATGTTGTTTTTATTATCAAAAAGCACGATGCGCCACCACGGTTTGAAAGCCGTGGTTTGGCAGAGGCGCTCGTGCTTTGGATGCTCGGGAACCACCACACCATGAATGGTGTGGTTTTCTTCGGTTCCCGACATAAAAAACAAACAGAAAGATCTAATTATAAGAACATTCTCTTTTTTGCTAATAACTCTAACAACTTCAGAAGGAAAAGGATTTATTTTTAGCTGATCAAGCTTTTCCCAGATTCTCAGCCGCACTTCTTTTTCTGCCTTCTTAAGAAATCTTTGTGACTGGCTAGCCAAGAGGATACTAAACATCTAATCACCAAGTTCTTTTCTAAAATCTTCTGTTCGCTTAGTTTTACCTTTTCGATGCTCCTCAAGCGCTTCCTCCAATAGAACTTCTTCTTTAGGAGACATAACAATCTCTATTTCAATCATACGGTTCTTGATGAATTGTACTTCTCTTCTTAGTGCAAGCAACTCTCTGTATAGCTTATCCATATTCACTGTTTCAGTCATATATCTCTACTGTTTTCTTCCTATATAAAATTTTCTAACAAGTACTATTCTAGTGTACAAATGAAATTGAGATATTTATATGACCTTATAGACCTGCCGAAAATTGAACTCGGATTCCTACAATGCGAATGTCGCGTGCTGTTGTTATGCCGCTGGTCCTTAATACTCTTGGAAGATAAATATTTAAATATCTTTATAATAACAAAACATTATGCCACAATATTCAAAATTTCTCCCCCTAGAAGAATTCATTTCAACTAATCCATTAACGCCTGAAAGCTTAACCTTAACTCTAGAAACTAAACTCAATATGATTGAATACAAGCCACTTCTTGTTAGTAATGGCGGTGTCAAAAGAGCTGCACGTGAAAAATACGACATTGTTCTCGAAGAAACTCTTTCTCACAAAAAAAGAGAAAAAGTGCTGCTCCATGAACTTATCCATATTCATTATAGCGATGTTACTCCGCTAATAGAATCGGAAGAAGACTACAATCAATGTGGAAGAATATTGAAGAAAGAAACATGTAGATTTACCATTAAATATCCTGGATGTTTGCGCCGCCTTGTAAATCTTCTTCTGCCTTAAACTATATAAAACGCATTTCCTTCTATAAATTATGATTCAGACTTATAAAATTAATCTTCCTGGAGAAATGAAAGACAATTATCATCTTTTATTAAAGCCTTTACTATATCATCCTGTGTTTCTTAGAAAAGTTGCTGATTCTATAGAGAATTTTCTTGAAAAATCATTTGCTAATTCACTAGATAATCACCTCTTTAATTATTACATGGATTTTACAAAAGATGCGGAAAAAATGTATATCTTTATGTCAGGAGCATTTGATCTTTCTGTTCCAGATACTTATTCTTTTTCTATACCTGAGTTTCAGGAAGAATATCGGAAAAATTTAGCTCTCATGAGGAAAATTTCATCTCCGTGCTTGTTTGAAGGAGAAGCATACTTCGGATTTTTTGACATAGGGGAAGAAGAATTGATTCAGGGATTTTTTCCTGACTCCAAGAAGTAAATTTCAATGATTAATGCTTCATCTCAACTCTAAATAGTTGATAACTTTTTCTAGATAACACTTGCTTTTAGAGACATAAGAATGCTCTTTAACAGGAAGTCCATAAGAAATAAAATCATAGTCCATAAATGAAATTAAAGGATGCACTTCCTGCAAGAATTTCCTGTCAAGAGTTTCTACAGAGGCATCCTCAAATTCGCGCTCTGTAATTAATTTACCACCTTCAGAAAAAAGCGCATCAATTGAAGGCAAAGACCCTGGAGTTATTTTAAGTCTTGCAGGATAAACAAAAACACTTGCTTGAGGCAGGTTATTGTATCCAATAACGTATAAACTTATTTTTGATTCTTGCTGAAGTCCTGAAGCAACATGTAATTTTGGATCTGTGAGCTGAAAATGAGATTTTTCTATTTCTTTTCTTTCCACGTCTTTAGTAGTCGGTGTTGTCATTGGTTTTATGATTATTAAGAGGATTTAAATGTTTCTTTGCTATCTTCTGCTATTGTATCTTCTATTATCATGCCTTCTGTTATCAGTTCTATTATCATTCCTTCTGCTATCTGTTCTATTATTCCTTCTTTTATCAGAAAATCTTCTTGGCCCATGCGGATTTTCTTCTCTAAATTTATTTTCTACAAATCCTGGCCTTTTAAAATCGCTTCTTCCATCGTGAGGTCTGCCTCCCCTGCCTTCAAACCGCGGTCGTCTCTCCGCACTTTGCGCTCCTTGTCCAAATCGACTCTGACCAAACGCGCGTCGCTCACCACCAAATCTTCTGCCACGCCCACTTCCGCTTCCAAAATTGCGCGGTCTGCCAAAACTTTCACGTCTGCTTCTGCCATGATCTGAATTTTTTTCATATTGCAGACTAATTATTAAAGGCTTTAAATTATCAGGTATTTTTTCCTGCGTTATTTTTAGCGAGTCATCTTTAAGGACACTGCGAAAATTTTCGTAATCTCTTGGCGAGACAATATTGATTGCTTTTCCTTCTTTGCCTGCTCTTGCTGTTCTGCCAATACGATGAATGTATTCTTTGCTTGTTGGAGGAATGTCATAATTGTAGACATGCGAAATTCCTTTAATATCTAAGCCTCTTGCTGCTACATCTGTGCAGACAAGCACAACAACATGACCTTTGCGAAAATTTTCCATAATTTTATTACGGCGCGCCTGCGTTAAACCACCATGAATAGCTGTTGCATCGATGCCTCCTCTTTTGAGATTGTGCGCGACAAAATCTGTATTTCTGCGCGTGTTGCAAAATACCATGACGAGCTCGACATCCTCATTTTTTAGGAGATGGACAAGAATAGAAAACTTTGAGTTTTGAGGAGCATCATAATAAACTTGCTGTAAAAGTGAGGGATCTACATAATTTTCAGCGCTCACTATCTCTGAATTTCTCGTGTATTTTTTAGCCATGATTGTTATGTCTGGCGTAATTGTTGCCGAAAACAAAAATGTCTGGCGATTTTTTGAACATTGTGAAATAATTGCTTCCACATCTTCAATGAAACCCATATCCAACATTCTATCTGCTTCGTCTAGAACAAGAACTTTAATCTTGTCAAGCTTGAATGTGCCTTGCCGTAAATGATCCAAAATGCGCCCGGGTGTTCCGACAACTGTATCTGCTGTTTCTAAAGCGACAACCTGCGGACCCATTGAAACTCCTCCATAAACGATAGCTACCTCTAATGGCTTATACTTTGAAAATGCTCTTAAACTCTTACCGACTTGCTCTGCAAGTTCGCGTGTCGGAGTTAAAACAAGTGCTTGGACGCCTTTTTTCCTAGGAAGATACTGAATAATGCTTGCGCCAAATGCGAGCGTTTTTCCTGAGCCTGTTGCGGCACTTCCTATAACATCTTTACCTGCGAGCGCCAGAGGTATTGCTTTTTCCTGTATTTCTGTCGGCTCAGTAAAGCGAGCGTCAGACACTGCTTTCAGTAATTCTTCTGATAATCCTAATTTCTTAAATGCTTCCATGTTTAATGTGCTCTGTAGAGTGAGAAAGAAGTTTGCAGAGCAACCCTTTCTCGAACAAGTGTAATTGTTTACAAGCTAAAGAAGATGGAAATGAGGGTATTTAAAGTAGGATGGTCTTCTGAAATTAAACTAATCTTTATTTTTATTTAACAATCTTTCCAGAGGAGTTTTAATATATTTTTTCGCAAGATATATCAAGCTTCCATCTCCAAATTTATCTTGATTTCTTTTAATATTAAGAGGTTTTTGAAAGCATTTAAATAACCCTTATTTTTCAGAGAAGTATGCTCTACGCAAACCCATTTGACAAACTAAAAGGCATTCTCCCTCCAAGAGAAATAAAAGTAGTAGAAGAAAGTCCTCTTGAAAGATTAATTAAATTGAATAGAGAATTAGAAAGTGAGATTACTATTCCAGATGATTGGTATTGGGAAATCCATGAATTCAGACTAAAATTATACGACCAAATAAGCAAAAGGGCAGGAGATTACGATGTTCAGGATATCAGTAATTTAACAACTGCTTTGTCATTTGAAGAATCCAAAAATCAGAGAACAAGAGGAGCTTATATAGGTGGTTTATTATCTCTATTAACAGAAAAGAATCATAAGTTAAATAAAGAAACAACACTTGAAATTGACCTAAATGGAAGAGAATTTCCTTATTTGCTTTTTGCTTGTAAATATGTAGATACATTAAAGATTAGTAATGTAAAAGGAGATAGAGTTGGTTCTTTGATTGCAAGTTATAAAGGAAATGCTAGGATAATATCATTTGATAATGTAAAAGGAAATGATGTTGGTTCTTGGATTGCAGAATATAATGGAAATGCTGAGGTAGTATCGTTTGATAATATAGAAGGAAATGATGTTGGTTTTGGGATTGCAAGTAATGGAAATGCTGGAGTAATATCGTTTAATAATATAGAAGGAGATTGGGTTGGTTCTTGGATTGCAAGTAATGGAAATGCTGGAGTAATATCGTTTAATAATGTAAAAGGAAATTGGGTTGGTTCTGGGATTGCAATTGATAATGGAAATGCTGGAGTAATATCGTTTGATAATGTAAAAGGAAATTGGGTTGGTTCTGAGATTGCAAGTTATAAAGGAAAATACAATATTTTAGATAGAAAAGGAAAATACTCTTTACAAATAGAGCAATTTATTCAGAAACAAAGGCAGAAATATCAAAATAGAGAAGAATTAAACGAAAATATAGAAGAATTTATTGGGAGCTTAAAATGAATCCATTTGACAAACTAAAAGGCATTAATGCGCCGAGAGAGATAAAAATAGTAAAGGAAAGCACTCTTGAAAGGCTAATTAAATTGAATAGAGAATTAGAAAGTGAGATTACTATTCCAGATGATTGGTATTGGGAAATCCATGAATTCAGACTAAAATTATACGACCAAATAAGCAAAAGGGCAGGAGATTACGATGTTCAGGATATCAGTAATTTAACAACTGCTTTGTCATTTGAAGAATCCAAAAATCAGAGAACAAGAGGAGCTTATATAGGTGGTTTATTATCTCTATTAACAGAAAAGAATCATAAGTTAAATAAAGAAACAACACTTGAAATTGACCTAAATGGAAGAGAATTTCCTTATTTGCTTTTTGCTTGTAAATATGTAGATACATTAAAGATTAGTAATGTAAAAGGAGATTATGTTGGTTCTAATATTGCAAGAAATAACGGAAATGCTGGAGCAATATTCTTTGATAATATGGAAGGAAATTGGGTTGGTTCTGGGATTGCATATGATGGAAATGCTGGGATAATATCGTTTAATGATTTAAAAGGAAATTGGGTTGGTTCTAATATTGCAAGGAATAATGGAAATGCTAGAGTAATATCGTTTAATAATGGAAAAGGGGATAATGTTGGTTCTCGGATTGCAAGAGATAATGGAAAATGTAATATTTTAGACAAAGAAGGAAAATACTCTTCTAAAATAAAGCAATTTATTGAAATGCAAAGGCAGAAATATCAAAATATAAACGAACTAAACAAAGATATTCAAGAATTTATTGGGAGTTTAAAATGAGCTATGCAAATCAGTTTGCAATCTGTTTGTTTTAGCTGAAGGATAAATTGCATAAACATGTCAGAACAATCAAGAAAAAAGCAAAGAGAATTAGAGAAAGCAATTAGCAAGACTTCACGGAGAAAAATGCTTAAGAATATGGCAATCGCTACTGGCTTTATTGCGGCAGCAGGGTTTTTAGCATACAAGAATTTTTATAAAACTTCTTTTCTTGAAGCATATCACGATCCAAGATTGCGTGAGAGATGGCTTGCTCAATTAGATGGAAGACATTATGTTGCCAAAAAACTTGCGACTTCTGATACTATCAAGGAGCTTCAAGAGCTTTTTTCATATACGCCTGAACGTATCAATAATAAATTAGTTCCTTTTGCTGATACTATTTCATTAAAAAATGCGCCGATTGGACATGGAACAAGAAGCGAATTGTATGTTTATGAAGAGAGCTGTTTTAGTCAAGAACCAGCGCAGGCAAAATTGGCCAGAGGATTAGGAGTTATTGTAGAGAATGTTATTGAAAACCATGAACTGATTCATGCAGAGCATTTTTATAATGGAATTGCTGATTATCCTTTTTCATGGTTTTTTGTTGATGGAAAATTTAATAGAGATGTGTTTCTTGCTGTTTCTGAAATTGTTTGCCATAGAAAAGAATATGAAGGATTGCAAGAAAAAGCGCGTGATGATAGATATGTTTTTCTTTACCAATCAGCACTTAAGAAACTTGCAGAGCCGTATTTCGCCCAAGTTGTTTTATCCAGCAAAAACGACAAATTAATGCAACAAGTGAATAGAGAAAGATGGTTTTAATTTTTTAATATTCAAAAGATTTAAATATTGTTGTATCATTTGATACAACATGAAACAATCACCTAAAATATCTGAAAAAAACATATTACGATTTCCGCGCCTTGACACTGTTTTGATGGTCGAAAAATTTATCAAGGAACACGATGGAGAGTTTAAAAAGCGCGAGTTGTGGGAGCATCTCCCAAAGAAAATGATGTATCAGACTTTTTGCGTCATAATTGATTATCTGCTTTATTCAAATAAAATTTCTATTGATGCTGAAGGTAAGATAGGATGGATTTACTATCCAAAAGAAGCGAGAGAGTTTTATAAGTACAAACATCTCTTCTGGAGACGCAATGGAAATTAAATCCAATATTCGTTTTGCTGATGAACAAGTTAAAAAAGCATTTGAAAAAACAAAATTAGATAACGTTGAACTTTATAAGCTCCTTTTAAGAGCATTTGAAGACATCGAGCAAAATGCGTTCTGTGGTATTCAAATTCCAAAAAGACAAATTCCCCAGGAGTATGAAAAGTCCTATCATATAAAAAATCTTTGGAAATACAACCTGCCTGATGCATGGAGACTTCTTTATTCCATAGAAAACCAGCAATTTTGTATAGTATCAATTATTCTAGAATGGATGAATCATAAAGATTATGAAAGGAGGCTTCGTTATTAAAATATGGAAAAGCTGCTGCTGTATAATTCATTGACGCGCAAGAAAGAAGAATTTAAACCCATAAAAAAAGGTCATGTTGGCATGTATACATGCGGGCCGACTGTTTATTGGTATCAGCACATTGGAAACTTAAGAACTACCTTATTTAATGATTTTCTTAAAAGAATATTGTTATATAATTCTTACAAAGTAAATCATGTTATGAATATTACTGATGTCGATGATAAAACAATAATAGGAAGCAAAAAAGAAGGAATTGCTCTGCAAGAACTTACACAAAAATATGAAAAAATATTCTTAGAAAATCTTGATGAGCTGAATATTCTCAAACCATCCAGCATTGTCAGGGCAACTGAGAGTATTGAAGATATGACTGCATTAATTCAAAAACTTTTGAAAAAGAAAGCGGCATATAAGACGGATGATGGCATTTATTTCTCAATTGAAAAATTTAAAGATTATGGAAAATTGGTGCATCTTAGTAAAATAAAGAAAGTGAAAGCAAGAGTGCGCGCAGATGAATATGATAAAAACAAACCACAGGATTTTGCACTCTGGAAATTTTATAATTCTGAAGATGGAGATGTTTTTTGGGAGACAGCGATAGGAAAAGGCAGACCAGGATGGCATATTGAATGCAGTGCGATGAGCATAAAATATCTTGGAGAGCATTTTGATATTCACACAGGCGGAAGTGACCTGCTATTTCCACACCATACTAATGAAATTGCACAGAGTGAAGCAGCAACAGGAAAAAAATTTGTAAATTATTGGATGCATACTGGTATGATTACAATGAAAGAAGGAAAAATGTCAAAATCATTAGGAAGTATTTTAACTTTAGAAGATATAACAAAACTAAAATATTCTCCACAGCATTTCCGCTATCTCTGCCTGCAAACACATTATAGAAAACCACTCACATTTTCGTTTGAGCAACTTGACGCGGCAAAAGCTGCTTTAGAACATTTAAAACATAAAATTATTGAACTAAAAAAAGTTGGACATAGAGGAGTTGATAAGAGTAAAGAGTATGAATCAAAATTTCAGAGAGCTATTAATGAGGATATTAATATTCCAGAAGCATTGCAAGTTTTTTTGAAGACAGTTGATGATAGCACTTTTGATACGAAAAAGAAAATTGAGGTGTTAGAATGCTTTGATGAAGTTCTTGGATTAGGAGTGAAAGAAATGAAAGAAAAATTAGTTATTGTTCCTACTGAAGTTCAGAAGCTTATAGATGCAAGAGAGAGATTAAGAAAAGCAAAGCTCTGGGCAGAAGCAGACATCATAAGGCAGAGAATTTTAGAAAAAGGATATTTAGTTGAGGATACTGAAGAAGGCTACAAAATTAAGAAAATTTAAATAAATTCTCTTTTAGCTTTATCAAAATCTTTTCTTGCTTTTTCAAAGTTTCTTTCTGCTTCTGTAAATCTTAATCTTTTACTTTTTATTTTAGTTATTTCTGCTTCTGCATCTCTTAACCTTCTTTCTGCTCCTTCTATTTCTTTATCGCTATACTTTTCACTCAGTTTCTTCACAACTATCTCTTTAGGTCTAGTCAGGTAATCTTTTATTTTAGGGGCAAATCTTTTAAACAAAAAGAAAATAGCGATTAGTAATATAATTGCCCCTATTATATAATAATATTCCTTTTTTATACTGATGTTAAATTTTTTCTCTTTTTGCTTTCCTGCACTTTTATTAGTTTCACTTACATTTTTTGTTTCTACAGCTATATCTTGTGCAGGAGTTTCCGTTATATTTTGTACAATATTTTGTGTTATATTTTGTGTTATATTTTCTGCCAAAGGCTGAGTATTATTTACAACTGCTATTGGCTGGACTGCTTCCAGAAGGTCGATGTAAATATTATCTCCTGAAAATTTTCCATCGAATTGCTTAGCTTTTACAATACTGCCGGATTTTCTTACGATTATGTACAATGAAATCTCTTTTTTAGATGGGGCAGGATATGTAAAGGCCAGCTTTCCTGTTGAGTCAGTGTTATTTTCATAGCTATAGATTGCATCAAGACTTTTTGCATCAAGAACATTAACTGTTATAGAGCGTTCTGCTTCATGCTGAACAGTTATTGGAGTATCTAAAGCAGAAACAGAGGCAGTAAATAATAAAATAGATAATGCAATAATTAATTCTTTTTTAATCATCATATAATTAACTTTTTGGTATTTATAAATTTATTTAAATTGCTAATCATAAGTTAATAGGTTTGTAGAAATGACATGCTTTTTCTCCGTGTTTTTTTACGTAATCCTGATGATGTTCCTCTGCTTTGTAAAAAGCAGAAGCTGGAGCTATTTGAGTTACTATTTTCTTTTCTATTTTTTCCTGAAATTTTTCCAGTGATTTTTCTGCTTTATTTTTTTGTTCAGTATTGTGGTAAAATATGACTGAGCGATACTGAGTTCCAAAGTCAGGGCCCTGCCTGTTTGGAGTTGTAGGATCATGATTTTGCCAGAAGATATCGAGTAATTGTTCATAGCTGACTCTTTTTGGATTGTAAATAACTTGTACAATTTCTGCATATCTCGTTTTGTTTGCGCATACTTGTTCATAGCTAGGATTTGGATATTTTTTCTCATCTCCTCCCATATATCCTGCTGCTGTTTCAATTACCCCATTTGTATCTGAGAAAATATACTGAATACTCCAGAAACAACCTGCTCCAAATGCAGCAATATCTCTTTGCCCTCTTGTTTTCATAAATAAAAATAGATATTCATCTTTATAAAATCAACTTTTTAGACTAAAAAAGCAATCTGTGTTTTTTTAAATCAGTTCTTATATTTTCCAGTCTGTTGCTTATAAATTCCTTGTTTCTATTCCCTATAAATTGATCATTTAATAATTGCTCTATAGTATTGTTTATGATAGATGAATCTTTTTTTGCTTCTTCATAAACAGAAGCACCGTATTCTGAAAGCTTAATTGCTTCAGATGACTCTTTCTCAAGTTTCTTAATTGTTTGATTGTAATTCCATCTGAAAAAAGAATCTGCTCCTTTAAAAGTTAAGTATGATGCGAGTCCAACTGCAAGTGCGGTTCCAATGCCCTTTCCTATTTTGTAATTATTTTTCATATATTTTAAAGAAAAACCTGCTATTTAAACCTTCCTATTGATGTTACTAAACAATGGTTACAAATACATTATGAGTGAATATTTACAACCTTAATTCTATAATTTCTAAGCATGAAAATATAAATTAGAAATCATATAAACTAACAACACAACAATAAAAATTATAAACCTTATGCTTGATTTGATTTGATGATTATTGAAAATGAGAATATCAATGACAAAATTAAGACGCTTGATGATTTAGAATCAATTGTTCAAAATCTTAAGAAAGAAGGAAAAAGTGTTGTTCTCTGCCATGGTGTGTTTGATGGCGGTGTTCATCCAGGCCATATTCAATATCTTTCATGTGCAAGAAAACAAGGCGATATATTAATCGCTACTGTTACTAAAGATGAACATGTGGAGCGCGGCCCTGGTCGACCAGTTATTGGAGAAGAGCTCCGTGCCGAATCGCTAGGAGCCCTTCAATGTGTTGATTATGTGGCGATTAATCCACATCGAACTGCAGTTGAGATTATTCAACGCTTACGTCCTGATGTGTACGCAAAAGGAGAAGAATTTTCTAAACTTCAAGATGAAACTGGCAAGATTAAACTTGAAATTGATGCAATTCAATCGGTTGGGGGGAAAATGTATTTTACTCACGGCATAACTTTTAGCTCAAGTTCGTTAATTAATAATAATGATTCATTTACCTTATATTCTAAAGAAGCACGGGATTTTCTTAAATTATTTAAGACACGCTATACTAGTGATTATATCCATGAATGTCTTAAAGATTTAGCATCCATGCGAACTGTCGTTGTTGGAGAATCAATTATTGATGAATACCATTATTGCAATTCGATGGGTAAGTCTCCAAAAGAGAATATCATCCCATATCAATTTTTGAGAGAAGAACGATTTGGAGGAGGATCTGTTGCAACTGCAAACAACATAGCAGGATTCTGCAAAGAAGTTGAACTTTTTAGTATGTTCGGAAGTAAGAGCAACGAAGATAATAATTTCCTTATCAAAAATCTTCGTTCAAATGTTACACCCCATATAGTCTATGCTGATGATCGCCCAACCATTAAAAAGCGTCGTGGCGTTGATTCAGTTTCCTATAAAAAACTATTTGGACAATATTTCTTAAACGATACTTTGATTGATACTGTACTTGAAGAAAAAATTATTGAGGAACTTAAGCCTGTTGTAAAAGATTCTGATTTAGTTGTTATTTCAGATTATGGTCATGGATTTATAACGCGGCGCATTGTTAACTTTTTGAGTGAACAAGGGAGATTCCTTGCTGTGAATGCGCAAACAAATAGTGCGAACACAGGATTTAACACTATTCATAAATATCCTAAAGCGAATTATGTTTGTATTGATCATGCAGAAGCGCGCCTAGCAGTGCAAAATAGATTTCAACCGCTTAGAACTGTCTGTGATGAAATTTTACGACTTGGAGAATATAAAAAGATAGCTATTACAGAAGGCCATAAAGGGTCACTTGTTTATTCATCTGAAGAAGGATATCATTCTATTCCAGTATTTTCTCAGCATATTGTTGACACAATGGGTGCTGGAGATGCATACCTTTCTCTTACTGCTCCAATTGTTGCTAGAAATCAACCCATGGATCTTGTTGGGTTTGTTGGGAATGCTGCAGGAGCCCTTGCTGTAACTACAATAGGAAATCAAACAATACATCCTGGAACACTCTACAAATTAATTACTACTCTTCTTAAATAATTAATATAATTATTAGAACAGCAAAATCCTTATAAAAGAATACTTGCACATTTAAACATGGCTAATTTTTCAAGAATATTCGTAACTGGTGGAGCAGGATATGTGGGAAGCGCTCTTGTACCTTACTTACTTGCACAAGGCAAAGATGTGAGTGTGTATGATACGTTTTGGTATGGTGATACTCTTAAAGAACACCCGCGATTGCGCAAAGTCAAAGGAGACATCAGAAATCGAGATGTATTGTTTGACGCGACAAAAAATCACGATGCATTAATTCACTTAGCGTGTATTTCCAATGATCCTAGTTTTGATCTTGATCCTAACTTGGGAAAATCTATTAATCGCGATGCATTTTTCAATGTCCTTGATGCTGCGCGTCAGAATTCTGAAGCCAGATTCATTTATGCTAGCTCTTCAAGCATTTATGGCGTGAAGTCAGAGCCAAATGTTGTAGAAACGACTCCAGCAGATCCTTTGACTGATTATTCTAAATATAAGCTAGAGTGTGAAAATATTCTTGTGGAAACTGCTCCGGATTTGGAGTATGTCACTATTCGTCCAGCTACTGTGTGCGGGTATGCGCCCCGCCTCCGTCTAGATTTAGTAGTTAACATCCTTACTGCACATGCGCTTGAACGAAGAGTTATCCGTGTTGAAGGTGGCGATCAACTTCGTCCGAATATTGCTATGGATGACATGGTTTCAATCTATAACCTAGTGCTTCATGCTCCACGTGAGAAAATATATCATCAAACATTCAATGCAGGATATGAAAACTACACAGTAAAAGAGCTTGCTGAAAAAGTGCAAAAAAATGTGCTGAATACACGTATCGAATACGTACCCATAAAAGATCCACGATCATACCATATTAATTCTAATAAGATACGTGACCAGTTGGGATTCAAGCCGTGCTCATCGATTGATGTTGCAATCCAAAGCCTAGTTACTGCGTATCAAAATGGATTGATTCAGAATGCTCTTACTAATCCCTTGTACCATAATATTAGACGTATGAAAGAACTTGCACTACAATAATTTAACTATTATTTCTCCCCATATAAATCTTTTTAAATCAAATAATGATGGGGCTTATATGAAAGTACCGTATTCCTATCTTGAAGAACAATTCAAAAATCCTAATACTATACTTAAAGATTTGAAACGCTTAGTGAAACGAGGCGATTTTACTTTAGGAAAAGAAGTTGATAGATTTGAAGAGCAATTTGCTAATCTTGCGAATGCGCGATATGCGATTGGAGTTTCATCAGGAACAGCTGCACTTTACTTGAGTCTTCAAGCATGTGAAGTAGGATATGGAGATGAAGTAATTACAACGCCGAATACTTTTTTTGCAACTGTCAATGCTATAGTTGGTGTTGGAGCGCGACCAGTTTTTGTTGATGTGCGAGATGATTATAATATTAATCCGGATTTGATTGAGACAGCTATCACTCCAAGAACAAAAGCAATTATGCCTGTACACTTGACAGGAAGACCTGCAGCAATGAATGAAATTATGAATATTGCAGAGAAGCATGATTTGTATGTTATAGAAGATGCTGCGCAGTCTATTGATTGCTACATCAAAGAAAAGCACGTCGGTAATTTCGGGATTGCAGGAGGATTTAGCTTTCATCCTTTAAAAAATCTAAATGTGTGGGGTGATGCAGGCATGATTATCACCAATGATTATATGATTGATAAAACATTACGAGAGTTGCGAAATCAAGGTTTGAAAGACCGCGACACTTGGACGCGATATGGAAACAATTTACGAATTGCTTCATTGCAGGCATTAGTTGGTAATCACCTTATTAATGATACTGTTACTCTTACAAACCAACGTATTACTAATGCCTTTTTTTATGACCAAGAGCTATGTGATATTTCTCAAATAACTATTCCAACTCGACTGAAACATGTGCGAGAAGTATTTCACATTTATGTCATACAGGCAGAACGACGCGATGAGCTTTTGAAGTATCTACAAAATGCAGGAATTGAAGCAAGAGTGCACTATCCTATCCCTCTCCACTTGCAACCTGCTGCCAGCAATCTAGGATATAAGAAAGGAGATTTTCCAGTTACTGAACAACAAGCAGAAAAAATTATCTCACTTCCTGTACATCCATACTTACGCGCCGAGCAAAAAAATTACGTTGTAGAAAGTATTCGTTCTTTTTACCGATGATAAAACAATCTGTTCCGTATGTTAATATTGCAGGCCAGTATAATATTTTTAAACATGAAATTTTGCCTGCTGTGTACCGCACACTCCAAGAAGGAAACTATATTCTAGGAGAAGAAGTAAGTAAGTTTGAGCGTGCGATTGCTTCATATTGTAAAACAGATTATGCGATTGGAGTTGCAAATGGCACAGATGCATTAAGACTTTCACTTAGGGCTCTTGACGTTGGAAGTGGCGATGAAGTAATTACTGCTCCAAATTCATTTATCGCTACCGCAGGCGCAATAGTAGAAACTGGAGCGCGACCAGTTTTTGTTGATGTGCGAGATGATTATAATATTAATCCGGATTTGATTGAGACAGCTATCACTCCAAGAACAAAAGCAATTATGCCTGTACACTTGACAGGAAGACCTGCAGCAATGAATGAAATTATGAATATTGTAGAGAAGCATGGTTTGTATGTTATAGAAGATGCTGCGCAGTCTATTGGTGCCTGCTATCATGGAAAATTAACTGGATCACTTGGTACTATTGGGTGTTTCAGTGCTCACCCTTTAAAAACATTGCATACTTTAGGTGATGGCGGGTTCATCACTACGAATAATAAAAATCTCCGTGATTTTATTTCTAAATTGCGCAACCACGGACTCAAAAATCGTGATGAAGTGGAGTTTTTTGGATACAACAGCCGACTTGATGAAATTCATGCAGCAATTTTAAACACTCAATTGCAATATGTTAATGCTTGGAATGAAAAGCGAAGAACTATAGCTGATTACTACCGACGCGAACTTTCTTCTGTAGTGAATACTCCTCAAGACAAAGAGTATGAGCAAGCATCATATCATACTTTTATCATACGTGCTGAAAAGCGTGATGAGCTTCAAACGTACCTTGACAGAAAAGATATCAAAACCAAAGTCCATTATCCAATTCCAATTCACCTTCAGGAAGCAGCACGATGGCTTGGTTATCAAAAAGGAAGTTTTCCTATCGCTGAGATGCAAGCACAAGAAATACTATCGCTTCCTGTGTATCCTGAACTCACACAACAACAAATTGAGTATGTGGCTAAAAGCATTAAGGACTTCTATCAATAACAGCTATTTTTCTTAATGTGGAAACTAAAGAATCTTTGGTTCAGGATGAGGCAAAACAAACTTGATGCCTCGCTTCTTTTGCTGCTCGTTGTTGCGCATAATTTCATCAGCAAAATTCCAAGCGAGAACAGCAATATAATCTGGCCTATCTCGTTCTAGATGTTCTCGACTGACAATGGGGATGTTCACTCCAGGAACAATCATTCCATGCTTTAATGCATTATCCTCGATGATATACTCAATGCTGTTTTTATCTATGCCGCAGAAATTAAGAAATGTTGTAGCTTTTGCTGGAGCGCCGTAGCCAACTATGCGCTTGCCTTGAGAGCGCACTGCATTAATAAAATTCTTAAATCTTGTGCGGATAGCATATACTTCTTGTGCAAAACTTTGATACGTTTCGTAGCGATCGAGTCCTGCTTGACGCTCACGAGCTATTATCTCTGCAACTATTGGTTGAATAGTGTGAATTGCACCTTTATGATGTACATAAACGCGTAGCGAACCTCCGTGAGAAGCTACTTGTTGCACATAAAAAATTTCCATGTCATTACGCTTGAAAAACTCATCAAGTGCAAGGAGACTATAATAGGAAAGATGTTCGTGATAAATATTGTCAAAAGTAAGTTTCTGAATAGTATCTAGTAAATACTGCACTTCGATGCAAAAAACACCATTATCTTTAAGAAGCAACTTAACATTTTTTACCACATCTTTAATATTATTAATGTGGGCAAAAACATTGTTTGCTGTAATGACATCTGCTTTGCCTTTGATGCGAAAAATATCATTCACTGTTGATTCAGTAAAGAAATCGCAAATAGTGTCAATGCCGTTCTTGCGCGCAATTTCCACAATGTTTTCTGCTGGTTCAATACCTATGATTCGAACACCGCTCTCTCTAAGATAATTAAGTAGTAAACCGTCATTGCTTCCGATATCTACTACAAGAGATTTCTTATTAAGATTAAATTGTTCAATAAGAGTGTGTGCTAATTCGTGAAAATGGTGTTTGAAAGTCTCTGTTGTTGAGGTAACATAGACATAATGCTTAAACATTTTTTCTGGAGGAGCAACATATGAGAGTTGGCAGAGATGACAAGTTGGACAGTATACCATTTCAAGTGGATAGAATTCAGCAATATTTTTGTTGTCTGCAGTAAGAAGATTATTTGCAAGTGGGGATTCACCAAGCGACACGATAGGCAGGAGCGCAGGATTTGCACAGATACGACAAGCTTTTTGAGGTCCATAACCATGACTCTGACGCTCTGTTTCTTCTCGCGCCCAGATAATAAAACGGCGCAAGCCCGATATAAGACTAATTTTGGGTCTATACCCTAATTTTGTCCTAATTTTTGTAAGGTCAGGACAGCGTCGCTGTGGGTCGACATTCTGCTGATACATTACATTTGCGCCTTCAACAAGATGAGCGCGTGCTTTATCGTTCTGCACTAGACCTATGACAATATCTGCAAAGTGCTTCATGGAAAGTTCTTGTTCATCTGAGCCTACGTTAAAGACCTCGCGATTCTGATCAGAGAAGAGAACTAGAAAAAAAGCAGTAATAGCATCTGAAATGTAGCAAAATGTACGTGTATTTAATCCATCACCATAAATTGGTATTTTTTCACCTTTCATTGCTGAAACCACAAAGTTTGAAACAACACGGCCATCATCAAGACGCATACCTGGACCAAAAATGTTGAAAGGGCGGACAATCTTTACTGGAAGATTATGAATTTCTGCGTAAGTCATGCAGAGTGTTTCACCAATACGTTTTGGCTCATCGTAGCAAGCGCGCGGGCCGATACAGGAAACATTGCCGTTATAGTCTTCTTTTGTTGGAATATGCGCGAGATCAGGATTGCCATATACTTCACTTGAACTGAAAAAGAGAAAACTTTCTACATTCTTTTCTCTCGCTAAATCAAGAAGGTTTCTTGTTCCTAGAACACCCACATCTATAGTTTCCATCCTGAATTTATTATAAAAAATAGGTGAAGCTATACTTGCTGCATGGAGAATAAAATCTATTTTACCATCAATTCTAAATGGCTTAGAGACATCTTGCTGCAAAAGAGAAATGTGCTCGCTTTTGGGAATTGCATCGCGCTGACCGCTGATGAATGTATCAGCAACAATTACTTTACAAGGATGAACAAGAACATTTCTGTTTAGATAATCAAGTGTTGCGACGAGATAGCGCCCTAAAAAGCCAGCTCCTCCTGATATGAAAACTGTTTTGTTGTTGAGACGTGATGCTACTTCTTTGAGTTCATTAGCTATTTCTCTGATGTCTTCTTGAATAATACGACTCTTGGTCATTTTGATAGTTCTGCCTTGTGCTTGTCAATGAATGCTTGTGTTTCTTCAGGCTTTACAAGAAGATATGGTACAGTGTGCTGCCCGAACTTGTCATGATCGCGGTTTCCCGGAACCAGATTAACTAAAATAGAGTCTTCCAAAAAAATCATGGTGTGCGCTACCATCGGAGGCATGACTGATAAATCTCCAGCCATGAGAACTTGCAATCGTAACTGGGCTCCTGGAAGTGTGAGATCCTTGAAAACGCTGAT
>ERZ1292623.910-Hain-H51-01um-R1-910-length-29788-cov-8_pt1 | contig 29788 bp, 24 predicted proteins | sample MGYA00564398_ERZ1292623 | MGnify/ENA primary metagenome ERZ1292623 (study PRJEB36523, sample SAMEA6512633) | groundwater metagenome | collected 2019-01-07 | study: AquaDiva: Metagenomics assemblies of 32 groundwater samples
TAATTTTCCAACTTCAAATTTTAATGGAACTTCATATTTTGTTTTATCTGCTATTTTTTTCAGCTTTTTCTCTACACTGGCTTTTTCTTTCTTGGCTTTTTTAGGCTTTGTTGGCTCTCCTTTAAAGAAAGACTTGAGCTTTTTCTTTAGTGCTTCGAACATGGTTAGATGGTGCAAAATAGGGTTATAAAGATTAGGTTATGTTATTGAGGAGAATGTTTATAAGTTAGTTAGGTTTTTTTGATGTATGAAGGGGAGGGGTTTGAAGATATACATCTTTAGGCATGGGCAGACTTATTACAATGAGAAGGGGATATTTACAGGATGGAGGGATGTTAAATTAAGCCCTAGAGGGCTAAGGGCTGCTCGGAAAATTGCCCTGAAGCTGAGGAAAAAGAAATTTCAGGTTGCTTTTTACACCAGATTGTCCAGGTCTAAAGATAGTTTGAAAGAGGTATTGAAGTTTCACCCTGAATGCAAGAAACTTGTTAGAGATGACAGGATGATTGAGAGAGATTATGGCAGGTTAAATGGCAAGAAGCACGAGGATTTTATAAAAGAGAAAGGAGGGGCGGAGTATAAATTGATACATAGGGGATATAATATAAGGCCTCCTGGGGGGGAATCTTTTGCTGATGTTGAGAAAAGAGTTATATTATTTATTAAATATCTGAAGAAGTTTATGAAAAAAGAAAAGGTTAATGTAGCGATATCCAGCCATGGCAACTCTATAAGGCTTTTCAGGAAAATTATGGAACATGCCTCTAAGGAAGAAGCGATAAAATGGTTTATTCCTTATGATAAGTACTACGAATATACTATAAATGTTTAGTATAACAATTATTATAAACATCTGTTATGAAAATTTTTAATGGTTGATTATAATGAGCTGTATGAGATTTTAAGGAAGGAGAAATATGGCGAGCAATTACAACCTATTTCTAAAAATTTTATTAGTGATGTTGCTGAATTTCTGAATAACAGGAGAAAGGAAATTAATCAGGGAGATTATTTTTCTGAAGATATATTGAAGAATAAGAAGCAGCTTGAAAATGCAATATCTATTTTTAGAGAACTGATGCGAATAAGGAAAAGGAAGATTTTGAATTTGGTTTTTGTGGCATCAGAGACAGGGATTATGAGAAAGGATTTTAGCACAATGCTTGATTTTGAGCAGGAGCTTTTTGAGAAGCTAGTAAAAGGAGTTGAGGAAGGGGATAAAGTCTTAAAGGAACTTTTGAATGGCACAAATAAAAAAGATGAGAGTAGTAAAATGATTATTATGAGCCAGGATATAAGCGAGTTCGTTGATATGAACGGGCAGGTTGTCGGACCATTTGAGAAAGGTATGTTGATTAATATTGATAAAAGAGTAGCTGAGATTTTGGTTGCAGAGGGAAAGGCAAGTTATGCTGATTAGGGATGGTGCGAACTTGTCAGAAAGAGGTTGTTCGCACCCCCTTATCGAGCGTTATCAACGCATAGTTGGTGGTGGTTTTGTTTTTCCTCCTTTATGAAGGAATATGAACCGCGCCTTACTGGCGCGGGTTGTTTTGATTCTGTTCTTTTGGTTTGTCACCTCCGTTACCATGCCAGTTTCAAGAAAAGCTCTTATAAATGAGTTGTTAAAGAAAAATTAAGAAGTTAATTCCATAAGGTTTAAAAAGCAACCTTCGTCTTTTCGATATGGTCCAGTTCTATCTTATCCCCCGGTGGTTCTTTGGTTACGGTTTAGCGTTAGAATTGATTTTCGCAGCCATTACTTTTGCTGTTGCCCTTTATGCTTTATTAATTTACAAGTATTCTAGGATAAGAGAATGCAAGCTTTTTAGTTTGGGTTTTTTCCTGCTTTCTTTTTCTTATTTAAGCTGGGCTGCTGTCGGGATTTATCTCTTTGGGCAGGCAAGCAGCGGAACAGAAATTTTAAGTATTGATGATGTTACTCTCGTGGCTTCGCTTGGAGTTTATGGACATATTGCCCTTTTTGTTTTAGGGCTTGTTACTTTGACATATATGACTTTAAGGAAGAAGGCTATGAAAACCTTTACTTTAATTGCAAGTTTAAGCTATATTACAATTATCTTCAGCACATGGAAAATAATTGCTTTCTATTTTGTGTCAAGTTTGCTTTTGTTTTATGTTGTCATTTACTATATAGGCGAGTATGCAAAGAACAGGAAATCTACAAGCCTTTTTGTTATGCTTGCTTTCATATTCTTGTTTTTAGGCACTGCTGACTTTGCTTTTTCTGCAGCGCATCATGTTAATTATGTTATAGGCCACGTGCTTCATCTTATTGGCTACGCTTCTATACTTGTTAGCTTTATTGAAACACTCAGGCCCTTAAAATATGGCAAAAAAACGTAGCAGGTTGGAGGTAATTAGAGATATTTTGCAGGTTATCAAAGATAGAAGCGGAAAGATTAAGCCAACTCACATTCTTTACAAGTCAAACTTGTCTCATCAGATGATGGAGGAATATCTTGGCGAGTTAATCAGCAAGGGATTTATTGTTGAGCATAGAGCTAAGGATGTTAAGGGAAAAACGTATTCTATAACTGAGAAAGGACTGACTTATCTGAGCAAGTTTAGTTTGATTTCAGAGTTTACGGAGAGCTTCGGGTTGGGGTAAATTTTTAAGAAGATCTTTGACTTGGGTCAAGAGGCAATACAACTCTTACTGAGCCGTAACCAGTATCTATTTCTTCAATTCTACATCCTCTTGGGCTAAGAGGGCCATGTCTTGCTTCTACCAATCTTCTTGATTCATCTAAAGGAGTTCTTTTTATTTCATCTACCAGCATACCTGTCGCTCTTTCTACTGCTTTGTCTATTGTTTATTGCGTGTTGTAATCCTTAGCTATCATTATTATTTATAGTTTCAGAGATTTTTAAATATTATTGGATAAAGCCTGCAGAGGGAATTGAACCCCCGACCTATAGTTTTTTTGCAGTGTTACAAAACTATCGCTCTAACCGACTGAGCTATGCAGGCGTATTAATGGAAGTAAAGAAGGGTATTAAAAAGTTATCTATATGCAACTTTTTAACAATTTTTATTTGATAATAGCATAATAAATGATACTGGTAATTATTATAAAGAATTGAGATAATTGAAATTTTAAAATAAGATTTAATTTTATATTTTAAAATTTATTCTTTGGCTTCTATAACTGGAGCGTCTTTTCTTTTTATCAGCTCTATAACTCTGATTTCACAGAATGCGAGGGGATAGATTTTCTTTAGTTTTAAAGATAGCTCTTTCTGGAGCTTGTTTGCCATTATTTGAGAAAGTATTTCGTCGAGGGTATGGATTTTTATATGGGATTCGAGGAATTTGCGGGCATTATTTCTTAATGATTTTCTGATTGCTCTTGATACTTTTTTCCTCGTTATCATGAAAGGCTTGATTCTTAATATTGCATCGCGGCATTCTGCTTCGAAGGAGTCTTCAACATAATCAGCTCCTTTTCTCATTGCCCTTCTTATATACGAGCCGAGCAATAGCATGCTTGTTGGCTCTCCTTCTAACTCGCCATTCTTGTAGTGAACACGGATTTTTAACTCTAGATTCTTGCCACGAAGGTTGCGCGTTAAGTCAAGCTTGATGACGCTGCCTTCTAATTCTTCTGGCGTTTTAGCAAGAAGATGAACTTTTGTAGCTGTTAATGGCAGTTTAACTTCAAAGAATTTTTTCTTGACTGATTTTATGGTTACCATTTTAAACTCTTACCATCGGACGCCCCCGCGCCTCTAATAGTAAAATTAAACATCTTAATCTTTTATCATTATTTCTTCTTATATCAATTGTTGTGTCCGCATGAAGATTTCTTCTTCCTTCCTTAGCATGGCTTAGTTCTCTTGCTGGTACTGTTATAATATCTTCGCCTTGCTTGCCTAATATATAATGAAGTCTGGAATTACCTTCTTCATCTGGAAGAAAGAGCCCATAGGTAGTAAATGTCATTTCTGGCAATTGTAGTCTGTCTGTATTATCTCGAGAATAATTACGTGCTTGATAAGAACCTTGCTTTATTACGATTGTTGCCCTTCTCCCCATCATTTTGCTACTTTTTCTCCTATCTCTATGCGAGATACTCTAATTCCTTTTTTAATTCCTTTTGATTTTTTACAAACAGAGCAAGTGTATAAAATAGAAAGACGCTTGGTTCCTTTAGACTTGCGGTTCCAGTCCTTGATTGGAGGTTTTGAATATCTGCCGAGGTTTCCGTAACCGACACCTTGTCCGCGCAGGCTTGAACGCGTTTTTGAACCTCGAGAAAGCGGATGTGCGGATGAACGGCCTCGCTGCTTTGCCACGCTGAGTTCTTGTATCGTGTGCTTCTTGCAATATGGACAGTAACGTCTGACTTTTTCTGGTATTTTCATTTTTCACAGGAAATTAATGCTTGCCGAATGCTGCCTGTAAGCACACGGGTTTTTGCTTTAGTGATATTGTGTGATAAAGAGGTTTTTTAAACTTATCTGCTAGAGAAATTCTGTTTCTGCAAATTGTTTAAGATGGTTATCTCCCGTTAGAATTCGTGCCTTAATATTTCTTGCTGTTATGACTAAAAGAGCGTCTACTATTCCAAATTGAGAAAATTTCTTTCTCATTTCCGCATGAAGCAAGCCTGCTTCCTTAGCCATTCTTGGCGTTGTACTGATTATTTTTGCTCTTTTTGTTATTGATTCATAAGCTAATTCATGATTTTTATCTTTCCTTTTTGTTTTACTTACTACCTCTCCTATGGTTAAAGGCAAAACAAATATTTCATTATCTGATTTTAAGATATTACTTACCCTTTCTCCTTTTGAGCTACCTTCTAAGTATTCTATCCATGAAAAAGCATCAATTAAATATTTCATCAGTCATCTAATTGCCCTCTTGCCCTATCATTTTTAGTAAAAGAGCCTATTCCTTTTAATGCTCCAAAATAGCTTTTCCTGGGCTTTTTTACGGCAATTTCTACCAACTCATTTTCTTCTATTTGTTCTTCTTTTACTATTTCTTTTGGAATAGTGACAACTAAAGAGCCTCCTACTCTGCGAGCTCTTGTCAAAGATTTTAATTCGTCTTCCATGTTATACTCTATGTTATATTTTATATAATATAGTGTTATATTTAAAAGTTTCTATGCTATTCAACCAGTAAAGTTAAACGCGTCGTAGAAGGATGTGGGGATGAGGGGCTGGCCGTTTGTATATCTTAAGCCTACGTAAGCAGCTATTAGAACAATTAATAGTAATATAAGGTTTTTCCAGTTTAGTCTACGAGATATTCTCTTGTTTCTTGCTGTGAAGGAATATCCGCATTTAAGGCAGAAAGCATCATCTATTCTTAACTGAGTGCCGCATACTGGGCAGAATTTGTGCTGCTGTCTTCTTCTGAATAGCCTCATTTTATTTCTTTTTTAGGCAAGTGTGATTTAAAAGCTTTTACTAAGGTTTTTATATTAAAGATATTGAGTTTTTGTTATGGGCCCAATAGGCTAGTGGCAAACCATATCTTTGACGTAGATGAGTCCCCAGTTCGATTCTGGGTTGGGCCATTTTCTTATTTTTGCAAGTAATAGTTAATATAGCAAATAATAAAGATACTAATTACCAAACTAATTATTATAGATAAGGATAATTAATCCAGACAATTTATTATCTACTTTGAAATTGGTTTATCATACTAATCTAATAAAGCTTATATATTGAGTTTCTCTCGGTAGGAATATGTTTGACAAAAGGGGGCAGTTGGCGGTTTTTATTATAATAGCGGTTGTGATTGTAGGCATTATTGTTGTATTTGTTGCTTTTAGAGATAGGATACAATTAGGCGGAGTGCCAAGGGAATTAGCGCCTGTTTATTCTTATTATAGCGAATGCGTTGAGCAAGAGACAAGGACAGGAATTGAGTTGTTAGGAGTTGGAGGAGGGAGGATTGACACCGGAGATTATGTGCCTGGAAGCGACTACTCGCCTTTTTCTTCTCATTTGTTGTTTTTGGGAAGTCCGATAAGGTATTGGTATACTATATCTGGAAATAACTTGATTAAGGAAAATGCGCCGACAAAGAAAGATATGGAAACAGAACTTGCGGATTTTATTGAAACTAGGATTGAAGAATGTGATTTCTCGCCTTATTACCTGCAGGGATTTTTAATTGAGCAGGGCGAGGCAGATGTGAAGACAACGATTTCTGATGGAGATGTTAAAGTTAATGTAAAATCTCCTTTAAGCGTGAGTTTGGGAGAGGTAAAGGCAAGGAAGAATATTCATGATGTTGACGTGAAAAGTAATTTAGGAAAGTTTCATAATCAAGCTTTAGATATTTATAACAAGGAAAAGAGCGAGGCTTTTCTTGAAGAGTATGCTGTTGATGTTCTTAGAAGTTATGCGCCTGTTGATGGGGTTGAAGTGCAGTGCAGTCCGAAGATTTGGAAAAGCCAAGAGGTTGTTGATGAGTTAAAGAGCGGGCTAGAGGCTAATTTTGCAGCGATAAAGTTCAAAGGAAATTATTATAACATAGCTAGGAAGGAAGATAATTATTTTGTCGTGAATCATAATGTTGAAAGTGCAACCCGAGTTATTTATTCCAGGGATTGGGCGAGCAAAATAGAGATTACTCCCGGTGATGAGAATTTAATGGTTGCAGAGCCAGTTGGAAATCAGGAAGGGCTTGGAATCTTGGGATTTTGCTATGTGCCTTATCATTTTGTTTATGATGTTGCGTTTCCAGCATTGATTCAGATTTATGAAGGAGAGGAAGTGTTCCAGTTTCCTGTTGTTGTTATAGTTGACAATAATGTTCCTAGAAATCCTTTAGCTATAAGCGTTGAGAGCCAGTTTGAAACAGATATATGCGAGTTTAAGGAAGGAAGTGTTAAAGTTAGGACTTATGATACTAACCTTAACCCAATTAAAGCGCAGATTGCTTACCAGTGCTTTGAGCAGACATGCCAGTTAGGAGAGACAATAATAAAAGGGCAGAATGCTGAACTTGAAGCAGATGTGCCGTTATGTGTGAATGGATTTTTAATTGCAAGGGCTGAAAATTATAGTGAAGTTAAGCAGTTGTTCTCATCTAACAGCGAGGGCGAGGCAGATATTATTTTAGAGAGAGAAAGAGAAGTTAAAGTTAAGGTTTTGGCTGACGGGCAAGAACTTAGTAAAGATACTAGTGTGGTTGTGCATTTTGCCAAACAAAATGGGAAGATTTCAAGCGCGGTTTTGCCTGAAACAGATAAGGTAAGATTAGGAGAAGGATTTTACAATATTAGTGTTTTTGTTTACGGGAATTCAAGCGTTGTGATTCCAAGCACGACAAAGACGCAGTGCGTCACAACACCTAAAGGCGGGTTGTTTGGATTGTTTGGACAGACGAAAGAAGAATGTTTTGAAATAAAAAGTCCTGAAACAAGGATAGATTATGCTTTAAGAGGCGGAGGCAAGGCAGAAGATATTTATATTTTGGAAAGTGAACTTGAGGAAGGGCAGGTTACGTTGTTTGTGAATTCTCTGCCAAAGCCGAATTCTATGGAGCAACTACAGAATAATTTTGAAATCTTCACAGGAAATAAAGTGGAGTTGAGTTTCCCATGATGAAGAAAGATATAATTATTATTTTGTTTTTAGTTATTTTTATAGTTAATACCGGCGGTGTTTTAGCACAGCAGAGCTTTTATGGTACGAGGACAGGAAGTGCGACTTTTGTTGATTACCAGAGATATTACTCAAGCGACGATGGAACTGGCACTTCAAGGCTGAGGCAGTATTGGCCGATATTTTCTGAAATAGATCCAGAAAGTTGCGTTGGAAGGCAGGATTTACTGATTCAGGTTGCGCCTTTTGGTTGTCAGCCGAGTGTTGTCAGAAGTGATTTGCTTGCTGAGCAGAATGTGCCTGTATTTTGTCAGTTAGATGCAATAAGATTGAATCCTTTAATTGATATAAAACAGATAAGAAATATCAGGTTTGTTGGGAATTATCCCAAAGAAGTTGTTGGGGCTGGGTTTCATCCTGCTCGCGCCGCATTGAGGACGAGAAATGATTTATTAGGAAGCCCTTTGATAAATAATATTGGATATGTTGTAGTTGTTTTAAGAAGAAATCCTGTTGAAAAAGAACTGCCTAACTTTGTTAACTTGACTTTGAGGGCGAGGGTTGAATATTATGCAAGCAATGTTTTGGGAATTGGAAGGACACAATTTATCTTGAAACCGGTTAGCGATAACGAGTGGAAAGTTGAAAGAAATAAGAATAGCTTTTATCAGGGAAGATACAGCGTCAGGCTGGAAGAAGCTGATGCTGAAAGAGCTGTTGTTTCTCTTTATCACGGAGACAGGAGAGTTTCTAATATTATTGCAAGGAAAGGAAAGCCGTCTGATGACTTGTATCTGCCAGGAGCTTATTGCCAAGTTGGCTTGAAAGTGCATTATGACGGATTTAAAGCAGCTGAAAACACTGCAAGGATACAGGTTGGAGATGATGTATTTGAAGTTTATGAAGGAAGCAGATTTTTGAATGACAGATGCAGCGTTAGAGAGATAAATGTAAAAGGAGAAGAAGCAGGAAGCGTTGAGTTTACATGCGGGAGCAATAAGTTTAGTTTGAGCATTGCACCCAAATCGTTTAAAAAAGAAGACGAAGTTTATTTGTACGACTCTACTGCCCCAGCTGAAGACAGGATATTGTATGACGAGGGGAAATGGATAATTATTAAGGTTAATGAGGTCAGCGAGACAGTTGACGGGAAAACGATAAAGAGAACTGTTAGCTATGACTTGCAGAAAGTTTCGGGTGACGGAAAGAAAGAGAATATTCCTGTTGCAAATGTAAGCTCTGTTTCTGGAGAGAAATTGTCTGAAAGCGTTTACAATGCAACTATAGAGAAATATTTCAAAGACACGATTAATACTTATAAACAATTAGCAGATGATTATCCTCTTGAGAAAGATGGAGGGGATGCAAAACTAGCAGGATTGCAGACATTCGGCGAGCAGGGGCTTGAGAGAGCTATAGGGCTTGCTGAGTACTTGAATAAGAGAAAGACAGCTGTTGAATTAATTAACTTATATACGCAGATTTATCCTGAATCTGGGAATAGTTCTTTTTATCTTAATAGATTGAATAGAGAATATAGATTTGATTTGGAAAATTCGCAGACAACAGTTGAGGCAGATAATAACATAGAAAGCGTGAGATTACTTGAAATAAAACAGCCGACTAAAAAGTCTAAGGCAACTTTGAGTTATGGGGGAGAGAGATTTGAATTAGAGCTTAACGGCAACACTTCGTTAGCTGACAGGAATTTTACTCTTGAGAGAGTTGAAGAAAATAGCGCGGTAGTTAGAGTTGATTGCGGGAATGAGAGAAAATCGCCAACCTTAAGAATTAATCAAGAGGAAAAAGACATTTGCGGAAGTGCCTTGAAATTAGTTGACACGGATGTTGAAAATTATGCGATAATAAGAATTGAGCCTGTTGCCCGAGGGCCTTTGATTGAAACTAATGTAACTGTTGGAGTTGGGATTGAAAAAAGAGCTATTAAATTAACGCCTGACAAAACAAAAGAAAGGATAGAGAATTTGAACAAAACTATTGAGAAGTGGGATAAAATATCAAATAGCATGGGTAATGTTGTCAAAGGAATGAAAGCTGCTTGCTTTGCAACTGCCGGGGTTTTGACTGTGAAGAACTTTGTTACTGGCTTAAGCGGCGAGGCACTTGCAAGGCAGAGAGTTATGCGTGGGCCAAATGGCTGGACAGAATTTTGCCAAAAAGCAGTAAATAATGGTGAATATGATAGGTCTATGGGAAGATGTTTGAATGAAAATGCTGGAAATATTAGTACAGATGTTAATTTAATGAAACAAAAGATAGAAGCTAATAATCAAGATATTAAAACTATTGAAGGCAGTTCAGGTATTACAAAGTCAGGAGGGCTTTTTGAAGAATATGTCGATGGCGAAAAGGCAAAAGATGAGTTTATTGAGAATCACTTTGGAAGCTACACTAATGAACCTGTTAGTTTATCAGGGAATGTAGAGACAAATGTTGGCAGTTTGGTTGCAGAGGTTAATGGAAAAAGATATCTTACTTACGATGAAGCGACACAATTGAAACTTAATTTAGATGTTGCGAACGATCCTGGTGCCTCTAGTGTTCTAAGAGAATCTGCTAAGAAAAATGTAGAAAGAGTATCACAAGTTATTTACGATAGAAAGCAGTTTAATCAGCTGAGGGGCAATTTGCCAATTAGTGTTTATAGAGATGAAGATCAGTTTGAAGGTAAATGGTCTGGTTTTAGTGTTGCAGATTGGAAAAAATCTGAAAATGGGGGATTGAGTTTGCATGGAAATATAGGGGTTTCTGATAATGCGCCTGCAGAAGTTGTTGGCTACAAAAAAGAGCTTTATCTTTTTGTCTTTGATGACAATCAGCTTCAAGGAGATTTGCGTCAGGCAAGTAAAGTATACAAAGTTAAAAGAACAGGGGCTAATGCTCTTGTGACTGAAGGAGAGGACATTCCTGAAATCAGGGATAAGTTTGGGGCTTTCAAGAAAGCAGACAGAAAGAGTTGCATTAACAAATTCAGGAATCCTGAGGTGAAATATTACGAGACAGAGCCTTACAAAGGGCTGCCGGCACTCGTGCCATTTGACTTGAACGAAGGATGGTATGTTGGGACGCAGCAGACAATACCTGCATTTGGAGGGATAAAAGCATTTCAATCTAGTGGAAGGCCTACAAGCTTTTGGATTTGCAATGTAGGGGCTGATGGAGAGGCTGACTTTTTTGTAACAGGGTTTGACGATGATGACTGCCAGAGATTTAACATCGATACAGGGCAGGCGTTGAATAAGTTTGCCTGTTTGGGCGAGGACGAAACTAGAAGATTAGTGAATAGGGCGATAAGTGCTTTGAATGAAGCGGCAAGAAAAAGGCAGGCTGGAAAAGCACAGGGGTATAATATTGAAATTGAAGGACAGACAATGAAAGTTGGAGCGCCTGCTGTTGATATTCCTGGAACGCAATGCCAGGACTTTATGTCGCCCGAGGATTGCAAGTTATTGTTTAATGTTTGTGACCCTGTGATTTGCCCTAACTCAAGATGTGATTTTGGAGGGACTTATCATGTTGCTGATGTTATTCAAAGTGGAATTGTTGGAAGTGTATTATTATGCTTGCCTAACTATAAGGAAAATATTTTAGTGCCTGTTTGTTTAAGTGGGATTAAGGCAGGGATTGACGGGTATTTATCAATATTGAAATCACATAGGCAGTGCTTGCAGGAAAACTTAGAGACAGGAAGGCATGTTGGGATTTGTGACCAGATAACTTCTGTTTATATGTGTGAGTTCTTCTGGAGGCAGGCAGCACCTGTTGCCAATATATTGCTGCCTAAAGCTATAGAATATTTGTATACAGGGGGAGGAGTTCCTAGGGGTGGAGGAGAATATTTGACTGTTCAAAGCGCATGGGACAATGCACAACAATCTGTGAATTACTTTACCCAAAGTTATGCTGTTAATTCATTTGAAGCATTTAACTTGAGAAGCGTGGATGAAGCTGGAACAACTTTCTGTAGAGCATTTGTGTCAGCTAAAGCGCCATCATCATTTGAAAGCTTGATTGAGCCCGATAGTCCTCCTCAGTTCCATGCTTGGTTCAGCTCTATTCCATTCAGCGATGTAACTGTTCCTGCGACTAGCCAGTACAAAGTATTTTATCATATTTTTGCAGGTAATGATAGAGGGGTTTACTATAGTGTTTATTTGAAAGACCCTATAGAAACTTCATTTTTCCAGACAAGCGCTATTGCGCCTGTTGAAAACGGATTTGTTGCCCGAGGAGAGTTTAGAACTAATACAAGAGATTTCACAGCGCCTTCTGGCTATCAACAATTATGCGTTAGGATTAATGATAAGGAAGAATGTGGATTTAAAGAAGTTTCATCAAGCTTTGCTGTTAATTATGTTAGAGACAAGTTTGTCGGAGATGAAATAAACAGGAGAGAGATTAAGACAGAGAATGAGTGCATTGCCGGAAGAACTAATCCTTCTGCATTGTTAAATCCAAATATACAGGAAGCTGCGCAAGAGGCAATTGACCCTGCAGTTTATAACAGAGGAGTTGTGAGGATTTGCGCAACCAGAAATCCTGGAGAAAGCACTGACCCTACAAGATTTGTTGAAGTCGGATATTGCGATAATGAAAGAGTGAAGTGCTGGCTTGACAGCCAGAGCGTTGACAGAGCTATAAGTGTGCAGAACATTGGGCAGAGGCAGGACACTTTGGCTAAGATTAATGAAACTTTCTATGAAAATATTGCAAAGAGTAAGGATGGATTCTTATATGGTGAAGAAGCAGGAAATAAGATTAATGAAATTAATGTTCTGCCAACGATTAAGCAGGGAGAAGAAATTTCTCGCTTGAATGAGATTGATAATTTATTAGAACAAGTAATTATCAATAGCCAGAAGGCAAAGTTATTGTTTTTAAAAGCCCAGGTTTACGAAGCTGTTACCAGAACGTTATTTGGGAAAGAGCAGCCGCCCAAAGTTGATGCGGAGGCTGTGCCTCAACCTGGGCAGGTTGCTGGGGAAAAAGAGACGACAGAGCCTGAACAAACAGAGCCGATAATTCAACCAGAACCAGAGTCAGAAGCAACTAGTTCTCTAACGCTTACGTTAAGCCAGAATTATGTAAGAACTTCAACTATTAAGAATTATTTTCTTGCTAATGGAAAGAGAACAGAGCCTGAAATGTATCTGGATGGAAGAAATGTAATGTTAACCCGTGAATTTTTAGGCAGTGATTTTCTTTATCCTAATAAGCGCATAGGCAGCGTTAGCGAGCAGAACGTTGTAGTATTATTAGACTCTGCGAAAAGTGACATTTCTGATTATTTTGTCTCTCTAAATGGCGCGAGGATTGATGGCGCGAAGATAATTGAAAGTGGAACTAAAACAGGTTTTGGCGATGTAAAAGAAGCTGAAAAAGAAATACAGCCTGAACAAGAGCAAAATGGACAAACTTATGTTCTTTCTCTTTCTGGAGAATATAATTCCAAGGAAGAGATTGATATTGAATTTGACGGAGAGCCTACTGGATTGTACTTGAAGGGAGAGAGGATATGGGTTCAGCGCGCTGACAAGGACGGAATTATAAGCTTTTTTAAGGATATGCAGATTGGCGCTGTAGAAGGCAATATACTTAAACTGTTCTCCAAAGACAGCGCAACAATAAAGAAGTTCTTCCCTTCCCAGCCTGCAGGATTATATGAAAAAATTAATGGAGCCAGGATTGATGGCGCGAAGATAATTGAAAGTGGAACTAAAACAGGTTTTGGCGATGTAAAAGAAGCTGAAAAAGAAGATGATAGGATTGAGCAGAAAGTTTCTGGATTGGCGCTTTATGCCAGCGAGGAATTTTACGCTAATGGCGAACGAACAGATTATATTAGCGTTAATGATGATTTTATTGTTTCTGTTGCGCATACATGCAACAATGCTTTTGTCTGGATTTCAGGAGATAATATAAAATTTCCTTTAAACAGGACGCTTGAAGAGAACTCAAAAGTTATAACAGGTTTTGGACGCTTGGCAGAAGGAGATTATAGAGTAACTGCCCAATGCTATGATGTTGGCAAAGGAGAATTATTCGGCAATTATTTCTATTATAATTTTAAAGTTGTTAAATAAAGCTCACAAAGCCCTTTGCGATAAGGAGAAATGCGGGTGTCCAGAGGAAAAGTGTTCCTGGAGCGAGGAATAGTGAGAAGATTAATATTGCTGATGAAAATATATCAATAATGCTTAAAATGTCGCCTGTTAAGATGAATAGGCCTTTGAGAAATAATAGGCCTGCACAAAATAAAACTAGTTGGATGTATGGCGAGATGTTAAAAATTAGCATTAGGAAAACGATTGCCGATATTAAATCTATTGCGCCGAGGACTTTTACTAGCATAACTTTTGCAGATTTAATGGGTTTATTAAGATTTAGGCTTTTAATTGTTCTCGTAGTGGTTTAATGATTTTATTGTTTTGATTAAATATCTGTTCAATTCTTTAATTTTTTTAAATTTTGTATCTACTTTATCAAAAGCCTGATTTAGTGATCTTTCTATAAAATGAGAAACTCTTTCATCAGCAAATATTTCCGCTCTTTCGGTTGTACTCTTTTGAATAACACATCTTTCAAAGAATTCTTTTACATAGTCAGGCAAATAAGAGATAACTTCCTTGTATGGCAAAGGTGGAAGCTTCTTTTCTTTTTCTATATAAATAGCACACGCTATACCTCTCAACACATAAAGATATTTTTTACAAGAGTGAGACATACCAATCCCCATATATTTATGATAATTCTGCTTTGCCATCCTAATATAATGCTGTCTTAAAAATTCCAAAGAACAACCTTCATCAAAATATTTCTTGAATTGTTTTTTTATAGGAGAATCGATATAGACTATCGGACTTCTTAGCCATTCTGCAATTTGCGGATTAGATTTTAAAGCTAATTCTGCAAATTTTCTTATATCCCAACTTTCAAGGTCTAATACTTTAGTAGTAATATTAATTTGTTGAGGAGATGGTTCCAATCCTAAATAATCATCTAATTTTCTAATGTGCATACATCTAATATCGTAGTCGGAATCTTCAGAAGCAAAGCCCCAAGCTCGTGAACCAGATTCTATAGCCCAAACTATCTTTATCTTATGCCTTTTTTCAGCTTCTTTTATTAGCTTCATTATGGCTATTTTCATTTTCTATTTTCGCGGCATATTTTTATGGGAAAATTAACAATTTAAATATATTATGCGGAGAATAGGATTCGAACCTATGAAGGCACTAAGCCACTTGGTCCTAAGCCAAGTCCATTTGACCACTCTGGCATCCCCGCTTAGAAATATTGATGAGGGGGAGTTTTAAATCTATTGGGCGCAGAGTATTTATAGAATAGTGCTTTCTTTTATGTATAGGAAGAATAATGGTTAAACTAAAATTGCTTTCGCGTGAGGAGGAACAGAGGTATGCGCGTCGGAGAGAACAATATGAGAGAGCTATTTCATTACTGAATTATCGCGAGGAAAAATCGAGAGATGTTCGGGAGAAAGGAAGGATACAGCATACACGCAGGCACTTAGAAGCGCAGTATGATAGACTTATAGCAAACTTTGTAGAGCATAATGTAGGGCTTATTTATAGATGTGCAGGCGAATTTTATGCTAAAAATCCCAATATTGATTTTGATAAACTGCTATCTAAAGCAGGCGAGTTAGTATTAAGGTGTGCGATAAAGTATGATTATCGGCGCAATGCTAAGTTTTCCAGTTATTTTTACCGAGCAACGCACAATGCTTTTTCACGTTTAGCTGCTCTAGAGGGTAGAAATGTTGCTCGTGCTTCTGGCGATGAATTAAGGAGGCTTGAGTGCATGACTTCTGCAAAAGATGAGGGTTACGAAGATCCTTTTGACAGAACTCTTGTGGTTGAGCTTGTACGAAAAGCAGTATGGGATTTGAGTGGAAGAAGTAGAATTGCAGTTGAATCACGATTTGAACTTAATGGGTTTAGAGGAAACGGGCTTTTATTTAAAGAAATAGGAGCAGAGTTGGGTATTACAGGGGAAGGAGCAAGACATGTTTTTAACAAATCGTTAGAAGAGCTTGCTAAAAATCCTGCGATGATAGGGGCGGCTGAAGCTGCTGGCTTGTTATAATTATTTCTTGGCTTTGATTTCAGGAGCTATCTTTTTCTGCTCGAATTCTTTTAACTTGTCTTCTATTCCTAGCCTATCTATAAGCTCTTTGTAACGATTTCTGATTGTGACTTCTGTTATGCCTGCAACATCGGCAACTTCTCTTTGTGTTCTTTTCTCGTTGTTTAATAATGCTGCGACGTATAGGGCTGCGGCTGCGATTCCTGCAGGGCCTCTGCCTGATGTCAATTCAGAGATGTCTGCCTTTGCTAATATTTTTAGAGCTTCATTTTGCACTTTTGGTGATAAGTGCAAGATAGATGAAAATCTTGATATATAGTCTTTTGGAGAAGATGGCTTTACTTTTATGTTTAGCTTGCGTATCATGAAACGATAAGTTCTGCCTATTTCTTTTCTTGGAACATCTGAAGTTGCTGCAATTTCGTCTAATGTTCTTGGTATGTTATACGAGCGGCAGGCTGCGTAAATGCAGGCGGCGATAACTGATTCCATTGAGCGTCCTCTTACCAGGCCTCTTTGCAGGACATAGTTGTAAATTCTGGCTGCTTCATCCCTGACTACTGACGGCAGGCTTAAGAAAGAGGTTTCTCTTCTTAATTCAGCCATGGCAAGTCTTAAATTTCTTTCTATTGATGTTGAGACACGCTCTTGCCATTTCTTTAATCTTAGGAACTTTCTAGTCTGGCCATGCTCTAATTTGTAAATATCTGATATCTCGCCAACATTTGTTGTTAGGCCTTTGTCGAATTTTTGTATTGATAAAGGAGCTCCAGAACGGCCTTTTTTTTCGCTTTTATCAAACTGGCCTCCGCCTTCATGGCCTGTGTCAACCATTTTTTCCTCTATTAAAAGGCCGCAGTCGTTGCAGACAATTTCGCCTTTCTGGTCATCATAAGTAAGATTAATACTTTCACATTCAGGGCAGCGTTTTATATGGTTCATTTTAGTTATCGAGGGAGTTTAATAAGGGTTTAAAAAGCTTTCGCTGATGAGAGTATTTAAACCTTTCTATTCGCAGAAAACGATTTTTATTCCTTTATAAGGACAGCATTAACTTGGCCTTCCCGGCTTGGGCGATTAGTAATTCTTGCCTTGCCTAAAGAAGTTTCAATAATCGCACCCTTCATTAAGCGATTTTGCCTTGCAAGAAATTTGTTTTGAGGGGTTTCAATAACGTTAATTATCTCTGCTTTTTTGACTTCTTTATTTACAAGAACATTAGCTTGGTTTGAGCTTAAAAGAATATTTTTTACAAACCCAGATTTTACACGCATCTGCTTTTTCTTTGTTTCTCCAAGTATAACATGCCTTTCCTGCCCGCGCTTTTCAAATAATCGGGATTTGCGGTTAGCGTGATATTTGCCTCCAGTGACTTTTCTTCCTTTGTTCATGTTTCAACTCTTTTTTTATGATTTAAATAGCTTTTGATTTCAAACTAAGAAATTCCATTTATGGAATTTCGAGGTGCTCAAGAACATTTAGTTCTTGACATAAGAATGTTTATAAAGTGTAAAAATTCAGTGTGAATATGGCAAATGGAATTGAAAGGCCCCTTGACTTGCTTAACGCGTCAAAGGGAAAGGAAGTTATTGTTCAGTTAAAGAATGACAAGCAATTTGTCGGCACTCTTCGGGCTTTTGACATACATATCAATCTTGTACTTGACAACACAAAGGAAATGCACGATGGACAGCACACTAAAAATCTCGGGCTTGTTTTCATGAGAGGAGATACGATTATTTTTATTTCGCCTTCGCACAATGCGATTGAAAAGTGAATTTAATTAGCTAGAATTGGAATTTATAACCGATAAGTAAAATAATAATATTTGGACATATCTTATATATTAATTAATTATTTTTATTGAAATTATTTTCTATTTAGACTTGTTATCTTAATATTGTATTCTCTATAATATAATTTTATCAAAGTCTTTGGCAAGTTTAGCGTTCTTGAAGGTTTTTCTTGCTTCTGCTTCAAGCTTTTTGGCAATATGCTGGTATCTATGAGATATGTGAGTTAAAATTAACTCTTTGACATTTGCTTTTTTCGCGATATCTGCTGCCTGCTTTGTTGTGAGATGCTTGTAATCTCTGGCTCTTTGCTCGTCTTCTGATGAGTATGTTGATTCGCAAATCAATATGTCAGAATCTTTGACTAAAGGAATTATGTTATTATTCATTGCAGTGTCTAGGACAATGGATACTTTTTTGCTTTCTTGTTTATAAGTTAGGTCTTTTGCCTTTATTTTTCTGCCTTTGAAAATTATATTTTTGCCTTGCTGGAGCTGTTTCAACAGAGGAGAGTTTGGCAGTTTTAGTTTTTTTAGCTTGTCTTTTCTTATTCTTGTTTTTTCTTTTATTATGAATGCATACGCGAATGTTTCTATGTTGTGAGACATTGGCGAAGCAATTATCTGGAAGTTTTTTTCATTGATAATGGGAATTGATGTTGAATGTATTTCATGAAGCTCATGCTTTATGCCGAATCTGCCGTATAGCTTTTGCAAATGAAAGAAATGCTCTTTTAATCCTCTTGGGCCGTAGATACGGAGTGTTTTTGCGTAGCTCATCATGTCTAGGGTTTTTAATAGTCCAGGCAGGCCAAGAGAATGGTCGCCATGGAGATGCGTGAGGATTATTTTTGTAAGTTTACAAGGGTTTAATTTTAATATTCTAAATTGTCTTTGCGTGCCTTCGCCGCAGTCAAATAAAATTGTTTCTGTCTCGTGGTTTAGAAGCACGGCTGAATGGTTTCTACTTGACGTTGGAATCGCGTCAGACGTGCCTAAAAATGTTATTTCTATTTTCATTTACCAATTAAATAGAAGTGGTTTATATAGTATTCTTTTCCAACAATCTTTAAATAGGTACTATATTATTTAATCATATGAGGAAAGTTATTCTTGCATTATCTGTTCTTGCATTTGTTGTTTTTTTATCTTCTAATGCGTTGGCTTACAATGCTGATTTTGCAATTTATACTGGGAGCGGGACGTGGGAGCACAGCATTACTGCTTTTGAGAGATTTTTAGAGTGGAAAAATTTGACATGGAAAGAGGTTAACGCATGGGATTTGAACCATAATTCTTTAACTGGAAATTACAGAGGCCTGTTTATACCTGGAGGATGGGCTTATAATTATAAAAAGTCTATAAATAATGCGGGAGACCAGAATATAAGGGATTTTATTGCTAATGGCGGAGCTTATATCGGAATGAGCGCTGGTGCTTATTATGCTTGTGATAATGTTCGCTGGCAGGGACAGGATTATCCTTACTACTTGAATTTATTTCATGGGGATTGCATTGGGCCTATTGATGAAATAGCGCCCTGGCCGAATTATGTTATGACTACTATGTCTATAAATCAGACGCATGAAGCTAATATATACGAGCCAGTTAGAGAGGATATTTTATATTATGGGGAGCCGTATTTTGTTCCTTACACCGGACAGGAGATGCGAATTCTTGCTTCTTGGAATGTGCCTTCAAACCCTTTGGCAGATAGGCAACCTGGAATAATTGGTTTTAACTATGGAAATGGTCGTGTGTTGCTTGTTGGCCCTCATCCTGAAATTGAAGAAAACAGCGACAGAGACGGAAGTAATTTTGGAAGCGAACTTAATGATAATGGCTCTGACTGGCCATTTCTCTGGACAGCAACAGACTGGCTTTTGCAACAGCGAATTTCAGAGCCGCCTGAATTGCCTAAAGGCAATAATAAAACAGGAGACGGCGTGCCTCCCACTATACATAGTATTTCTGATAGTCCTGATCCTTTGATAGCTGGAATGCCTTCGACAATAAAAGCGAATGTAACAGATAATATTGGTGTTGCATCAGTTTGGGTTAATATTCTTGAAAATAATTATATCATGACTATGGAACAAGGAAATGGCGGGGCTATATTTCTTGATAATTTTGAAGATGGAGATTTGGATGGCTGGACAAATACAGCTGTATCTGGGGCAAATAAATGGAATAATACTAATGTTAATCCGTATCAGGGAACAAGGCATGCGCAATCAAAGCCGATGTCAACTAACGAACCCGCAAGTGTTTTAGAGAGGGGAATTAGTACTATTGGTTATAATGGAATTAAATTGCAATATGCTAGAAGATTAATTGGCTTAGATACTGCTGATGAATTCAAGGCAAAGTGGTTTGACGGCAATACGTGGCAAGTATTGGAGCAAACAGGAAGCAATTCGGCAAATGATGCTGGCTATATTACAAAGTCTTTTACACTTCCCGCATCTGCTAGCAATAATCCTGGCTTCAAGATAAGATTTGAGTGCACTGCCGGAGCTGTTTCAGAGTTTTGTAGAGTTGATAACGTGAATGTTTCTAGCTCTAGTTCGCCAACAAGTATTTACAAATACGTATATGATACTTCTGGCTTGCTGACTGGAACTTATTTTTATAGTGTTTATGCAAATGACTCTGCAGGCAACCAGCCGATTCCTGTTTCCGGCGAGTTTACGATTCTTTAGTTAAATAAGGATTTCAGTAATGTATAAAAAGAGTGTTTTTGTTATATTTCGTGTTGTGCAATAGTGATTATCATTATTGCTTAGCATTAATGCACAATGAATAAAAAAGAGCTTGTAATAAACCTATTGAGAAAAGACACTGATGGATTGACTATTGTTGAAATCGCTGGCAAGCTGAAAATTTCCAGAAATACTGCTTCTGTTGCTCTTGCTGAATTAAAAGGAGAGGGAAAAATACGCATAAGGAAAGTCGGAGTTGCTAAGCTTCATTATTGGACAGGAGGGAGAAAATGAAAAAGATATTTATTTTATTATCAGTGATATTGTGTTTGGTTTTACCAAGTGTTAGCGCTGTCCAGATTTTCTTTGACGACTTTGAGTCAGGAACTTTACCAAGTACTGGTTGGACACTTACTAGTGCTTCTGGAGCTAATAATTGGACTAACTCCACGGTAAATCCATTTCAAGGATTAAGGCATGCACAGGCTGCTCCAGGTTCAACTAAAGAACCAGCAAGCGTTATGCAACGTACAATAAGCACATCAGGATATCAGAATATTAACTTTAGTTATTCTAGACGGCTTATTGCATTAGATATTGCAGATGAGTTTCAAGTTGAATGGTTTAATGGGACTAACTGGACAATTTTAGAACAGACAGGAAGCGCTGCAGCAAATGACGCCTCTTATCTTAATAAAAGCTTTTTGTTATCTGTTGCCGCAAACAACAATGCTAATTTTGCTATAAAGTTTGAGTGTACGGCATCGGTTTCAGAGTTTTGCAGAGTTGACAATGTGAATATTACAGGCAATGTTATTTCAGATACTACACCTCCTATTGTAAGATTGCTTAATCCTATAAATAATACTTTCGTGAATAATCAGCTTGCTTTCTTTTCTGCAAATATCTCTGATGATATTGCTTTAGCCAATGCCACACTGCATATTTGGAATTCCAGCTCTCTTGTAGGGACTAATTTCACAGCTTTATCCGGAACTAACGCGCTTGTTAATCGTTCTTTCACATTACCTCGCGATGGAACATATCTGTGGAATTATCTTACTTATGATAGTTCTGGCAATAACGCATGGAATAATACTAACTTTACATTTATTCTTGATAGTGTACAGCCAGCCATAAATGTTGTCTATCCTTTGAATATTAGTTATAGTTCTGTACAAACAATTATTAATTATAGCGTGTCTGATGCTAATTTGCAAGCATGCTGGTATTCTTTGAATAATGGGGCAAGTAATATAACAATTACATGCGGACAAAATGTAACCGGCTTGAACTCTGGGCAGGGAACTAGCACATGGAAAGTTTATGCAAATGACTCTGCTGGAAATGTTAATTCTAGCAGTGTGACATTTTTTGTTGATAGCATATTACCTCTGATAAATTTTGTAAGCCCTAGTGAAATTAATGGGACAACAATAACTAGGAATAATATACTTATTAATGTTACAGCAAGTGATGTTAACTTAGGGAATATTACAATAAGATTATATAATTCATCTTTAAACTTGATAAGAATAAACACAACAACTTCTAACAATCTTTTTGTTAATTATTCTAATTTTGGTGACGGAACTTATTATTTCAATGCAACTGCTGTTGATATTTTAAATAATGAAAATAACACAGAAACTCGGACAGTAACAATTGACGCAACTCCTCCATTTGTAAGTATTATAAGTCCGCAGAATATCAGCTATAACAATGCAACAATTCTTGTAAATATAACCAGTGATGGGGCTAATATCTGGTTCTTTAACGGAACAGGTAACGAGAGCTATAACGTGCCTGTATTAAGGACATTCAGTCAGGGAAGTAATGCTTTAATTGCGTATGCCAACGATAGTGCAGGAAACTTGAATACCACTAGCGTCACGTTTAGCATTGATAGTATATTGCCTTTAATTCAATTTGTATCGCCAACAGAGAATTCTGGGAGTTTGCTTGCAAGAAATAATATACTTGTTAATGTTACAGCGTCAGATAATAATTTAGCGAATATAACTATCAGACTATTTAATTCAACTCGTAACTTAATACAGGAAAATGTATCTGCAACAAGTCCATTTTTTATTAATTATTCTAGTTTGAATGATGGCGTTTACTTCTTTAATGCAAGTGTTATAGATAATGTGAATAATCAAAACTCAACTGAAACAAGGAACGTGAGTATTGATACTAAATCTCCTAATGTATTTGATTTAAGGCCTATTGCCGGAACTAATTATTCATCTTCTGTAACTATTGAAGTTGCTGCAAATGTTAGCGATGTTAATAATGTTGGAGCAGTTATTGCGCAAATTAATTATCCAAATAGCACGATATTGAATCTTTCTTTAATTAATACTTTAGGGCAGAAGTATAACGCTTCGTTTACAATACCTTTATTGATGGGGAGATATAATATAACATTTATAGCGAATGATAGTGCAGGAAATGTAAATAGCAGTGAAAGAACGCACTTTTTTGCTGTTGACAATGAATTTCCTAAATATGCAAATGCCACGCAAACTCCTGCAAGTCCTGTTATTTATTCTTCAGGACAAGTTTATAGGTTTAATATAACCTGGACTGATAATATTGCAATTTCTAATGCTTTAATTGAATTTAATGGAGTTAATTATTCTATGACTAATAATGGAAATGTTTATTCCCGCACGTTTAATGATTTGAGTGCTGGAAATTATAGCTTTTATTATTGGGCAAATGATACAAGCGGGAATAGCAATCAGACAGGAAGTGCGATTTATAGCATTGTTAAGGCAAATGGAACAATTAGTTTAAGACTAAATAGCACAGAAGGAAATATTAATCTTAGCTATGGGGGACTTGTTAATGCTTCTGCTTCTTCTAATACAAGTACAATACAACTTTTAAGAAACGGGATTGATGTAACTGGAGAAAATAATCAGTTTGTATTGCTTGGAGCTGGCTATTATAATTACACTGCTCTTGCTTTAGAAAATCAGAATTACACAAGAGCGAGTATTGAAAGATTTGTTAATATTAGCAAGGGAGAGGATAATGTTACTCTTTTGATTAATGGCACTGCTGGTAACCAGACTGGTATTTACGGCGTGCAAACTAATGTCTCTGCTTCAAGCTTATATGGAAGCATTACTCTTTACAGGAACGGAATTAACGCAACAAGCCAGAACAATATTTTTGTTACCTTGGCTGCAGGAGATTATAATTATACTGCTGTAAGTTCTGGGAATGAGAATTTCACTGGAATAAGCATTACTCGTTGGAGTCATATTTCCAAAGCTCAGGGAAACACAAGCTTATTGCTGAATAATACGGCAGGAAACATAACCATTGCTTATCCTGGGCAAATAAACGCAAGCGCAACTTCTTCAACAGGAGCAATTAATCTATACAGAGATGGGATAAACATTAATCCAGAAAATCATTTGTTTAAGTTATTTGGAGTCGGATATTACAATTACACAGCAACTGCAAACGAGAGCGAGAATTATACATTAGCGACAATAACAAGATTTGCAAATGTTACAAAAGCTGTCAATAATGTTATTTTACTGCTAAATGGAAATTCAAATAATTTGACTATAGGATATCCACAACAATCCAATATAACTGCTTTTGCTGATTTTGGAAATGCAATTATTTACAAAGATGGCATAGATATTAGCGGAGAAAATGGCTTGAACTTGACAAGAGCAGCTGGTTATTACAATATAACCGCTGTTAGTTCTGGCAATCAAAATTATTCTAGCGATAGCAAAACTTTATTCTTAAATATTACAAAAGCTAATTCTTTGTTAAATATATCAATCAGTCCAAGTTCGTCTGTCGTATATCCTAAAGAAACAAATGCAACAGGAACAGGATGTGCAAACGAAGTAACTTGCATTCTTTACAGGAATAACTTCTCTGTAAATAATCCAGATATACAAACTCTTGGAGCAGGAAGCTATAATTATATTTATAACACAACAGGAAATCAGAATTACACTTCTGCAAGTTCTTCTATAAACTTAGTTGTTAGCCAAGGGGCAGGTGTTGTTTATACATTTGTGAATAACTTAAGAGCCAACATCACAATTCAGACAGGAACAAACATTTATCTTAATGGGACATTGATTAATGGTACAGGAATAATTAAACTTTACAATAATGGGAGTTTAATAAATCAAGGAATAAATACAATAATTAATTTAACAAACTTCTCAACATCTGGAATTTATAATATTACAACAATTTATGATGGGAATGAAAACTATACTGGCGCTTTTGAGACATGGTTTGTAGATGTTACAGATGCTCCTGACACAACTCCTCCTCTTGTTACAGGACTTATTCCTTTAGCTAACTCTAACTTTAGCTTGGGAAGCAGCATTGAGATTGCAGCCAATGTAACAGATAATGTTGCTGTAAGCAGTGTTTTCGCAAATATCACTATGCCTAACGGAACTATTAATCAGATTAACTTAGCTAATAACAATGGAAAATACAATGCTTCTTACTTACTGGGCTTGATAGGAAGGCATAATGTAACATTTATTGCAAATGATACAAGCAATAATGTTAATTCCAGCGAGGGAACATTCTTTAATGCGCAGGGCGATACTATTCCTCCTTTAATAAGCATAACTTATCCTATTAATACTAATTATACAATTATTGTAACAGAAATTAATTATAGTGTAAGTGATAATTCTGGTTTGAGCAGTTGCTGGTTTACTAATAACAGCGGAATAACTAATATTACAATTAGTTGCAATAATGGAAGCAACACATTCAGCACTAATTCTGGGCAGGGAACTAGCACATGGAAAGTTTATGCGAATGATACGAATGGAAATGAAAATTCATCTAGTGTTACGTTTTTTGTTGATAGCCTTTCTCCTACAGTAACAATTAATGTGCCTGGAGAAGGAAGCGTGTTTGGATTTAATGAAAGTATTAACTTGAATTATTCTGCTAGCGATACTAATATTGCTAGTTGCTGGTATTCTCTTGACGCAAGTGTAAATGTAAGTTTGCCTAACTGCGCGAATACTACATTTAACACAACAGAAGGAAGTCATACTATCAGAGTTTATGCAAATGACTCTTTAGGAAATGAGGGATTTGACAGCAACGGATTTAGTGTTGTCTTAGGAGCGCCAACAATAGAACTTGTTTCTCCTAATAATAATTCATATCTTAATTATACAAGCATTGTGTTTAATTATAGCGCGAGTGATACTGATTTAAGCAGCTGTTCCTTACTTGGGGACTTTACAGGCACGTTCGCAGTTAATCAGACAAACACAACTGTTGTATCTGGGCAGGCAAGCGCATTTTATCTTACATTAAATGAAGGAAGTTACTTATGGGGCGTGGGTTGCAACGATACACAAGGAAACTCTGCGTTTGCGGGAAACAGGAGCTTGTTCATTGATTTAACTAGTGCTTCTATGCAGATATTTGAGCCGAATGGCAGTTATAACAGCTTGAATAACGTTCCTCTGATATTTAGTGTTAGCGATGCAAGTCCTTTAACTTGCATATATAATGTAAGTTCTGTAATCGGCAATACTATTATACCTAACTGCCTGAACACAACGTTTAATGTTAATAGCGAGGGGAATTATACTTTATACTTATTTGTGAATGATAATGCTGGAAACAGCAACTCTTCAAGCTCTAACTTTAGCGTTGACTTGCCAGAGCCGCCGATAGCTGAGACGCATCTTGAATGCATAGATAAGACATGCACGCTTGTTCAGGGAGCAGGAGAAAATGAGTGTTCTGAAATTGGGGAAAGTTGCGGTGGAGGAAGCGGAGGAAGTTTGCCACCAGCACCTCCGCCAATCGTAAATGAAACAGAAGAAACTGCCTGTCTTGATGAGAATAATAATGGAATTTGCGACAATGAAGAAGTGCCTCAAAATGCAACACAAGGATTTAATCTTGGTAGCTTTATCACAGGATTATTTACTGCACCAATAGCAGGCGGTGAAATTAGCACTGGCGACTTAATTATTATTTTAGTTATTGCTGCCTTTGTTATTTATTTAATTATTGTAATATTAAAGGCAAGTAAGAAAAAAGAAACAACAGAATCAATTAAATCACGTTTGTCTGGCATTATAGGAGCTATCAAGAGAAAGTTCAGAAGAAAGACAGGGAAGCATCATGAGGGGATTATGATAATAGACAGGCATTTCATTGATAAATTGAAGGAACATGCCAAGGGTAAGGACTATGGGGGAAAGTGGATAAGAGTAAGTTGAAGAGAATAATATTTAAAACATCCTTATTCTTTAGTCAGGAATGAAAAAAGGGGCATTTTATGTTGTTTTACTAATTTCTTTATTTTTATGGCTGTTGCCACTTGGAAGCGCAGTTACCATTTTCTCGGACGGGTTTGAATCCGGAACTTTAGATGGATGGATTCTTACTTCAGCCCCCGGTGCTGATGAAAATTGGACAGCAAGCCAGACAAATCCAAATACAGGAAGTTGGCACGCACAAGCAATCCCGCGTGATACCACCGAACCTGCCGCCACAATGGAGCGCATTATAAGCACAGTAGGATATCAGAATATTACTTTTAGTTATTATAGAAAAATAGTTAATTTTGAGGGATTCGACGATTTTGAAGTAGAATGGTTTAACGGCGTTTCATGGACGGTAGTAGAAGCCATCCATGCTGCTACAAACGATGCTAATTATAGTTATAAACAATTTAATTTAACTTCGCAAGCAAATAATAATTCAAACTTTAGGATAAAATTTGAGTGCACCGGAGGAGAAGTCGACGACACTTGCAGAGTAGACGATATTTCTATAGACGGAAGTATCATTGACGTAACTCCCCCCGCAATAAACTTCGTTGCGCCGACAGAGAGCAACGGCTCGTTTATCACAAGAAAAAATGTATTAATTAACGTTACAGCAAGCGATGATGGTTCGGGATTGAAGAATATAACTATAAGATTGTTTAACTCAACTTATTCGCAGGTAAACTCGTCAAACTTAACGACAAGCCCTTTATTTGTCAATTTTACAAACTTAAATGATGGCATTTATTACTTTAATGCAACTGCTTATGATAATAATGATAATGTAAATCATACTGAGACGAGGACAGTTACTATTGATACTACTCTTCCAGAGATTAGCATTATTTATCCTTTAAATAACTCCAACTTTTCTTCAAATAATATTGGAATTAATTACACTATTTCAGATATTAATTTATTTAATTGCTGGTGGACAAAAGATGGAGGAACAAATAATATTTCTATTTCTTCTTGCGGGACTAATATAACTGGAGAAACATGGGGTGAGGGGATTAATAATGTTACAGTTTATGCCAACGATAGTGCTGGCAATGAAAATTCATCTAGCGTGACGTTTAGGGTTGATACAGCTGCTCCTATTGTTACGCTTATAAAGCCGAGTGCGGGGCAGACGTTTGGGACAAATGCTTCTTTGCCATTGGAGTTTTCTGTTTCTGATGGAGGGGTTGGGCTTGGCACATGCTGGTATGCTGTTTATAATTCAACTGGTAATATAAATGGAAATAACAATAATATAACGATATCCTGCTCGCAGAATACGACTTTTAATGTGACTGGAAATGGGAATTATAATATATTTTTATACGCTAATGACACTCTTAATAATATTGGCTCTACCTCTAATTCATTTTCAGTTAGTTTAAATGCTCCAGCTATTGATTTAATTTTTCCCAATGACAATTCTTATCTTAATTTTATAAATATAACTTTTAGGTACAATGCCAGTGATAGCGACTTAGATACATGCGAGCTATGGGGCAATTTTACAGGCACGTTTGTCCTTAATCAGACGAACACTAATGTTGTTTCTGGCGTGATTAGCAACTTTAGCCTGAATTTAACAGAGAGCGGATACATTTGGGCTATTAGATGCAACGACACGCAAAATAATATTGCTATGACTAATAATAGAAGTTTTTTCGTTGATTTGACAAGTCCTTCTGTTTCAGTTAGTGAGCCAAGCGGTGTAAAAACCACGCAGAGCAATATTCCTTTGACATTTTCAGTTAGCGATGTAAGCCCTGTTAGTTGTATATATAATGTATTTAAAGGTGCAAGTCCTGATGTTGCGAATACAACGATAAATTGTTCTGTTGGAAGCAGTAGTTTTAATGTTAGCGGCGATGGAAGTTATGTTTTGAACTTTTATGTTAATGATAGCGCAGGAAATTCAAATTCTGCGAGCTCTAGTTTTTCAGTTGACACATCTGGCGGAGGAGGTACTGGCACGGGAACGACCGGAGGAGGTGGAACTGGCGGAGGCGGCAGTACTGGCGGCGGACCTGGGCCTGGCAGGCCTTCTTTTGTCAGTGTGCCTGACGTGAGGATGAAGCAGGGCGAAACTAAAACATTTAGTATTGAAGTGACAAATTTAGGCGTAACTTTCCTAAATAAATGCGGGCTTTTTGTTGAGGGGGCTGCGCAGAGCTGGGCATCAAGCGACCAAGTCCAGTCATTTGGACTCAGAGAAAAAATAGAATATCTGCTTACAATTTCTGTTCCTCGGGATACCAATCCTGGAGATTATTCTTCTAATCTTATAATAAAATGCAACGAGACAAGCGCTTCAACAGACTTAAGCATAACAGTTATTTTAAGCGATTTTGAATTCAGGTTTTTAAATTATACCAGAGTTGATGTTGATACATTAGCTGTTAATTATTTTCTAAAGGACTATACCGGAAAAGCACAGGAAGTGCAGATTAGCTATAAATTAGTTGATATTAAAGAAATCACAATAAGCGAGGGAGAGACATCTGTTTCATTAGCTGCTGATGAGAGCAAAGAGCTTTTGCTTGATATTGGACTGCCAAAAGATGCATTTGGCGAATTTGTTTTGATATTTACTTCATCAAATGGAAGAGAAGACGCTGAAATAAGAGAAAATGTATTCCTTCCTAGGACAGCTATTACAGGATTTTTCATTTCAGACGAGAATAGAAGGACTTTGACTTTTTTTGGGATTATTGTGCTTTTCTTTATCGCTGCTTTTGTTGCTTTGAAAGTTGTTAGGAAGAGATATAAGAAATATGAGCATTATCATCCTCCTAAACACAATAGAAAATTAATTCACATAAATGTCAGGGGAAGAGTGCCATGAGACATAAGGTTTTAGGGTTTTTCAGAGCGTTTTTGGTATTTAGTTTAGCGATATTTGCGATTCATGTTTTTTTACTGGTTGATAGGGGAGTGATTACAGGATATTCAATTTATGATGAATTGATTGTTGAAAGCCCTATTTTAGTCCCTTTACTTGCTATTCTGTCTTTGATTGTCTTCATGATAGTGTTGCGCTACAGAAAGAAGTCCATTAAGTTTGATAGGCATATAAGGATAAAGAACCTGAAGGACGATAGTGATTTTTTTAATGCTTAAGTTTAAAAAACATTGAGGCGTTTATTTTTTATGACCCCGTAGCTCAGCCTGGATAGAGTAACTGCCTTCTACTAATATGGGGGAAAGCAGTGGGTCGCAGGTTCAAATCCTGTCGGGGTCATTTTATAAAATGAAAGTACTTTTTG
>ERZ1292623.532-Hain-H51-01um-R1-532-length-41054-cov-6_pt1 | contig 29763 bp, 63 predicted proteins | sample MGYA00564398_ERZ1292623 | MGnify/ENA primary metagenome ERZ1292623 (study PRJEB36523, sample SAMEA6512633) | groundwater metagenome | collected 2019-01-07 | study: AquaDiva: Metagenomics assemblies of 32 groundwater samples
TGAACCCGCACCCGTGTGCTGACCCTGTGGTCCGGGCCATCCTCGCTATGGGAGAGGGGGAGCGATGAGCCTCGACACGCGCGATGTCTCAGTGACCGTGACGTTCGCCGAGGAGGAGGCGCGGTTCCTCGCCGGACTCATGTTCGCCGCACTGGACGATCTCACCGAGCAGCAGCGCGCCGCGGCCTTTCGGATCTCTGACAAGTTCATCGAGGGCGCGCGGGTCACGACCGATCGCTTGGTGGCAACGCTCGGTGCGGACGCGGCCGAGGAGTTGGCCCAGCGCTGCATGCGGGACTTCCCCGACATCGAGGAGGTGGAGTTGCGATGAGCCGCTACCTCGACACTCGTCCCGGTACCCCGCTTTCCTCACTGACCATCTGTCGTCTTGAACGGATGGAACGTGAAGCGTTCACCCGTGAGTTCAACGAGCGTGAAGCACGAGAGCCCGCGTTCCCCGATGACCGTTTCGACCCGTGGCATGGACGGGGCCTCAGTGCTCATGAGGCCCAGCGGTCCCACTCGGAAGGCGGTGCGTCGTGAGGCGGGGGGAGACGTATGAGCAGGCTCGCGACGCGATCCTCAACGGGATTGGAGACGGCGGACACATGAAGATCTGGCGGCGCACCGACCCCGACATGGCGACGGTGATGCGGATGCAGAGCGAGGGACTGGTCACTTGCTCCGTCGTTCAGATTGACGAGCAATCGTCGTACCTCAAGGTCGAAAAGGCCCAGGAGCGGACGTGATGAGCCGCACGCGCCACGTACGCGGTCCGGGCAAGTGTTGGAACTGCGGCCATGCCGTGTCGGCCCACTCGACCGGCTACCCGATGGGTCACCTCGTCGGCGTTCCCGAGGCTGATCGCCCCGCGAAGAAGCCCGACGAGGGCTGCTCAGTGCCCGGGTGCAAGTGCCGCCGCTGGTTCGAGGACTGGACGCGGCGGCCCAATAGCTCGACCCCCGATGTGACCCCCGAGGGGGACTGAGGCATGGCCTGGCGAGCCCCCGTCATCCCCCTCCATACGGACTACCTCGGAGCAGGCATCCGCTCTATCACCGAGCACGAGTACGACGCCTGGCAGCAACACAAGGCCGCGGTGGATGAGCACTGCGGCTGGCTGATGGAGCTCGCCTCCGGACTGCTCGCCGAGAGCAAGCACGAGGCGTGTCAGGACACGCAGGCGCTCGCGGAGTTGAGCGAGCGCGCGGGACTGCTCGGTGCGGACTTGCACCGCTACTTGGAAACCATCGAGGACCCCCCTACGGAGGTGAGGACGTGAAGTCCCTTCGTGAGTGCGCGAGCATCGCGGTGACGGCGTTCGTGGTGACCCGCGGCCGGTTCTTCGATGACCGCGACCGACGCCGGCACATCGCCGAGCAGGAGCAGGCCGAACGGCTCATCCGGTTGCGGCAGGCTGGGTGGGCGGTCAGCCAGGCCGAGCGGTACGTCAGCGAGGCGTGGGCGGGCGTGTGCTCGGCGTACCCGTCTGAGCACGATGCGTTCTTCGACCTCGCCGGGTACGGTGGCTGATGGCGCGCGGGTATCCCCAGAAGACGCCGGAAAACGTCGCCTACGCCAAGCGGATGCGCGCCGACGGCAAGAAGCTCCGCGAGATCGCCGAGCACTTCGGGTGCGCGATTTCTACCGTGGACGCGTGGCTCCAAGACCCGGACGGCGCGAGGGCTCGGAAGCGGCGGGATAAGTACCGCGGCGAGTGTGTCGACTGCGGTGCGCCGACAGATGGCAGCCAGGGCTATTCCGGCGGCTCCGTGCGGTGTCGCCCGTGCGCGAATCAGCATCAGCGTGACGAGGCGGTGTGGACGCCAGAGGCGATCGTCTGCGCCATTCAGCACTTCGCCGACGAGCACGGTGGCATTCCGCCGGCAGCCCAGCTGTGGAACGTCGGTTACCTCAAGGCGCGCAACCAGCACGAGCGCTTGCGCGAGTTCTACGACAACGCTTACCCGCACACGTCGCATGTGCTCTTTCGCTTCGGCACGTGGAACGCGGCCATCGCCGCCGCGGGGTTCGTCCCGCGCGCGGCTGGCGAGCGTCGCTTTGGTGCGGGCCTGGTGGCGGTCTAGTTGCCCTACCGCCGTCGCCCCAACAAGCTTGGTCCCCCGGTCGCCTTTGCGGCAATGGATGGGGACCTGAGCGCAGTCCTCCCCCCGGGCTGCGCCGAATCTTGTCACGCCAACACCCTCCCTCCTCGGGGTCGCGTGGCAACCCCCGTCGTCGTGTCTGAGGCAGCAGACGACGGCGGGGGGCTCCTCTTCAACCGGCGGGAGCGCAGGGTGCGCGCCCGGTACCTCACGAACGGAAGGACGGCAGCGTAATGCTGATGGACTGCCAGATTCGCGACCCCAACCGGGGGGCATTTGATCCCCAGCCGCATCGGCGCGACTTGCCCATGCGACTCGACAAGACCCGCCAGGACAAGCAGCCCGTCGCGAACCGTCGTCGCGTTGAGCAGTGGCGCGACCGCATCGCGGCAATGAAGGCGACGGCGGCATGACCCTCTTCAACAACCACCGGAGGAAGTACGCATGAGTGCGCAGCGCGAGGCTGACTACACCCTTACCCGCGAAGAGTTCATGCGGGCCGTCAAGCGCGCCACCCGCTCGAAGGTGCTGCTTGCACAGGCCGAGCGGCAGGAGTGGTTCCCGCTGGGGGTGTACTTCACTGAGGTGGGCGATTGCGGATGCGTCGTCGGCGAGGTCGTGGCCGATCGCATCGGACGCCGCGACGAGACGGAAATCCTCTGCGCCCTCACCGAGAGGGATGAAGTCGCCGGGACCAGCATCGACAAGGAGGTCGAGAGGCTGCTCGCTATCAAGCTGGACGTGTCCCCTTGGGAGATCGCGGGCTTCGTCCACATCGTGGACCAGGGGCAGGCCGCATGACCTCGGCCATCACCCTCATCGAAGGCGGGGCGTCCCTGCTTCGCCGCGTGCTCTCCATGCTGGGCCGTCAGTGCCATGCAGGGGTGTACGCCAGCGACCACACGGCCAAGTCCTACACACACCGGGAGGACGAGATGCGGGAGCGGTTCACCCGTTACGACCATGAGCAGCGCGGGTGGTTCGCGTGAGCGAGACGAAGCGCAGCAGCCTGCACGCGAAGCTCGCCGAGGTCGGCCAAGCCGTCACGCACGTCGAGAAGGACGGCAAGAACAGCTTCCACAAGTACGACTACGCGAGCGCCACAGCGGTGCTCGCCGCGATCCGCAAGCCTTTGTTCGAGCGGGGCGTGACCGTCACCCCCAGCGTCGAACGGGTCGATGACCGCGAGTACACGACGGCCGGCGGCAAGGCGTCCGTCGTGACCACCGTCACGGTGAAGTTCACGTTCGTGGACTCTGAGACGGGGGAGCGAGAGGAACACGTCTGGGCGGGCCGGGGCGACGACAACGCCGACAAGGGCTTGAGCAAGGCGTACACGTCAGCGGTCAAGACGTTCATCCTCGAAGCGTTCCTTCTCCCCACGGGTGATGACCCCGAAGCGGACGCCGAGACGGACAAGCGCGCGGCGCAACGTCAGCCGTCGCCCCCGCCGCCCGCCGTGCCCGATGCCGTCGTGGAGAACGTGGCGAAGGAGGCGGTCGATGCGAAGGCCGCTGGGGTGGACTTGCGCGAGGCGATGGGGGCTGTCGGTGCGCAGCCTCAGAAGGCGCTCAAGCAGACGATCCGTTCGATGACACCGGAGCAGGTGGAGCGGTTCCGTTCCCTGGTCGCTGAGGCTAAGAGCAAGCTCGGTGCTACGGAGGTCAAGTGATGGATCAGTACACCGCAGAGAACGTGGACGCCTGCGTCAGTCTCACCTCCGAAATCCTGCGCGGCCTCATTCGGCACGCGGACGGCGAGAAGGACTCCAACGAGGTCGAGCAGTGGGCTCGCGTGTTGCGCGATGTCTCGGCGGCCAAGGCGAGCTTGCGCGCTACGGAGGTGTCCTCGTGAGCCCGCGTCAGATTTGGGAGGTCTTCTACAAGGAGCCCAAGAGCAACGTTGTGGTCGAGGTCGAGGCCAACTGTGCCGCGAGCGCCGCGGACAAGCGCGCCGAGATGATCGCCTACGGCGGTACGCACGAGGGCGCACGGCTCTATGTCGAGGACAACGAGTTTCGGTTGCACTGGAATGGCGAGCGGTGGACGGCGGTGGCCTCGTGAGCCCTGTGCACACGGTCCCCGACGACGTGTTCGGCATCACCAACGGCCGCGTGACGCCATGACCACCATCGGTGAAGCGATGGATGAGTACGAAGGCGGGCGCGACCTGCTGGCGCAGGCGCATACGCACGCCGTTGACCTCAAGTGCGGTCGCTGCCTCGAACTGCTGACAACAGTTGTCCTCACCGGGCCGGCACCGCGCCTTGTCGACGCGCTCCGCGACCACCTCGCCGCGGGCCGCGCTGAGGTTGGGAATCTCGAACGGATCGGCCTGTGAGCTCCGCGGATTCGCACCTGACGTACATCGGCTCCCTCGATCGCGCGCCGGGCCACACCCTTTGGGAGGTTCTCGACGTGTACCCACGCGGTGGCGGCGCCCAGCTTGGGTACGGGGTCGCTCGCCGTCGCAGCGCGTCACGCAGGGAGTGGTGCCCCTACACGCTCACCTGGCAGCCGCTCTCGGGCGCGTGGTACCGCACCCGCTGGGAGGCCGCGACGGACGCATGGGGGACGGCGTCGTGAGCCCCGTGTACACGGTCCCCGACGACGTGTTCGGCATCACCAACAGCCGCGTGTTCGACGACTGGCTGGAAGCCCTCCAGGCGTACCTCTCAGAGAGTGATGCCGAGCACACCAAGCGGTTGCACGGCAAGCCGGTACGTACCCGTGACGACCGAGGACTTGATGTCCGTTCTGTTGAGGCAGGACGGGTGTACGCACTGGAGGCGTTGCTGCCTGAGCTGGCGTTGGCGGGGTTCGACCCGCGGGTGTTCGACAGTGATGCGCGCGAGTCGGCGGCGGCGGCGGTCCGAGAGTCCCTGACTGACGAGATGGCCCAGATCAACCAGACAGAGGGCGGCCATGCCTGAGCGCGTTCGGGATGGCATGGCCTTGCCCGCTGAGGGTCAGACGCTCGTCTCGCGCAACGGGCGCGAGTGGGAGGTGTTGCGCGTCTGGGATGTCGGACCACAGATGGCTAGTGCGACTGGCCGCTTCGGTGCGGTAGTCCGCCTCAAGGGCGAGCGACCGCAGGTCCGAACGATCCGTCTCGACGTTCCAGGCGGATGGAAGCTGCGTCTCCCCGATCGCGCTGGAGGCCAGTGGCGTGCGTGTCCATCTTGCGGGGGGCGCTTCGGGGCTGTCGCTCGCTGCCCGTGGGATGACGTGCTCCTCGTTGAACTTGAGATTCGGGGCGGCGATGCCTGACGTGACGGAACTGCCGAACGACCGCAAGTACTGCGGGTTCGCCACGGACAACATCGAGGGCGAGCGCACGATGGGCATGCACATCTGCGACCGCGAGCCCGGCCACGACGGGCCGCATCGCTGCGATATCTGCCCGCACGAGTGGCGTGACCCGACACCCGCTGAGACCCAGCAGGAGGACTGAGGCGATGAGTGACCTCGACCGTATCGCTCGCCGCCTCCGCGCAGTCGGCGTCGTGAGTCCCCTCGACTTTGACGGCTCTCGCGAGATCGTCGATGGCAACGAGAAGGCGATCAAGCGCATGGCGGCCCGCATCGGCGAGCTGCGCAACAAGCACGGGTGGAGGATCAAGACCACGGAGCGTGACGGCATGGCGCTCTACGTCCTCGTCGCCGAACCCGGGCAGCCGCCTGTTCCTTCTGACCCCCGTGCTGGAGGAAGCGCACTTCGATCGCACGATCCCTCCGGTGGATGACGTGATCGCTCAATGGGAGGCCGATGCCGCATGAGCCTGCCAAAGCTCCAACTCATCGGGCCGGATGTGACTGCAGACGACGCGCGCCTAGTCGCAGATCGCTTCATCGACGTGCTGGACGCGGTCGGCGAGTCGATGGGGCACGCGCCGGGCGCGGTCCGCTCGACCGTGAAAGTTGGGGAGGTCCGCGTGGCGTGCGACTGCTGCCACGCGACGCGCGCATGGGACGCGGACACCCCTGGCTGGGTGCACATGCCCGATGGGCACGACTACTGCTGGAACTGTGTGGTGGCGGCGTGACCGCGCGCACCGGACGCTCGCGCCGCGCGAAAGGTGCAGCCGCAGAGAACGAGGTCCGCGACATGATCCGCGCACACGGCTGGACCCGCTGTCACCGCAACTTCGACAGCGGCTCAGCCGGCGGCGGGGACATCGCACGCGGCCCCGAAGGCATTCATCTCGAAGTCAAGCGTCACGAGAAGCTGAGCCTCCCGACGTGGCTCCGTCAGGCCGAGCAGGAGGCAGCCGAGCACGACATTCCTGTGGTGGCGTTCCGGCAGTCACGCGGCCAGTGGTACGCCTGCCTCCCTCTCGATGAGCTGTTACCCCTCCTTCGCATGAAGGAGACGGCGTGATCGAGCGCACCACCCGCAAACGCTACTGCAAGTTCTGCGGCGAGCTCTACGAGGTCCCCGTCACAGCAGAAGAACGCAACGGGGTACGTCAGGGCTACTGCTCCCGTGTGTGTGACGAGGCTGATGTGAAGCCGAAGGAGCCTCGTGCGCGCGTGTCTATACGGCGTACGGCCTCGACGAGCAAGCGCCGGCCGATCAGCCCCGCCTCAACGGCTCAGCGAGAGAAGGTCGCCGAGCGCGCGTGCGTGGTGTGCCGAACGCCGCACTGTGACCCGGCGCACCTGATCCCGAGGGGGATGCTCAGCGAGGGGCAGGACGACCCCAGGGCGGTGATCCCGCTGTGCCGTGCTCATCACGACGAGTACGACCACGCGGGGACCTTGGACCTCCTGCCGTACTTGGAGCCGTGGTGGAGGGAGGAGCTTGCGTACGCGGTCGAGAGGTTCGGCCTGCGTGCGACCTACCAGCAGGTGACCGGTGGTCGCCTGGATGACAACGAGAGCAGGAGGAGCGCATGATCGGCTGGCACACGTCGTACGCCAACGACATGGCGACGGCGATCGTCAACGGGGACGTTGACCGCGACCTGGACCAACTCATCAGTTACATCCACCAGCGGCAGGCCATCAAGCGGTACGGCCCGTGCCCGGTCTGCAACGAACCGCTCATCGAGGAGCACACTCACGACGACCTCTGCATCACGCGAGTGCGGCAGCCGTCGTGAGTCCCCGCACCCTTTCCCCTCCGGTGCATGTCCCCATCGTGGACGATGCACCCATGAACCTCATGCAAGCCGTCGATGCCTGGCTGGCCGAGTTCGCGGCCAACGGGCGCATCAACAGTCAGAACACCAGTGACGAGATGGCCCAGATCAACCAGACAGAGGAGACCCGATGATCACGGCGCAAACTACCCACGTCGATGTCGACCTGACCGGCGTCTACGCCGACTTCAAGGTGAGTCGCAACCGGACGAAGCTCGGCCGCGTCACGGACCGTGAGGTCGTTACGTTGACCGTCGAAGCGTCGGTCCTCGGAGGCTCCGCGGAGGCGCGCCTTGCGCACCCCCACCCGTTGTCGGTCGGGATGTCGGTGGACGCTTTCGAGCGGCTCATTGCGGAGACGGCGGCAGCTGGAGTGCGACCGCCCGCCGAGCCCCGCCGTGATGTGACCGCCCCACGGTACGTGCTCTGGCTCTGCGACTTTTGCGGTGACGTCGCAGAGAGCGACCCCGACAGCCGGTGTGAGGTCTGTTGCAAGGGCACGATTCGCGTTGTCCCCGTGCAGCCGATCCCCGGGATGGCCCAGCGGTCCCACTCGGAAGGCGGTGCGTCGTGAGGCGGGGGGAGACGTATGAGCAGGCTCGCGACGCGATCCTCAACGGGATTGGAGACGGCGGACACATGAAGATCTGGCGGCGCACCGACCCCGACATGGCGACGGTGATGCGGATGCAGAGCGAGGGACTGGTCACTTGCTCCGTCGTTCAGATTGACGAGCAATCGTCGTACCTCAAGGTCGAAAAGGCCCAGCGGTCCCACTCGGAGGGCGGTGCGTGATGGTCGCGCTCACTGTCTTCGCTCTCGCCTCGTGCGTCGTCGCCGCTGCGATCGGGACGGCGTACTTCATGGCCGAAGTTCGCCCGCGTCTGAGCTGGTACAACCGCCCGCGCGAGTTCTCCAACGGGATCACATGGTGCCGCGTGGATGGCACCGGCTGGGGGCTTTGGTGGACAACGCGCGGGTACGAACGGGGCGGTGCTCCGATCTCACGGCTTCGCGTGCGATGCGGGCGCTACGCCGTCGCGGTCCTGACGCCCCAAAAGACCCATAAGAGGGGACGAGAGGGTGATGCGGAGTGAGCCGCTACTACCGCGTTGGGCCGGCAATCTGGGACGAGAATTGGACCGACGACGTTCGGTACATGGCGTTCTACCTGCTCACTTGCAGGCACCGGAACACCGAAGGGCTCTACCGACTGCCCATGTCGTACGTCGTCGAAGACCTCGGTTGGACACAGAAGCGTGTCGCAAGGGCGTTTGATGCGCTCGTGGAGGACGGGTTCGTGATGCACGACCCGGACGCGCGAGTGGTGTTCATCGTCAAAGCACCGGATTGGCAAGGGTCGAAGAACGGCAACCAGATCACAGGTGGCATCAGGGCTATCACCGAAGTTCCACCGTCAAGGCTTGACGAACCGTTCGTGAAGGCTTGGGAAAGGGTTTCGAAAGGGTTCTCTGACGAGCTTCGTGAGAAGCTGGGGAAGCGTTTCGAATACTCCAGTTCCCCCTCCAACTCCCCCTCCCTTATAGAAGGTGGTGGTTCTAAAGACGCTGCGCGCGATCTTCCGACCACCACCCCATCGAATGTCGAGTTCCTTGACGGCAGGGGGGCAGCGTGATGGCCCACGCCTTCCAGGATGGGGCGTTCGTCAACGAGGCCGTGAGGGACCGGCAGCGGATGAGTGCTCAGCAGCTCAAGCGAGAGCAGGCGACGGCGGACCGCAGGGACCGGGCATGGCGGATGGCATACGACCGGTTCCCGCACCTTCGCTGTCAGCCGGGGCAGGTGTGCCCGTGGCTGGTGTGGGCGATCTGCAACGTGTGGGCCAGGGTCGGTGAGGGTCGGGCGCGCAACAGCGCGGTGTTGGCCGAGCGGTGCAGGCTGCTGCTCGGCAGGAAGTCGTGGGCGTGGGATGACGTGACGGTCGATCCGGTCACGGGTCGGTCTTTGGTCGACGAGGAACAGGAGGCGGCATGAGCCCAGAAGAACAGCGAGCCGAAGCGCTCCAGGCAGCGAACGTCAGGCGCGTCGAGGTGTCGGAGTGGAAGCGCCGGCTCAAGCGCAACCCGCACGCCGTCCGCATGGCGCTCGCTAACCGACCCGCGGAGATCGCACACGTCCCCATCGTCGAGATGCTGGCGTGGGCGAGGGTCGGAGGGCTGCGGTCCGTCGCGATGGAAGAGCTCGGCCGGCAGGCCGCACTGGACGGGGTAAACCTGCTGGTCCCGTTGGGCCGTGCTTCGGTGAAGACCCGATCGTGGGCGGTGGAGCATGGGTTGCGGCGTGTTCACGCTCTGCGTTCAGACGCGAAGGTGGCAGCGTGAACCACTCGCTTCCCACCACCAGAACCGGTAGACTCTCTCAGAGCAAAGAGAGCCCCCGCGACGTTGGAGCGTCCGGGGGCATGGCCACCGAAGGAGAAGCTTCGATGACAGCGGCAGAGTACCGCGATGCGCACCAGGCGTGGGACGCGGAAGTCAACGAGGAGATACAGGCCCTTGTCGACTGGGTTGAGGCACACCCTTACTCCGCGGCTCGCTGGCGTGGCGATCACGTTGGAACGATCGGCACCCAAACGCACTTTGGCAGCGACTACCGCCGAACCACTGTGCAGGTGCGGAACTCGCGCCGACGTCGCAACCAATATGCGACGGTCACGGGACTGGACCGCCTAGAGCTGAAGGTCGGCGCGCGGTACCGCCCGGCCCGCGAAGTGCTCGGCCTGTCCACCCTTCAGCACAGTAGTCAGACCCGACCCGAAGGGAACGACCATGGCTGAGCGCGATTCCCTCTGCCGATCAATCAAGCGCAAGCTGATCGCGAAGGTTAAGGCGGCTGACATGAAGCGTGAGCGCGACGAGGCGCGCGCCGAGGTTGAGCGGCTGCGCAGGGATAACGAGTACCTGCGTCACTCGTTGCGCCTGATCAGCGACGGGAGCCAACACGCGGCATCCATCGCTCTCGTGGCTCTGAAGCCACCCCCCGTCTCGCACAGTAGTCAGAGCGCCGAGAAGGGCCACATCAACCAGACAGGCGGCGAGTGATGGACCCGACGACCGAAGTACGCCGCCGGTTCCTCATCGGCGAAGGCACTCTTACGGCGGCCGAAGTGGCCGACTGGGCGATGGAGATGTCGCCGTCGCCCGTACCGATCCCGGCGAACATCGGTGAGGATGATTGCCTGATGGTCGCGCGCGTCGAGAGTGCCGCCTCGACCCACGAGTCTGGCCGAGAGGAACCCCATGGCGCACAGTAGTCAGAGTGCTGAGATGGCCCAGACCTCGGAGCGTGAGGCGTGAGCGGGTTCGTGCGCTTCCCCGGCTTCGACCTGACGCCGGAACAGATCATGGCCGAGGCCTGCGAGCACGGTCCGTTCGTCGCCCGCGTCTGCCTGTTCAGCGGCGGCGGCGACTCGACGGCCGTCCTGCACTACGCGCTCGCGCACGACTACGCCGACGAGGCCGCGTTCGTCGACACGGGGACCGCGCTTCCCGGCGTCCGCGAGCACGTCGAGCAGGTGTGCGCTGGCTGGGGCGTCCCGCTCACCGTGTGGGAGGCCGGCGACGAGTACGAGCGGATGGTGCTCAACCCTCGGTTCGGGTTTCCCGGGCCAGGCCAGCACCCACGCGCCTACCAGCGGTTGAAGGAGCGCCAGCTACGCAAGCTCGTCGCGTCGAGGAAGACGCATCCTCGGGATCGCGTGCTGTTCGTGTCCGGCGTACGCCGCCACGAGTCCAAGCGCCGCGCGTCCCGGCCCGCCGTCGCTCGCCAGGGCGCAACCGTCTGGGCGAACCCGCTCACCGACTGGACCGACGGGCCGACGACGAATTGATCGACGCGCTGGGTGATCTCGCCGCGGCGGCTGGCTACAACCAGGCGTCGCAGTGGGCGGTCGATGCGCGCGACCGCGCCGCGCTGGCGCGCGCGAAATACGACCGCGCCCGTACTGCCCTCTCAGAGAACAACCAGGAGGCTGAACAGCATGGTGAATGAGGGGCGTTCTTCCGGGCAGGACAACGCTTCCCGTGAGGGAGTCGGCGCGTGCGGAGCGCTGACGCCCAACGCGCCGCTGGGCTTTCAGGTGGGCTACCACCTGTGCGAACGCGCCCCTGGTCACGAGGGACCTCACCGCTGCGACATCTGCCCGCATGAGTGGACCGACAACCCCTCATCCGTTCGCACAAGCGCTGAGGCCCCGTCCACAGACTGCCCTTCCTCTCAACCAAAGGACGTGACGTAGATGGACAACGAGACGCTCCACGTGATCGAAAAGCCTGAGTCCACCGGCCCGTTCCTTGTCGTCTGCACGTTCCTCGTCTCCGATGACTACGAGGCCGCAGGCGAGCACATTGCGCAGGCTGCGGCGCAGGCACCCGGCCTGATCGGCGGCACCGGCAATGCGGTGACGTTCGATCCGCGCACTCCGCGCAACCTTGCGCTTGAAGCTGAGCTGGACGCCCTCGACTGCGACGCGACGGCAAACGCCCTTCGCGCAGCGCTGGGAACCGGGGCTGAGTGATGCCCTCTGACAAGGAAAGAATGGCGGCCAAGCGTGCTGGTATCGCTGCGTGGAATAGCGGTGGCCCCGGTGGTGGGAACACCTTCCCACTTGAATTCGCCATTGACGCAGCGATAGACGCCCTCTCCGCTGCTGAGAAGGAACGGGAGGGGGAGGACGGCTACTTGGAATATCTCAAATCCTCCAGCGAGCGTGACGCTGTGCGGGAGGGGGACATCATCGAGAAGCTACGGGAGGTGACCGCCGCATTCCGCAGCGTGGTCGATGAATGCGAAAGCACGGGCAATCTGCCTCGCATTCAACACGTCTGGGAACTCTCAGCGGCCGAGGACTTCCTCAATGACCTTCAGGAGCAGTCCACACCCAAGGAGGAAGCGTGAGGGCATCACAGACGTTCCGCATCGGCCGCGTGAAGCTCACGGTGTGGCCGCGCTCGTTCCCGTGGCTGCTTGAGGTCGGCCGGCGTCAGTGGTGGCTGTTCGATCGTGGCCAGAACCTTGCGGAGCAACCAGGAGAGGAGACGAAGAGATGACAGCGCCATGTGTCTGCTGCGGGCGTCCGGTCTACTACCGCTTCCAGCGGTGCGGGACGTGCGCGAACACCCCGCCGAACTTGACGAGTTTCGGCCTGCGTCGACTGGGAGAGGGCCGATGACTGACCCTCTAGTGGAACGTGTAGCGCAGGCGCTACGTGATGAGTGGTTTGAGAGCGAGGCGTCGGACGACTTCCGTGGCCTGGCCCGTGCAGCTATCGCTGCTATCCGTGAGGCTGAGCCCCTTACGTCCACGCCTGAGCCCTCGACCACAGAAACCGACGGCGAAGCCGCCATTTCCCAAGACCCGCCACCGGGCTTCGAGTGGGAGTACCGAGCGGTGACGGGCAGCACTTGGCGCGATGAGCCGTTGCCGCACTGGCGCAAGGTGGAACGCAGGCCGGTAGGTAAGCCGGAGAGGATGGAGGACTAGATGGGTGAGCCCGCCACAAGTTTCGACCCGATGCCGTACTACACGGCGTTTGGGTGGCATCGCTACCAGTCGCAGTGGGGTCCGGTGAAGTTCTCTGCTGCCCACCTTGCCCCACCAGAGCAAGGGGATCGTCCCTATCGGGCCATCTGCGGCGCGAAGCAGCCCCCGCGCGGCACGCGGTGGGACCGTGGTTTCGAGGTCATCCAAGAGGTGCGTGCGGGAGACCGCAAGTGGTGCAAGAAGTGCATGACTAAGGCATCGAAGGAGTCAGCATGAGACTCACAGAACCCGAGTACCGAGTCCTCTCCCGCAGGGGCGAGAAGACGCAGACCATCCACGTACCTCGTGGTAAGCCGGCCAAGCACCGCAAGGGGGCAGGCTGGGTGGCGTTGGTGCCGTGCCCCGTCTCACCGGGCCGAGCGTACGAGGCGTGGGCCAGGGTCCGCGGCAACGATGGCACTGTGGAGAAGCAGACGCTTACCGTCACGGTCCTCGACGTCATCGAGCTGGAGAACCGTGAGGGCTGGGATGTGACGGTGATCTACGGAGACCGTACGGACAAGCCACGGTTCATGGCACGTAGGGGTGGTGACGTGGACACGCCCGGCTACGTGGCGAACCCCGGCCGTGCGTTGGACCCTGACGCGCCGTGTGTGCCGGAGGAGGTGCAGCGCAAGTGGTCGGAGGAAGCGTTCGAGCGTGACGAGCTCCTACGTGCCCAGAGGATCGCAGCGGCCCGTATCGCCTCTCAGGGCCTACGGGAGATCGGTAGGGATGGGGTGAAGGCTGCTCGTGAGATCGAGTATCGCCTTGACCGCTTGGAAGGCGAACAGGAGGCGGCATGACCCTCAGTGGAACGATGGCCCAATCTGAGGGGAGTGGCGCGTGAAGCCGCACATGCAGTATCTCGGCTACGTCCTGCGTCACAAGTGGTTCGTGTTCCATGCGGGCTTGAAGACCGGCGCGCCCTTGTGGCGGCTCTTCATCCACGATGCGTCGAAGTTCTCGCGCGCCGAGTGGGGGCCGTACGTCCGGCGGTTCTACGGAGGCCGCCACGACGAGATGGACAAGCGCGCTGACCCGGAGGAGTTCCAGCGCGCGTGGACCCACCACTGGCACCACAACGCCCACCACCCGGAGCATTGGGTGACCGCCGAGGGGTGGCGGATGACGATGCCCGAACCGCTGGTGCGCGAGATGGTCGCGGACTGGTTCGGCGCGGGGCGTGCGAAGACGGGCTCATGGGACATGCAGGAGTGGTACGCCGCAAACCGCGAGCGCCTGCCGATGAGCCCCGGCACCCTCGTTCTGGCGGACTGCCTCGTCGCGGAGGCGATGCGCGCCTTCGGTCACGCAACGGTCCTGCCGTGGCCCCCGGTCCCCACAACGACCCACCAACAGCACTCAGGCAAGCCGTCCGCCTCATAGGGCACAATGCACGTAGCCCCGAGAAGCGCAGTCGCCCCGCACGCACAAGGGACCACGCGACGCAGCCATGTTGGCCTAGCCGCAGCATGCCCGCATTCGGGGCTCACCCTCTTCATGGACAGCACGACACGGCAGACAGCACGTCTGCGGATCGTCACCCCGAATCCATCCCCTCGGCCCGATGACCCAATGGTGATCGGGCCTGACGTGGTTCTGGACTGTGAGGGCGGCTACACCTGCGAGTGCCCTGGGTGCCAGAGGGAGCGTGAGGCACTCAAGCGGAGGGGTGTGCGTTCGTTGCGGCCCACCTATGTGAAGCGAGGACGAGCGGCGTGAGCGAGACGGTTGAGCGCATCCAGACCAACGGCATCGCCCACTTCGAGCAGACGTGGCAGTAACCAGCGGCCAGAGGATCGTTGCATCGACGTGTACGGCGACGACATCAACACGCCCGTAGCCTCCTACACAGTGGTGGACTACAGCGCCGAGGATGGCTGGGTTGATGTGAAGCGGAGAGCAGCGTGAGGCTCTGTTGGCATCGCTACCTGCCCGATGTGTCGCCCGAGGCAACGCGGGCGTTCCTGCTCTGCGGGGTGACCCTGCATCGCTGCTCGAAGTGCGGCAAGCTTCGGTGACCCTCTCCAACCCTCACGCCCTACAGGCCCGCCTCGAAACCATCGAGAACGACATCGCAACCCGCCAGAACGAACTAGAGGCAACCGCGATGGCATGGTTCCGAGCCAAGCGTGACCGCGAGAGAGCGTACGCACAGGCGTACATCGAAGCGCAGGGCACAGTGGACGAACGCAAGAGCAAGGCGATCCAGGCGTCCTACCTCATCGGGTTAGAGGATGAGGCCCGCTACGAGGCCCTGAAAGCGGTGATGCGGGTGCTGGACACCAGGGCGAGCATCGGCATGGCACTTCTGAAGGCGCAGAGCCGAGCATGAGCCGAACGATCTATCTACTTGTGATCGGCGCGTACGGCGACTACGAGTACGAAACCTTCACAGACCTCGCCGCCGCCAAGGAGGCAGCCGCCCTTGAGGAAGGGCGCGAGTGGACACACTCGGCGGCGGACGGCTCTGAGGACTGGTACGCCGACCGTGCTCCGACGTGGGAGCGCACGGCAAGCATCCACGCCGTGCCACTCACGGGGGCGGTGATCGAATGAGCGGCCGTCACTCCCCCACCTACACCCCAGAGCAGCGCGAGGACGTGATCCGCCGCTACGAGCTCGGACAGTCACAGGTCCAGATCGCGGAAGCGACGAAGGTCAAGAAGTCCACGGTGGACGCATGGATTCAAGCGCACCGCAGGGGCAAGAAGACCGAGGACCACGACACCTCCGAACCCCTGGACGTGCAGGCCGCCGGCTACGTGAACCGCATCAGCGTCCTGTTGCACCGCGCGCTGGGTGAGGTGGAGCTATCGGGCAAGCAGGTGGACCCGTCCAAGCTTGAGAAGCTGCTGAAGGTCGCAGTCGACCTCGACAAGCACGCACGGCTGGGCAGGCCACCCGAGGACAAGCCCAAGAGCGCCGTAGATGCCCTGGCCGCCGATCTCCCCCCGAGCGATGACTCACAGTGAGCGTCACCTACTGCTGCAGCTCAGCGCGGCCGAACGCGAGATAGAACGCCAAGCCGTCCTGTTGAGCACCCAGGCCGACACGATCGCCCGCCAGGCCAGAGAGCTCCAACAGCTCAGGCCCCAACCCATCCTGAGACGCTGGTCAGCACACGAGGGCTGGCATACCGTGGTCAAGGACGACGACACCGAAGAACCACACTGGAGAGCAGCGTGACCCTTGTCGCCCTCACGATCCTTCTCGGCGCCCTACTCCTCGTAGCCAACGAGTACGAGCTCCGCAAGCGCAAGGAGAGGCGCCGGCTCGAATGCCAAGAGGCCATCAACACGCTTGAGTACCGACTGGGTTTGCGCTGGGATCAGCACGATCAGCGCGTAGAACACGGCGCAGGCACCATTGACCTACGCGGAGGGATCGCCCCAGGCGTAGCGATCCCGGTAGACGGCAGCCCCCAGGACTTCTTCATGCAGGGCTTCCTAGACGAGATCGCCAGGATCGGCGGCAACTCAGACGTAGCGATGGGTCTCACGCGAGAGCAGGAAGCCCGCCTGATCAACGAGCGCAGGCAAGAGCAGTACGCAGCTCGCATCGACAAGCTACGCCGCAGCATCAGCTGACGAGAGGGAAGGGCCAAGAACCCCCGAAGAAGTCCCGCTCTTTCCCACGCGCATGCGTCTAGCGTTAGATCGTCTAGAAGTAGACGACTTTGCTACGTAGCGCATAGCTGTACACCACGGTTCGCAGTGCGACATAAGCCGACTTACGTCAATCCTCAGCAAACACGGGCGATCCGACGTCCAGGCGCGCTGTAGCCGAGACACACGCCGAACCGGACCGCAGTCCACGAGGGCACAGGCCGGCACCCCGCCACCCCTTCCTGCGAAATATGGGAACCCGGACTGGTTGGGACTCCCGCTCTCTCGCACGTCGCTATGGATTGCCTTGCGTTCCGCCGGTGGGCGATGTTGCCCTTTCCCTGTGCTGGCAAGAAGGCCAGTTTGTTTGTGTATTGCGCCACTGGAGGTGGCTTATGAGGCTGAAGAAGATGGCTCAGGGCCGTTCTGGTGGTGGCTACCGCAGGACGGGTCGTTCGGAGCTGAACAAGGCGACGACTCGTGAGGGTGGGGCTGCTCGTGCTGGCAAGCGCTGGTATGAGGTTGTCGGCGAGGATGGTCGTGTGGGGCACATGTACAACGCTGATGATCCTGGGTCGATTCAGTGGCTCAAGCCGAAGAAGGGTGTTGAGGTCAAGGGTGGGGCGGCTGCTGAGGTTCCGCGCGGTAACGCTCGTGAGGCGTCGGCGGTGCGTGGTTCTGCTCAGAGCCAGTTCAAGCAGGACGTGTCGAGGGTGCCGCCCAGGAATCTGGTGGAGCTGCTGGATCAGTTGAGGGTCAACGGCCGGCGCACTCGCAGCTTCTAGACGGATCGCATTCTCCCCAGGGAGGGGTTCATAGCGACAAGAGGGGGGCGCTGTATGGCGCTTCGTATCTCCAAGCTTCCGCCTATCCGGGTGGTGGCGTGCTGCTCGTGGTTCGATGAGGACCCGAGCCTGTTGACGCGGATGGTCGCGTCGCTGCCGTCGATCGGTGTGGACACGCTGGTCGCAGTCGATGGCCGGTACCGGCTGTTCGGTGACCAGGATTACGACGACTTCCGGTCTCCTCCGGAGCAGCATGCGGCGTTGTGGGCGGCGTGCGCTGAGCATCACGTCCGGCTGGTGTCTGATCTCGCGCCGGGCTTGTACCGCGATGAGGTCGAGAAGCGCCAGCGGTTGTTCTCGCTGGCTGAGAGCTACGCGCAGACCGGGGATTGGCTGCTGTGGATCGACGGTGACGAGAACGTCGGCCAGTGGCTTGATCCCGAACGCTCGCTGTCTGACCACCTGCGGCTGACGTCCAGGGATGTGGCCGAGGTCACGTTCGTCGACCACGAGCCCCGGCCGGGCGTCGTGCGTCACTGGCCGCTTCCTCGCCTGTTCCGGGCGGGGAAGTTCAGCCGGATGGGGCCGAACCACTACACGCTGATCGCGCATGACGGCGGGGCGTTGTGGGGCAGCAACGCGCACCGCACTGTCGCCGAACGGGTGCAGGTGCCGCTCCTGATCGAGCACAACCAGCGCGCCCCTGAGCGCGCGGAGCGCGAGCGCAGGTTCATCACAGATCGTGACCGGTTCGCACCGGAAGCGGAGCGGTTCGACCGCTCGAAGCTCACGGCGGAGAACTATCCGCTGGTGGGGGAGTACGAGGTCCGGACGACCTAAACCAGCCCGCAGGGGCTTCGTCGCCGGACACTGACAAAGGAGGCCTGTCATGGCCACAGCGACGGAGCACAAGCGCGTCCAGCTTCCGGGCGGCGACTACCTCATCACCGGGACGCTGGCGCTCGGCACGGCCGGCGCGTCGGGCAAGGAAGCGATCACGATCACCGGTGTCGAGAAGATCAAGAGCCTGTTCGTTCAGGGCAGCGGCTACATCTACGAGTGGGACCGTGCCACTCAGTCGCTTCAGGTGCGGTACCCGAACGTGGCGACGACGGGCGACGTGGTCGCTACGCCGGTCGCGTCGGGTGCGTCCCTGTCTGGTGTGACGGCGGCGCCGTTTCTGGCGATCGCTCGGTGAGGCGTAGGTGGCCACGAAAGAGGCCACCGGTCGGCCGGATGCGAGCGAGGGCGGGGGCACCCTCGCTCGCGTTCAGGCCGCAGCGCGTAGTGACTTCGCGTGGTACGCGCCGCGGTTTCTGAAGGTCGTCGAGAACCAGAAGTTCGTTCCGTTCGAGCTGCGCCCGATGCAAGTCCGCCTGTGGGCTGCGCTGAGGGAGCAGCGGGACGCCGGCCGGCCGATGAGGGCGGTGATCCTCAAGAGCCGGAAGATGGGCGCGTCAACGATGGCGCAGGGCCTCCTGCTGCAGCGCGCGTCCCTGCGAGCGAACCACAACTCGGTGACGGTCGCGCAGGACTCGAAGACCGCGGCGGAGCTGTTCACGATCGCCGAGCAGATGTACGTCCACCTGCCGTCTGACCCGGAACTCGGGTGGGCTAAGCCGCAGATCACAGCCAAGCGGCGCGGCCGGGAACTGTTCTTCGGCCAGCCGGCCCGCCAGGCGATCCGCAGCAACGCGGACATCGGGCTGAACAGCCGCGTCTTCGCCGACACCGCTAACGAGCTCGAAGCTGGACGCGGGTTCACGTTCCACACCCTGCACCTGTCTGAGGTGGCGTTCTGGCCGGACATGCAGCGGAAGCTCACGTCGCTGGTCAACACGGTCCCGCAGGACGACCCCGACACGCTCATCCTCATCGAGTCGACGGCGAACGGCTACAACCACTTTCAGAAGTTCTGGGCGCAGGCCGAAAAGGGCGAGAACGAGTACACACCGTTCTTCGCTGCGTGGAGCGAGGACCCCCGGTACGCCCGCCCCTTCCCCTCCGCAGGTGACCGTGAGGCGTTCGCGGACAAGGTCGGGCGCGGCCAGTGGGGCGCCGACGAACCCGAACTGCTCGACAACGGCTTGACGCTAGAGCAGTTGCACTGGCGCCGCTGGGCGATCGAGAACCTTGCGGGCGGCGACCTCGACACGTTCCGCCAGGAGTACCCAAGCTTTCCCGACGAGGCGTTCATCGGCACCGGCAAGACCGTGTTTGCCGCCAACCACATCCGTCGCGTTCGGGACATCGCGCAGGTGACCGAGCAGTCCGCAGAGCGGGTGTGGCTCGAACCGGGGGCGACGACGACCAAGACGATTAGGGCGGGGACGATTCAGGTCCCGACGAGCGTGAAGGAGCGCGACTGGCGCGAGACGGACCGCCAAGACCACTACTGGCGCATCTACCACCGGCCCGGCAGCGAAGGGACGTCAGGGCACTTCATCGTGATCGTGGACCCCGCCGCAGGCGAGGAAAACACCGCGGGAGAGTCCGACTACACCGGCATCCAGGTGATCGACTGGAAGACCCGCGTGCAGTGCGCGCAGCTTCAGTCCTACTGCGAACCCGCCACGGCCGCGGAGCAGGCGTTCCTGGTGGCGATGCACTACCGCCACGACAAGAACCTTCCTCTCGTCGTCGTCGAGGTCACAGGCGGCTACGGCAACTGGATCGCGCAGCGCATCTGGCGCGAGCTCGGCTGGCGCAACATGTACTTCCGCAAGAACGTGGACCCTCGCCAGAAGGAACGGCAAACGGACCTCGTCGGGTTCATGACCGACCGCGGCTCAAAGCCGATGCTGGTCGACACAGGCCGGGACATCCTCAGCGAACAGGACCCCGGCATCCGGTCCCTGTTGCTTGCCGACGAGCTACGCACGTACGTGCGCGACAGCAAGGGAAAGACCGGCGCGGAGGACGGGTCGCACGACGACCTTCTCATGCCGTGGCTGATCGGCCAGTACGTGGCCGGCGTGAAGCCCCCCAGGGACCGTAAGTCGGGGGGCGTGATCTCAACGTCCAGTTACCGGGGCCAGGCGGCCACGGTGATTGGCAGACGCTAGGAGGCCGTGATGGCTGATGCAACGCTGACGAGTTTCCCTGCGGGGACGAGTGTGTCGTGCTACCCGATCGGGCAGTGCGAGCCGTACAAGGAACAGCAGCGCGTGCCGCCGCTGACGGCGACCGCGACGGAGACCGTCGCCTCGACGAGCATCCTGACGTACACCGGGATTGACGCGGGCTCGTACTACGCGGTCGGGTCGATCGAAGGTGTCGTCAAGTTCCACGCCTTCCGGGCGGTCGATGCCTGATGTCGTCCCGGACGTCGGCGCTTCTCTGGACACCGGCAGGCACCCGGCAGGAGCGCCGCGTCGAGGTGTGCCGCATCTGCGGGACCGAACTGGACCCCTCGGAAGCGATCCGGCACGTCGACCTGTGCTACCGCCGCAACGAAGCCGAGCTGCGCATGTCGTCGCCGCGGGTGCAGCACCCCGCCCTGTTCGGAACCCACGACGTGGACCTTGAGTTCCAGGAGTGGCATCGCAAGAACCCCAAGGGGGAGACGTTCGTCAATGGCACCTAGAACCTTTCGCATCGAAGGCTACGAGGACGATGGCACGCTGGTGCTCCCGGATCGCGAGGAGCTTGGCGAGCTGCTGGGTGACCTCATCGGCAGTATCGCTCGCCTGGGTGGCATGTTCGCAGTGGCCGCGCATCGCCAGGAGATCAGCGAGGGGCACTTCGAGACGACAGCGTACATCGTCACCCACGACACGCACTCCCCAGCGGCGAAGCTGAATCCGCCCGCGCGCAAGCCCGACCCCGAGCCGGCCAAGGACGAGGCCGCAAGTGCCGTCGTTTGAACTCACAGACGAGGAGAAGACCCTCGTCCAGGAGATCAACGACAAGTACCGGGTTGCCGACGAGGGCGCGCACCGCGACTTTCGCGAGAAGGCCGACCGCTACTACAGCCTGTACCGCGGCGTGCGGGAGTGGGGGCAGCGCGTCGATGGCGTGGACCGCCGTGACCGCGACGTGGCCTACCGGGAGGGCAAGGATCGGTGGGGCGCCGAGCTGTTCATCCCGTACGCCTTCCGCACCGTCGAGACGGTCGTGCCCCGGATGCTCGCACATCGCCCCCGAATGCTTCTCACGCCGTGGGATGAGCAGGCACTCGGGAACGTCAACAACATGCGGATGCTCCTCGATCGCCAGCAGGAGCAGTTTGACTACGAGCTTGTCGTCCAGGACGTGGCGAAGGACGGGCTGATTTACGGCCTTGGGGTGCAGAAGACGGGGTGGAAGAAGGAGTACCGCCAGATTGCGAAGGTCACCCCCGGCATCTACGGGGACATGACCGAGCAGGCCGAAAAGGTGTGCACCGTCGATGACGCCTGGGTGTGGCGCGTCGACCCGCGCGATTTCGTCTGGGACCCGTACGCCGCCGAGGTTGACGAGTGCGAGTACCTGTATCACCGGACGTGGCGGTCAGACCAGTACGTCAAGAACCAGGTGGCGCTTGGTTTGGAGGCCGGCGGCTGGCGGCAGGACATCCCGGTAGACGACCTGCTCGCGCTCGGTGGTAGCGATAAGCGGTCGGAAATCTACGCAGACGGCCTGGCCGCGGAGGGGTCTTCGACCTCGGAGCCCGCGGGCGGGAAGGTCCATGAAGTCTGGGAGTTTCACAACCGAGACCGGGTCATCACCATCCTCGACCGCGAGGTGCCGGTCCGGAACGTGCCGAACCCGACCGCCTCGGGTGACTACCCGTTCCAGGTCTACCGACCCACAAAGGTCGGCGGGCGGATGGTCGGCATCGGCGAGATCGAGCCGATCGAAGACCTCCAGTACGAGATCAACGACCTTCGCTCTCAGCGCCGTGACGCCGCAGCGTTCGCGCTCATGCAGGTGTACGCCTACGACGACAGCGTTATCGACGCGGAGGATCTGCGGGGCGGAATCTTCCCCGGCGCAGCAATCCCAGTCAACGGCTCACCGCGAGACTTCCTTTACCCCATCCAATTCAAGGAGCCGCCGGGTACGAGCTACCAGGAGGAGGCCGCGATCCGTGGTGACCTCGACACCACCTCGGGCGTGTCGGACACGGTGACCGGTGGTGACGGCGGGGGTGCGGCAGCGCAGACCGCGACCGGCGTCCAGCTTGTGCAGGCCGCTGCTGGGGAGCGGATCAAGGCCAAGGGACGCCGGGCTGAGGTGGAGTTGTGCAAGGCGGCGGGCAAGCAGCTTCTTCTTGAGAACCAGCGGCGGATCACCACCGATCGGATGCTCCCAGTGGAGCAGCACGACGCCGGCCCGAGCGCACCAGCGTGGACGCTGGTAAAGGTCGGCCCGAACGAGCTCGCGGGCCGGATGTCGGTGAACGTCGAGGGCGGCAGCATGGCGGCCGAGAACACGCCGCAGATGCGTTCGGACGCTCAGGCGTGGTTGCAGGTGATGGGCTCTCCGGCAGGACAGTTCTTCGACCCGGTAGCGCTTGCGCGGAAGGTTGCGGAGGGGATGGGCGTCAAGGACACCGAGGGGTTTGTCAAGCCCCCTGAGCCGACGATCCCGCCGGAAGGGTTGGCGGCGTTCCTCGAAGCGTCGGGCGTTGACCCCAACGGCTTCATGCCGGACCTCATGCAGTTCCTTGAGGCTGGTCCGCCGCAGGAGGGGGCGCCCGATGAGCAGGCGGCATGATCGCGCGCGCAAGGTCGTTGAGCGCGACCCCGATCTGACGCTTGTCGCCGTTCAAGCGTGGGATCGGCGGGCGCGCCGTCGCGTGAAGCGGCTCGGCAAGGATGCCGCCGAGTTGTTCGGCCCGCCCGGCGAACTTGACGAGATCGCAGCTTTGAACCCAGAGGGCGACTGGCTCCGCGACTTCGTGCAGGCCAAGCAGCATCGTCTACGCACGATTCTTGGGGGTGTCGACTGATGGCGTCGGCGACCGTCACGCGCGTTGACCTGTTTCCGGATGGCACCACGGTGTACGCCTACCCGTTGGAAAACTGGTCGACTGGCGCACAGCCGCCTCGTGGTACTCCGGTTGGTTCGAGCACGACGAGCGCGGCGGCCTCGGCGTCGGGCGTGACGTTCACCGGCCTCGCTGATGACATGCGGTACGTGGCGTACGCGAGCGTCAGCGGCGAGCATCGGTACGTGAACTTCACGACGTACCGTAAGCGCAACCCGGTCCAGGCGGTGGGTGACGCAACGGACGGTCAAGCGCTGGTGTGGGATGACGCCACGGAGGCGTGGGAGCCCGGGACAGCAGGCGTGAGCCAGGCCACCGTTAACACGACGGTAGCGGCGGCAACGCCGTGGAACGTGTGGATGCACGGCCAGGGGCGTCCAGCCACGAACACCGGGTTTGCCACCTTCGGCACCAGCGGGCAGCGCACAAGCGCATCGCAGAACGACGAAATCGGCTGGGACTTCTACCTTGCAGCCGGAACGTGGGAGTTCTGGCTCCTGCACATCACGAACAACAACCGCGGCATCTACACCGTCTCGCTTGACGGCGCGAGCGTCGGGACGGTGGACGGCTACTCGTCCGGGTCCGTGACGTACGTCGAATCACAGATCGCCGGCCATGTCGTCGCGTCCGCCGGAGTCAAGCGGCTGCTGTTGAAGATGAGCACCAAGAACGCTTCCTCGTCGGCGTACATCGGGTCCATTCAGCTCGTTGGCATGCGGCGTACCGCGTAGTTCTTTCTCAAGGAAGGGAGGTGGCCCGTGGCCACGTTCACTACCACCACTGACCGCTTCCCGTACAACACGACGGTCACGGTCTACCCGCAGTCCAACTGGTCGACTGGGGCGCTTCCACCGTCCGGAGCTCCGGTCGGTTCGAGCACAACCAGCGCAGTCGTTTCGAGCGCGTCGGTTCTGACATTCACCGGGCTGACGGCTGGCACCGCGTACTTCATGACCGCGGAGGTTGATGGCGCATACCGGTACGTCGGGTTCCGCACCCAGGCCACGTCCGGACAGGTGCTTACCGAGAACGGGCGCGAGGAACAGTCCGCGCTTGTCATTCCGAAGTACGACAAGGACAACGGACAGGCGGGGATGTACGCGACGCCCGGCGGCGCCGACACGGTCGGCACGCAGGCGCTGGTGGCCAACCAGGCGTACTTCTCGCGGTTTGTCCCTAGCCGCGACATGACGATCGACACGATGGTGTTCTCGGTGTCGTCGGCTTCCGGCACAAACGACCCGTGTGACGTTGGCATCTACGACAGCACGCTGGGCACGCGGATCGTCAGCAGTGGCGCTACGTCAGACAAGCTCAATGCGGGCTCAGGCCGCAAGGAGGTTGGAATCTCCGCGACCACCCTGGCGGCAGGGACCGTGTACTACGCAGCGTTTGCTGCAAACAGCACGGCGACCATCGTGACGTCCACGATGGGCACTGCCAACGCGGTGGGGCTATTCGGGACTGGCGCGGGAACGGCCGAGTACCTCATCAAGACGTCTTCATACGTGCTTCCGACGTCCATCGCTACCCCTACCGCCAATGCGGTCGGGGTGCTTCTGGCGCTACTGGAGGCGTGAGCGGTGGCGTCCTTTACCATCGCGTCGTGCGCCGACCAGTTTCCCGTTGGGACAAGTGTCGGCGCGTACCTCGCGAAGTACCGGCGCGATGGGTCGTCGCCCTCTGGATCTGCGGCTGACACGGCGACCGTCGCCGCTGCGGGCACCCTGACCTTCACTGACCTAGTGGACGACGAGCAGTACGTGGCGTACGCAAGCGTCGGCGGCAGCCACCGCTACCGGAACTTCGGCACGGATCGTCCGCGCACGCGGCCAGTGGAAGTCGTCGGCCAAGCGTCCGGCGGACAAGTGGCCGTGTACGACGAGAATATCGGACGATGGGTTGCGCGCGGTCGGTCCTCCAGGTCGCTGCGGGAGTTCGGCGTTACCGGCGTACCGAGCGATATCGAGCGGATCAACGACGCTATTGCCGCCTCGGCTGCGGAGGGATTCACGCTGCTCGGCATCCCTGGCCTATCGGTCACGGTAGAGGAGGCCGTGGGGACCAAGAACTTTCAGGGCGTGGTCGGCGCTACCTCCAACAATCGTCCGTACGCGGTCGAGTTTGTCGCCGGGTGCGATGTTGATTTCAAGCACATGACACTTCAGGGCATCGAGGGCGACGACATCGTTCTTGCCTGCAACGAAAACGTGTCGGTGGACGCGACAGGTACAGCGACATCAGATGGCACGAATGTCTTGACAAGCGTCACTGGGACTGGTTGGGCGGTCGGTCAGTACATCGGCGACTCGCCTAACGCAGACAAGATCCCAGCCAACACGGTCATCACCGCAGTGGGGTCAGGGACTCTGACATTGTCAAACAACGTCGTCGCGGGAACGGGCTTTGCCATCAATGCCTTTCGGGCCGAAGACGACAACGTCAGAATCCAAAACCTCATCGTTGACGGCGGTGGCACCGCCGGCACGCGAGCGCTTCCACACTTCTGGCTCCTCGGACTGGCGAACGGATCGCAGGTCGACAACGTCCTAGTCCGCAACGGGTCTTACATCGGCGCGCTTGTGGCGGCCTGCGAGGACACTTGGTTCGGACGCTTGGACGTACACACCGTGCGCGGCCAGGGGTGGCAGTTTGGCGGCAACTTCGCGCAGCAGCTCCGCAGGTGCACGATCGAGCGCGTGCGTGGCTGGAATCTCTCAGACTACGGGGCTGCGAGCCAGCCCGGTAACCCATTCTTCCTGGGTGGGGTTGATGTTCAGGTCGGGCACATCTACGGTCGCAACTGCGCTGGCGGGCACAAGATCGGCCCGAACGCGGATGGTGTGATTATTGAGTCCGCAAAGTTTGACGGGCGCGCAATCACTGGCGAGTCTGAAAATGTCAGCCTTAGCAACGCCGACAACACGGGGCTGAAAATTCAGGGCAGTACGGGTATCGAGGCCGGTCGCGTCAGCGTCGGGACCGTTCTGTCGCAGTTCTGTCACGGGCCGGGGATGCTCCTGTACTACACGGAGAATTTGTCGATCGGAACGTACAACGGGTACCGCAACGACAACGACGGCGATGGCTACGACATCTCTACCGAGGGCATCGACGACCTGCAGATCGCCACGGCCCAGATCGAGAGCCCCGGCCGACACGGCATCGCTATTGGCTCCGGCATGGGGCGGTATCGCTTCGGCACGTTGTCCATCCGCGACTGCGGGCGGGTAGGCGCGGCTGGTGCGATTGGGATGACGGTGGCCTCGGGGGAGGGCCGAATCTCGGACTTGGAGGTCATTGACAACGCGGGCTTGTCGGCCACGCCAAAATCCGTTCAGAGCACCGCCGACGTGTTTTTGGACGTCTCCAGCTACCGGTCGAACCTTACCAACTGCATTGACATTCGGTACGCACGCATGAGGCTCGGGAACCCCGTTCTTGGCGACGGTAGCGCCCCTCTCGTCGGGCAGGTCACGCTTGCGGCTGCTGCCACCACAACGGACATCTCCAACGCGAACGTTGTTCGTCAGAACCTGGGTAGCGTGTGGACGGAGCCGTGGATCGTGGTTACGCCAGCGAACGCCGCTGCGCGCACCCTGGGTCAGCCGTATGTGACGATCCCGGTTGGTGGCACGTTCCGTCTTAGCCATGGCTCTGCTGCTGGTACCGAGGTCTACAACTGGCGGATTCTGGAGTACAACGTTCGCGCCGCGCAGCTCGCCTAATGCCAAACCACAGGGCGAGGATCAGCGCCACGGGCACGTAGAGGAACCGGTCTAGGACCGCGTTCATCGACAGGCCCGCGACGAGGAACACGACCAGGCTCGCGCACAGCCCGAGCGCATCGCCTTCGCGCCGCATCCTCCACCCGAGGCTCAGCGCCCCGAACACGATGATGCCCCACCCGGCCAGGGCGAGCAGGCCGCCGGACGAGGCGAGTTGAAGCCAGGTGTTGTGCGCGCCACGGATCGCCTCGTAGCCCCACCCGGTAAACGGCCGCTCCATGAACAGGGCCAAGCTCTCGGCGATCGACCCGAACCGCGAGGAGTCAGAGGTCTGGGCGCTCTGCCCGGCGAGCCCGGTGCCGCCCATAAACCTCTGCACGGCAGACAGGGACGAGGCGAGCGCCGGCCCCTGGGTCGCGGCCACCAGGCCGCCGACGAGCACGACCGTGAACATCTGCTTCCGACCGCGGGCCTGCCAGGCGAACACGAGCACGAACGCCAGGACCGTCCCGATGAACGCGGCGCGACTGCCGCTGATAAGCGCCGCGGCGACGTACACGGCGACGAGAGGCGCGTAGGCCCACGCCGACTGGCGGTCGACGATCCGGGCGAGAGCGACGGGGAGTGCCATCGCCGCTGCGACGCCGAACAGCGTGGGGTGGACGGCCAGCCCGGTGAACCTTCCGGCCGCGTCGCGGTAGGCCTCGAAGGCGTAGAGGTTGCCGGTCAGCGCCTCCTGGTAGTCGAACGGCGTGAACGCGGCGAGGACGCCGATCAGCGACGAGAACCCGACGCCGAGCAGCCACACCGTCGTCAGGTCCCGCGCCCGGCGCACGGACGTGACCACCACGGCGAGCGCGAGCGGGATGATCGCCACGGCCAAGATGAGCCGGGCGGCGAGCGAGAAGCCCGAGCTGACGTCCTGAGCGCCGGTCCCGAGGTTGCGTACCCGGAACAGCGGCCCGGTCTTGTCGAGCACCGGAAACATCTCCGACACCGCGAGGCTCGCGGCCAGCAGCAGCACCCCGACCGGTAGCCACCACGGCACATGGTGCCGAGCGCGCAGCCCGACGAGCGCCGCCGGAAACAGCGCGGCCACGATCACCGCATCGCTGAACGTGAGACTCCCGCGCCGCATCCCGTTCGCTGAGATCAGGAACGCCCCGGCGCACATTGCCCAGTAGGGCACGCGGGTCAGGTCTTCGAGCGCCGCGCCGATGGCGAGGCCCGCCGCGGTGAGCGCCAGGAGCCCGGCGAGGGCGAGCCCGAGAACGGGAAGCCCGCCGAGCGCAACGACCGCGCCGAGGGCGCAGGCGACGGCCACCGCGCCGAGCCCTGCGACCACATCGACCTTGCGCGGCGCGATCTGCACCCGTTGAGCGTAGAGAAAGCAGGCTCCTATGCACAAGCCGACACGGCGCAGTCAGCCCTACAGGGACGGACAGCAGCACCCCGGCATGGCCCTCGACGCGATGCGCAAAGGCCAGCCGCAGTTCATGCCCAACCCCGCAGACATGGAGCGCCGCAAGCAATCCATGCTCGCCCTGATGGCGAAGGGACTGATGCCCCGGTGAGCCCGATTCGTCGCCCCACCCGTACCGGACTGCCGTCTGCAAGTCCAGAGGAGCAGCCGTACCTTGCTCGCCTCGAACGCGACGGATGGGCAGACGAGCTCGAAACGGTCTGCCATCACGTCGAAGCCCTCGCCGACCACCCGGGCTGGCAGGCACTCACCCGACTGATAAACGAGGCGCACGAAGACGCCTTCACCAAGGTCTTGCACGGGCACTCAGGCGCACAGGGGCGCGTGCTCGAACAGGCGGAATACGCCCGCCTCCATGGCTTCTTCGCAGGGCTCGGCGAGTACCGAGCCGCGCAGAGGGCGTTCCAGGTCGCTGATGCGCGGCGCAAGGAACGCAACCGGCAGGCCGCCGAGCAGCGCGCCTGACACACCACACACGAAGGGAGCGGCACTCGATGAGTGAAGCGACCGAAGGCACGGGTACCGCTGGCAGCGCCGAGAGCGCAGGAGCCGGCACGGAACCCACCACTACCGAAACCACCGCCACGCAGTCCGGTGGGAATAGCGGTCAGTACGACCGGCTGATGGAGCGGATGGAACAGCTCGGCGGTCACACAATGACCGTGGCCGAGCAGTTGCAGGCCATCCAGCAGCAGCTCAACCAGGAGCCCGAAGACGTCGAGGACTACCTCGAAGAAGGCGACCCGGGCTACGAGGAGCAGCAGTTCGAACAGTACCTCGACAAGCTTGTCGCCGACCGGGTGGAACAGGGGGTCCGCGAGGCCGTCACTCCGCTGCAGCAGGCACGGCAAGCAGAGGTGTACGACACTCGCGCGAGCGACATCGAGTCCAAGTTCACGGACCTGATGGACGACAAGGGCAAGCCCACAGAACTTGCCGCCAGCGTCATGCGGGCGGCCTGGGAGAGTGCCGAACGTTTCGGCATCAACTCCGACTCGGACCCCCGTTTTTGGGACGTGTTCGAGATGAGCTACAAGGCTCACAAGGCAGACCAGATCCGGGGCCGCGAGACGGCCGCCGGACAGACCTCAGCAGTCCTTGAGTCCGGCGGCGCGTCCGCGGGCTCACAGGGGGCCGCGGAGGTCGATGAGTTGCAGGGGGTCCGCGCCATCCTGGCCCGGTCCCAGAGTGACCCGTTCGCCTAGCGCGATGCGCTAGCGGCGAGCCGTCACGACTGCACGCACACACACATCACACCACGGAATAGGTGAAAGGGGGACGTAGCAAATGTCTACGGCTCTTTCGATCAGTGGTGCGCGGTCGACGACGGACATCTCGTCGTCTCAGCGCATCGTCAACCTGGACGAGGACATCAAGATGGTGCTGCCCG
>ERZ1292623.911-Hain-H51-01um-R1-911-length-29745-cov-7_pt1 | contig 29745 bp, 34 predicted proteins | sample MGYA00564398_ERZ1292623 | MGnify/ENA primary metagenome ERZ1292623 (study PRJEB36523, sample SAMEA6512633) | groundwater metagenome | collected 2019-01-07 | study: AquaDiva: Metagenomics assemblies of 32 groundwater samples
GGGGCAAGGGGCAAGGGGCAAGGGGCAAGAAAAAACAGCCCACAATGGTTTTATAGAGAAGGATTTTTTTGAAAAGGCAGAGTTCTGCGCAGCGTGCCATCAGATGGATGAAGGGTATGAACTTAATGGCAAGGTATTGACAAATACTTACAGAGAATGGAAGGAGAGCGAATACAGCAGGAATAATATTACATGCCAGAAATGCCATATGCCTGACAGGCAGCATCTCTTCAGAGGCATACACGACCCTGATATGGCAAGAAAAGGAGTCGGTTTTAAGATAGCGGCAAAAGAGATTAGAAAAGACAGTATAAGGGTAAGCCTTATTATAACAAACAGTGGTGTTGGGCATTACTTTCCCACATATACTACTCCCTTGATAATCATAAAAGGTTTTATAATTGATGGCAAAGGAAAGTTGATTAAAGATACTATAAAAGAGTCTTATATTGGCAGAAAGGTCTCTTTAGACCTTGAGCAGGAGTATTTTGACACACGAATACCTCCAAAAGGTATTTTTAACTATGAATACGAAAATATTTTGCATAAAGATGCAGATAGATTTATAATAGAAGTAAAGGTTTATCCTGATAAATTTTATAATGAGTTTTATAAGGCTGTTTTAAAAGAGGGCAGCGCATATAATAAAGGATTGATTAAAGAGGCGCTAAAGGCAACTGAAAAATCTGTTTATACATTGTATAGAAAAGAGATAGATTTAAAAAAGAGATAATCATGTTATACATTTTTACAGTTATTTTAAGTGTTCTATTTTTTTCTCCTGTCCTTGCGCATCACACAGAGCATGGGGAGCATCTCTATGGTAAGTGTGTTGCAAAGAGTATGAAGGGAAGCTGTATTAGAACTGACCATGATATCGCTCCTGAAGAGGCATATAAGATGCTCACATCAGGCAATAAAAAAGTATTTTTAATTGATGTCAGGACGCCTGATGAATATATCCTCATTGGCCACCCTGAAATGGCATATAATATTCCCTTCCCTACGCTGGACTTTGGAAATCCTTCCCTTGATAGAAAAGAGGTTCAGGTAACAGAAGATCATTTTGTTAAAAATGTTAAGAAGAGATTTAGGGAAGACGACACAATCCTCCTTATATGCAGGAGTGCATTCAGGAGCGTTGGCGCTGCCAATGCACTCGCAAAGGCAGGTTTCAAGAATATTCATAATGTAGTAGATGGTTTTGAAGGAAAATCAAGTTTTATAGAAGGCCACGATAATATGAAAACAGGTCCAACAGGGCCGAAGAATATAAATGGCTGGAAGAACAAACTGCCATATACCTACCATATCCATGATAATCTAAGTTATAAACCATGATTGCCTTTTTGCAGTCTGATTAATTTTTTGCTGAGAGCAGGCAATTCTCTCTATTTCCTGAATATTAACAGTAGATTAAGAGGCTGTAAATTTTTTGTAAAAAAATAGTTGACAAAGGTTTATAAGATAATTAGAATATATGAATATAGAATATGCTCTTTGAAGAATAAGTGGATATTTTTATCAGTTTGCTAATAAGGGTTAGGGAGATTTTTATTAGGACTTATATTTAATTCTTATTTTTTATAATTGCATTACCCCGGCAGTACAACTTCCTTAACCCTCAAATGCAAGAAAATCTTTTTATCTAAATCTTAGAAGATTAACTTGCAGTATATAACATTTCTGATATAAAATATATCCACAAATCTTAGGGGACTTAGGTTTTCTATTTATCTTTCTTTTTTTAAAGAGGAAAAACAGGAGAAGACAGCTTGAGTATCGGCATTAAAGAGCAGTCTAATCAAAAAATGCAGTCTGAATTTATTATTGCGCCGCGCATTATTATTTCTGCAGCACACGGCCGTTCAGGCAAGACTACGGTTAGTATTGGCCTGTCCGCAGCTTTAGCCAAAAAGGGTTTGAATGTTCAGCCCTTTAAAAAGGGGCCTGACTATATTGATCCGAGCTGGCTTACTGCTGCTGCTGGAAACTACTGCCGGAATCTTGACCTTTTTATGATGGGTCAGGATGGCGTCAGGAATACATTTCTAACTGGAAGCCGCAGCGCTGATATAAGTATTATAGAAGGCAATAAAGGCCTTTATGACAGCATTGATATAGAAGGGGAGAACAGCACAGCAAATATTGCAAGGATATTAAATTGCCCTGTTATCTTAGTTATAGATTCAGCAAGAATGACGCGAAGCATTGCAGCGCTTGTTAATGGCTATAAAAATTTTGAGCCTGATATCAATATAGCTGGCGTAATTCTGAACAATGTTTCAGGCAGCAGGCACGAGGCAAAGCTCAGGGCAGCGCTTGAGCGCTACTGTCAGATTGAGGTTTTAGGCTGCCTTCCGAGAAGTTCGCAATTAAATATCCCGGAAAGACACCTCGGACTTATCCCACAAAAAGAAGATTCAGAATTAATACCTGCCATAGAAAATATAAGCAAGATAGTTGAAACAAATGTAAATATAGATAGGATAATAGAGATTGCAAAAAATACGCCAAGCATAGAAGGGTCAAAGGGTCAAAGGGTCAAAGGGTCAAAAGGCGCGGATGTAAAAATCGGCGTTCCACTTGACAGGGCATTTTCTTTCTATTATCTTGAAAATTTTGATGCCCTTCGTGATGCAGGCGCAGAGATAGTCTTCTTTGATACTATTAATGACAAGAACCTTCCTGATGTGGATGGACTATATATCGGCGGCGGATTCCCTGAGATGTTCATGAATGAAATAGAAGCAAATGCATCTCTTCGCAGGGATATTCATATTGCTATAGAGAATGGAATGCCTGTTTATGCAGAATGCGGAGGCCTGATGTATCTCTCCCGCAGCATATTATGGAATGGAGAGATAAAAAAGATGGTTGGCGTCCTTCCATGCGATATAGAAATGACAAAAAAGGTTCAGGCGCATGGCTACACTGTTTTGCAGAAGGTGGATGGGGAAGAGGTAAAAGGACATGAATTTCATTATTCAAGGGTCAGAAACTTAGGTGAAGTAAAATTTTTATATAAAGTTATACGCGGTAAAGGCATTGATGGAAAGAATGACGGAATAATCTATAAGAATGTTATTGCATCCTATGCCCATTTACATGCCATAGGCTCGCCGAAATGGGCAGAGGAGTTTGTGGAACTGATAAGAGAGGCAAAGGCAGAGAAGCAGAGATACAAGGTAGCAGTGTAAATAAGCAGGAGGGGAAACATGAAATTTGGCATACTCATTCAGGAGGGGCCTTATAACCACGAGGCTGCTGACAGCGCATATAATTTTGTAAAGGCAGCATTGGAAAGAGGCCACACCATCCAGGGGATATTCTTCTATAACGACGGTGTTATCAATGTAACAAAGCTGATGGACCCGCCTCAGGATGACAGACATATTGCAAAGAGGTGGTCAGAGCTTGGCGCAAAAGGAATTGATATTGTTGTCTGTATTGCTGCTGCCAAACGCCGTGGGATAAATAATGATGTTATAGTTCCGAATGTGCGCATTTCAGGTTTAGGCCAGTTAACAGAGATTGCTATTAAATGTGACAGGCTGATTACATTCGGTGCAGGTTAAAAGGCGGGAGGGATATATGACGGAAAAAGAAAAATCTAAAATTATGTTTGTAATGAGAAAGGCGCCGCACGGCTCAATATATGCATATGAAGGCCTTGAGGCAATATTGATAATGGGCGCTTTTGAACAGGAGATTAGCGTTGTTTTTATTGATGATGGGGTTTTTGCATTAAAGAAAGAACAAGATACTAAGGCGCTGGGGGTTAAGGAGTTTTCAAAGACATTTGCTGTGCTTGAAGATTATGATATTACCAACATCTATATAGACAGGGAGTCGCTTGAGCAAAGAGGGCTTAGCGCTGATGACCTTGTTATTCCAGTTAAGGTCATGGAGGCAGGAGAGATAGCAAAGATAATGGAAGAGCAGCATGTTCTGCTGCCATTTTAGGGGGGAAAGATGCTTCATACAATTAATAAATCACCGTTTCTTTATTATAACCTTGAGAGCTGTCTGAGATTTGCAAAAGACGGCGACCCAATCATATTTTATGAAGATGGCGTCTATGCAGTTGCAGCAGGAACAAAGGTTGAATCAATGATGAAGAATGCCTTGAAAAAGCACCCTATTTATGCCATTGAAGCGGATGTCAAGGCAAGGGGTATAACAAAGGTTTTGGACGGCGTCTATCTTTGCGATTATACCTGCTTTGTTGGGCTTGTAGAGCAGCACAAGGTATATCCGTGGTTTTGATGGAGAAGGAGTAGGGGCTTATTATATTAAGCCCCTACAATATAAATAGTAAAAATAAAGGAGGAGAAAAAATATGGGAAGCTTTGAATTAAATGGTAAGGTTTATGAAACTGATGAAGACGGTTATCTTGTAAACATTGAGGACTGGAACAAAGAGGCGGCAGAGTATCTTGCAAAGGAAGAGAAGGTGGAAATGACAGATGCGCATTGGGAGGTTGTTAATTTCCTGCGCGAGTATTATGAGGAATACCAGATTGCTCCAATGATAAAGATACTTGTCAAGGCAATTGGCAAAAAGCTTGGGCCAGAGAAGGGCAATACAAAGTATCTGTATGAGCTTTATCCTGGCGGACCGGCAAAACAGGCATGTAAAATCGCAGGCCTTCTAAAGCCGACAGGCTGTGTGTAAACAATACTAACTTATAACTATTAACTGATTACTGATTTTGTCATTCCTGCGAAGGCAGGAATCCAGACGCCGTCCCTGCGGAAGCAGGGAACCATAGAATAGGTTCCCGTTTTCACGGGAAACCCTGGATTCCGCATCAAGTGCGGAATGACACAGAAAAAGTGTGAAGAGTTAATCGGAACAGAGGACATTAGTTACAGATTGTAAGTTAAATTTAGGGAGGTATTAAAATGGCAAATGAAAAAGATTCAAAAACGCCTATGTTAGATGAGTTGGAAACTGGCCCATGGCCGAGTTTTGTTACTGATTTAAAAAACCTGGCAAAGAGAAAGCCTGAGGTTCAGGCTGTGCTTGAACAGCTTGAGGAATCCTATGAAACCAAAACGAACCATTGGCTGGGCACAGTGCTTAATCTTGACGGCTATGGTGGAGGCGTTATCGCACGCTATTCTGATGTGCAGAACAAATTCCCCTTGGCAGCGCAATTTCATACCATCCGTATAATTGAGCCGTCAGGATGGCTCTATAATACTGCTGCTTTGCGCCAATTGTGCGATATCAGCGAGAAGCACAGCGCGGGCATCCTACAGTTTCACGGCATGACAGGCGATATCCTGATGCTCGGCTCCAATAATGAGAAGACATACGCTGCAGGAGAGGCGCTCATGGAGAATGGGTGGGACATCGGCGGCTCAGGCCCGGCTCTCAGAACGCTTGCCTGCTGTGTTGGACCGGCTTATTGCGAGATGTCCTGTTTTGACACCCTTGGACTTACAAAATATATTACAGATACATATATAAGCGAGCTGCACAGACCAGAGCTTCCTTATAAATATAAATTCAAGATATCAGGCTGCGCCAATGACTGCGCAAGTTCCATCCAGCGCTCGGATAACCCTATCATCGGGACATGGCGCGATAAGATTAGGATAGACCAGAAGGAGGTTGCCAAGTTTATTAAGGAAAATGGCGAGGACTATGTAATAGACAATGTTATTACACGCTGTCCTACCAAGTGCATCAAGCTTGAAAAGAAGAAGATAAAGATAGATGATTCAAACTGCGTAAAGTGCATGCACTGCATTAATGTAATGCACAAGGCGCTTAAACCCGGAAAGGATAAAGGCATTACAATACTTTTAGGCGGCAAGCGCACCCTGAAAATCGGCGATACAATGAGCTCTGTGCTTGTTCCTTTTATGAAGGCAGAGACAAAAGAGGATTGGGACAAGATTATCCAGCTTGCAAGACGGATATGGGATTTCTGGGGCGAGCACGGGCTTGACCATGAACGCGTCGGCGAATTCATTGACAGGGTTGGACTCGGCACATTCTTAGATGGCATAGGTGTTCAGCCTGATCCGCAGATGGTGAGGCATCCGCGTTCTAATCCATATATAAAATTTGAAGAATATACAGCGCCGCGCATAGCAGGCGAGCCTAAAGAGTCGCCGAGCGTTATCAGCAAGGAGACTGAAGGCGAAGAGGTGGCAGTGTAATATCGGATTTATAATTTCTTTTGGAGGAATAATAAAATGGATACAACAATAGTAAAGAAGAAACTGGCGCCGAGGGATAACGGGGCGCCTGATTTTAAAAAGTTTCTGCATCCTTTGATGGTGAAGAACTACGGCAAGTGGAAGTATCATGAAAAGATAAAGCCGGGGATAATAAAGCGCGTGGCAGAGAGCGGTGATGTCCTTTATGTTGTCAGGGCAGGCTCTCCGCGCACAATGAGCATTGATACAGTAAGGAAGCTCTGCGATATAGCGGATAAGCACAGCCAGGGCCATCTTAAATTTACGAGCCGCAGTAATGTGGAATTTTTTGTAACAAATGAAAAGGATATAAAGCCATTGATAAAGGATATTACCGCTATCCTCGGCTTTCCTATCGGAGGCACAGGACGCTCTGTATCCAATATACTCCATACACAGGGCTGGCTGCACTGCAACCTTCCCGGCACTGATGCAGCAGGCGCAGTAAAGGCAATGATGGATGTCCTGTATAAGGAGTTTATTAATGAGCGTATGCCTCAGCGCGTGAAGATTTCCACATCATGCTGTTCAATCAACTGCGGCGGACAGGCAGATATAGCAATAAATCTCCAGCACCATCATCCGCCAACAATAAATCACAGCAATATGCAGATATGCGAGCTTCCAAAGGTTACGGCAATATGTCCTGTTGCAGCTATTCGTCCTATAAAGATAGACAACAAAGACAGCCTTGAGGTTGTGGAGGAAAAGTGCATGTATTGCGGGGCATGCCATGGCCAGTGCCCGAGCATGGAAATCAGGGATCCAAAGACAGACACACTTTCAATATTTGTCGGCGGCAAGTCAGCAAATACAAGGAGCGGGCCTTCATTTATGAAGCTTGCCACATACGGCCTTCCAAACAATCCGCCGAGATGGCCTGAGGTCAGCGAGGCAGTCGGCAAGATATTAAATGCATATAAAAAGGGCGCAAAAGATTTTGAGCGCATAGGCGAGTGGATAGAGAGGATCGGCTGGAAGAAGTTCTTTGAGGTTACCGGCTTCAAATTTACAAAATATCATATAGACACATACCGCTTTGCGCGTACAACATTTAATACCTCTGCACAGGTCAGGTTATAGAGCAAAGGTTTTAGGATGGCAAGGAGTTTATTTATAGGGAGGTGGCTGATAAATGGCAACACAAACTTTAGAAGATATTGTTAGCGAGGTTGAGGTTATAAAGATTAAGACAGCCTCGCCATCAGAGATGATAGTTACAAACGGCGAGAGTTGGCAATGCCCTGTGTATGTGAGGAGGACGTCTCCGTGCAGCGCAAAATGCCCGAGCAGCGAGGATATAAGGGGCTATCTTACATATGTTGCACAGGCAAAGGATTTTAAGAGGCCAGTTGAAGACTCCTTTGACGAGGCATGGCATATCCTGACAGACAAAAATCCTTTTCCTGCAATCCATGGAAGGATTTGCCCGCACCCATGCGAGAGCGGCTGCAACAGGCAGTATAAAGAGGACGGCTCTGTTGCAATAAACAACTTTGAAAGGGTTGTCGGAGACCACGGCCTTAAAAGAGGGCTTAAATTTAAAAAGCTCACTGATAAGAATAAAGACAAAAAGGTTGCAATAATTGGCGCAGGACCTTCTGGTCTTTCCTGTGCGTATCAGCTTGCGAGAAGGGGCTATTCTGTTACGGTATTTGAAACAGCAGAAAAGCCGGGAGGCATGCTCAGATACGGCATACCTTCATACCGTCTTCCGAGGGAGATACTTGATGCTGAAATCCAGAATGTCCTTGACTTAGACGTTGAATTAAAGTGCAATACAAAGGTCGGCGTTGACACCTCATTTGAGGATTTAAAGAAGAACTACAATGCCGTATATGTTGCTGTCGGCGCACAGAAGGGCACAAGGCTTAATGTAGAAGGTGAAGCTCTTCCCACTGTTTTTTCAGGCGTAGATTTCCTGCGCAGGATAAATAAAGGCGAAAAAGTAAATGTCGGCAAGAAGGTGGTTGTTATCGGCGGCGGCAATACAGCCATTGATGCTGCAAGAACATGCAAAAGGCTCGGCTCGGATGTAACAATAGTCTACAGAAGAACAAGGGATGAGATGCCTGCCATTAGGCATGAGATAACAGCCGCAGAGGAAGAGGGTGTTAAAATTGAGTTTCTCGCTGCCCCTGTCTGTGTAATAGGAGAGTCCGGCAAGCCTGAATGTTCTATAGATTTAAAATGTGTAAAAATGGAGTTAGGTGAAAAGGATAAATCGGGCCGTTTCCGGCCTGTTCCTATTGAAGGCTCTGATTTCTCTGTGGACGCTGATACTGTTATAGCTGCAATAGGACAGGAGCCGGATTTAACAGGCATGGACGCCCTGAAGAATAAATACGGCTGGATAGACGCCAATGCCATTAAAGAGACTTCTGTACAGGGCGTATATGCAGGCGGAGATGTGCTTAATCTTGATATTGCAACAACTGCTGTTGGACACGGAAGAAAGGCTGCAAGGGCAATAGATGCGTATCTGAATGGCCAGAGATATCGAGACCCGGGCAACCCAAGGCCTGTAAAGCACACTGATATGAAGCTTGATTTTTATCCGCCAGCGCCAAGAAATAATCTAAAAGAGCTGCCTGCAAAGGAGCGCATAAAAAGCTTTGAAGAGGTAAACAAGGCGCTTACGCTTGATGAGGCAGCAGCAGAGGCAAAGAGGTGCATGAGCTGCGGCTTATGCTTTACCTGCGACCGCTGCAGGGTCTTCTGCCCGAGGGAGGCAATCAGCAGAGACAAGAGCAGGCCTGTTGGCCAGATTATGTTTACTGACTACACAAAGTGCATCGGCTGTCATATATGCGCAGAGGTATGCCCGTGCAAGTACATTGAAATGGGCATGGGGCTGTAAAGAAACAGTCTATAAGGGGCGAGGCGGTCTCGCTCATACAACTATTTCCCTCTCCCCTTGCGGGAGAGGGTTAGGGTGAGGGGTAAATGAATCTAACTAATCTTCTATCTTCAAAAAAGGATGCTATATTAAAAAGATGGTTTGATGAGATACTCTCTGTTTACCCTGTCCAGACATCAAATTTTCTAAAAACTCAGAAAGACCCTTTTGCTAATCCAATTGGGCAGACTATCTTTCATGGCATAGAGGGTATATTTAATGAAATCCTCAGCAGTGAAACAGATTCTAAAAATATCTCCTCTTTTCTTGAAAATGTAATCAGGATAAGCGCAATACAGGATTTTACAGCATCGAAGGCCATGGGTTTTATTTTTTCTCTGAAAAAGGCGGTCAAGGATGCGCTGAATGAAGAGATTAATGAAGGCAGGCTTTATCCGGAGCTGTTGATTCTTGATGAGAGGATTGATAAAATAGCCCTTCTTTCCTTTGATATTTACATGAATAGCCGCGAGACGCTCTATGATATTAAGGCGAATGAGGTTAAGAACATGACCTTTAATCTTCTGCGAAGGGCGAAGCTGGTAACAGAGATTCAGGAGTAATATACCCCTCACCCCCTGCCTAATACATGCAGGGGCAGGCTCTGACCATCTCCCCAGAGGGGAGAGGGGATTTAGAAAACCCCCTCCCTTGACGGGAGGGGGTAGGGGGAGGGTGATAAGGTGTTTGCTATAAAATACTAATCAGTCCATAATAGTATAGTATAGACATGCGTTTTCACCAAGATAAACAGCAAGCCAACTTTTGTCATGCCCGAAGGCTTCTATCGGACATCCAGAGTCTTTTCATAATGGATTCCCGCTAAATACCTGCGGGAATGACAGCGTTAGTTGTTCTGATTCAAGTCCATTTTATTATGGACTGACTTATAACTTAAAGGGGACGCAAATGGGGGTTCTAATAGCTTTTATTGCAGTAATTATACTTGTTCTGATTGCTCTTGTTGGGGCAGGGGCTGCGAATCTGCATCTTCTCTTTGGCGTTATCATACCCTATCTCGCCTTTGCAACTTTTATCATAGGCGTTGTTTATCGTGTTATAAAATGGGGGCGCTCGCCTGTTCCATTCCGAATTCCGACAACTGCAGGACAGCAGAACTCTCTTCCTTGGATTAAACAGAATAAATTAGACAATCCCTCAACCACACTCGGAGTAATCGGCAGGATGGGGCTTGAGGTTCTAATTTTCCGCTCCCTCTTCAGAAACACGCGAAGCGAGTTATACAATGGAAGCGCATTTGCCCACAAATGGGAAAAGTGGCTTTGGATCGGAAGCCTTGCGTTTCACTGGTCATTTCTGATTGTCTTAGTAAGGCATTTCAGATTATTTACAGAGCCGGCGCTTCCATTCCTGCATTTAATAGAGGCATTTGACGGTTTCATGCAGATAGGCACGCCAGGGCTTTTTATCAGCGGCATAGCGCTTCTCGGCGCTGCATCGTATCTTCTGTTCAGGAGATTTTATATACCACAGGTGAAATATATCTCCCTGACAAGCGACTACTTCCCGCTTTTTCTGATTATTGCAATAGCTGTTTCAGGCATACTGATGAGATATTTCATCAAGACCGATATTGTCAGCGCAAAGGAACTGATAATGGGCCTGCTCACTTTTAATCTAATCATCCCAGAAGGGATCGGGGTTATTTTTTATATTCATGTATTCCTTGTCAGCGCACTCTTTGCATATTTCCCGTTCAGCAAGCTTGTGCACATGGCAGGCGTCTTCTTGAGCCCGACAAGGAATCTTGCAAATAACAGCCGCATGAAGAGGCATATCAACCCGTGGAACTATCCTGTAAAGGTTCATACATACGAGGAATACGAGGATGATTTCAGGGCAAAGATGAAGTCAGCAGAGATACCGGTGGAAAAGGAGTAATGCATGGCAAATATTAAACTCCCAAAACCAGAAGAGTTGTCAAAGATAGATCAAAAGCCGCCGAAAAAAAGCTGGATGGACACGCCTGCGGAATTTAAGCAGGGCATGTACTGCTACGGCGCAAAGGGCAAGAATCTTACAACAGTTGATTTTCCAAATGCAAGGGACTGGTCCCCTGATGTCAAGGACTGGAAGCTCCCTGAAAACTGGAAAGAGACTGTAATAGAAGGCATAAAGGACAGGCTCTTAAAATACCGTTCATTCCATATCTTCATGGATATATGCGTCAGGTGCGGGGCATGCGCTGACAAGTGCCATTTCTTTTTAGGCGGAGGCGATCCAAAGAACATGCCTGTTATGAGGGCAGAGCTTCTAAGGTCAATCTATAGAAAATATTTTACAGCCTCAGGAAAGATGCTCGGCAAGATGGCAGGCGCAAGGGAATTGACAGAGGATGTATTAAAGGAGATATGGTACTACTATTATCAGTGCACAGAATGCCGCCGTTGCTCCCTCTTCTGCCCCTATGGGATTGATCAGGCAGAGATTACTATCATTGGCAGGGAGCTTCTGAATCTCGTGGGCCTGAATACAGACTGGATATCAGGGCCTGTTGCAAACTGCTATATGAAGGGGAACCACCTCGGCCTTGAACCGCATGCAATCAAAAACAACATAGATTTCATGTTAGATGACATTGAAACCATTACAGGCATCAAGATAGAGCCGTCCTTTAATAGAAAGGGCGCAGAGATACTCTTTGTTACGCCATCAGGCGACCTATTTGGCGACCCGGGCATTTACACATGCATGGGTTATCTCATGCTCTTTCACGAACTTGGCCTTGACTATACCTGGAGCACATACGCCTCTGAGGGCGGGAATTTTGGCTTCTTTACATCCAATGAAATGGCAAAAAGATTAAATTCAAAGATATATGCAGAGGCGAAGAGGCTGGGCGTAAAGTGGATACTCGGAGGAGAGTGCGGGCACATGTGGAGGGTTATCCAGCAGTATATGGACACATGGAACGGGCCAGCGGATTTTCTTGAGGCGCCTGTCTCGCCGATTACAGGCACAAGGTTTGAGAATGCAAAGGCAACAAAGATGGTTCATGTTATTGAATTTGTGGCAGACCTGATTAGGAATAATAAATTGAAGCTTGACCCGTCCAGAAACGACCACCTTAAAGTGACATTCCATGACTCCTGCAACACAGCAAGGGGCATGGGCATATTTGATGAGCCAAGGTACATTATAAATAATACCTGCAATAATTTTTATGAAATGCCTGAGAATACCATCAGGGAGAGAACATTCTGCTGCGGCAGCGGCTCCGGACTAAATGCAGGCGAGAACATGGAGCTGAGGATGAGAGGCGGTTTGCCGAGGGCAAACGCAGTAAAATATGTGCGGGAGAGGCACGGGGTAAATCTTCTGGCAAATATCTGCGCTATTGACAGGGCATCCCTTCCTGGCTTAATGGACTACTGGGTTCCTGGGGTAAAGGTTGCCGGCGTGCATGAGCTTCTTGGAAATGCCCTGATAATGAAGGGAGAAAAGGAAAGGACAACTGATTTGCGCGGTGATGTCCTGCCCGGCAAGGAGGGGAAAGAAGATGAATGACGCTGGCAAGATAATACCCATCCTTATCATCTTTATTGCGATAGCTGCATTCCCCTTTTACTATAACATGGGTAAGGTTTCTGCAAGGCCTGAGCCAAAGCTTGACACGTCGGCTATTCAGGAATTAACTGAAAAGCAGTGCGTTGAGTCCAAGGAGTTTATGAGGGCGAATCACATGCAGTTGTTGAATCAGTGGAGGGATGCGGTTGTAAGGGAAGGCAAGAGCATTTATGTCAGTTCAAACGGGAAAAAATACAACATGAGCCTTCAGAATACATGCATGAAATGCCATTCAAATAAAAAGGACTTCTGCGATTCCTGCCACAGATATGTTTCTGTAAAGCCCTATTGCTGGGATTGTCATATTCCGCCAAAGGAGAGGAAGTCATGAGCATTGACAGAAGGCAATTTTTAAAGATAAGCGGCGTATCTATAATAGGCGTAGGCGCAGCAGGCGCTAATCTCCTGTTGAGAGGAAGCCTTGATGCCCTGCAGACATCCCCTGCTGAAGACGGGCTCAAGGCAAAGAAGTGGGCAATGGTTGTGGATATGAGGAAGTTCAAGACTGAGGAGGATTACAAGAGGATAATAGATGCCTGCCACAGCATCCATAATGTCCCGGATATGGGGAATACAAAGGATGAGGTAAAATGGATATGGACAGACACCTATGAGCATGTTTTCCCTGGACAGGAGAATAAATTTCTTCCTGATGCTATTAAGGAGAAACAATTTCCCCTGCTCTGCAATCACTGCGAAAATCCGGCCTGCGTAAGGGTCTGCCCGACACAGGCGACATTCAAGAGGTCTGATGGGATTGTAATGCAGGATGAGCACCGCTGCATTGGATGCAGATTCTGCATGGCAGCATGTCCATTCGGCGCAAGGAGCTTTAATTATAAAGACCCGAGGCCGTTTATCAAAGAAAAGAATCCGGAATATCCAACAAGGACAATCGGCGTTGTTGAAAAATGCACATTCTGCACAGAGAGGCTTGCAAAGGGGCTTATGCCTGCATGCGCAGAAAAATCCAATGGCGCTATTGTATTTGGCGACCTTGATGACCCAAACTCAGAGGTAAGAAAGCTCCTGAGCGCAAACTACACCATAAGACGCAAGCCTGAGCTTGGCACAGAGCCAAAGGTGTTTTATATAATAGGAGGAAGCGAGAATGCTTGATAAGGCGCTGAATGGAGGCAGAGGATACTGGATATGGATATTTTTCCTGCTCGGTGTTATTGGCATTGGCTTTCTCTTTTATCTTAAACAGCTTAGCCTCGGCCTCGGCATAACAGGCTTAAGCAGGGATGTATCATGGGGGCTGTATATATCACAGTTTACATTCCTTGTCGGCGTTGCAGCATCTGCTGTTATGCTTGTCATACCCTATTATCTGCACGACTTTAAAAAATTCGGAAAGATAGTAATCCTCGGCGAATTTTTGGCTGTATCTGCTGTTACCATGTGCGTGCTGTTTGTTCTTGTTGATATGGGACAGCCGATGAGGGCATTAAATATAATGCTTCATCCAACACCGAATTCCATAATATTCTGGGATGTGATTGTATTAAACGGCTATCTATTTCTTAACATAGTAATAGGCTGGACAACCCTTGAGGCAGAGCGCTATTCTGTCCCGCCGCCAAAATGGGTAAAGCCGCTTATTTATTTATCCATCCCATGGGCAGTCAGCATACATACAGTTACCGCCTTTTTATATGCAGGGCTTCCGGGAAGGCACTACTGGCTTACAGCCATAATGGCAGCAAGGTTTTTGGCATCTGCATTTGCAGGCGGGCCTGCCCTGCTTATCATACTTAGCATAATTGTAAGAAGGCTCTCTAAATTTGATCCCGGCAAGGAGCCGATACAGGCAATCGGCAAGATTGTAACCTATGCCATGTTTGCAAATGTATTCTTTCTTCTGCTTGAGGTATTCACAGCCTTTTACAGCGGGATCCCCGGGCATAGACACCCCTTCCAATACCTCTTTGTCGGCCTTGAAGGCCATGGGAAGCTCGTTCCCCTGATGTGGCTCTCTGTTATTCTTGCAATAGCAGCGCTTATTCTTTTGGTCAATCCAAGCACACGCAAAAACGAAAAAACCCTGACAATCGCCTGCGCAGCAGTATTTATCTCCCTATGGATTGACAAGGGATTTGGACTCATCGTAGGCGGCTTTGTCCCCAACCCATTTGAAAGGGTAACAGAATACTGGCCTACCCTGCCAGAAACGCTAATCACCCTCGGCGTATGGGCAATCGGCATTCTGATACTCACTGTGCTTTACAAAATTGCTGTTGCAGTCAGAGAAGAAACCGCAGGGGCAGACACGGAGCACTGATTGAAGAAGTCTATTGATGGCGAATATCATCGGGCGAAGAGGTGTAGTCCAATAGTCAACAATTTTCTTAAATTTTAGTCATTAATAACAGAAGAGCTTGACAATATTACATCTTTAAGATATAAATCTATTTGTAGTGCAGGATATTATAGTAATGAAAAAGACTTACACTGCAGAGGTAACAGTGGAAGAATATTTTTTATTAAATAATGCACCCATTCAAGAAGCGGTAATTGACATTCAAGTAAAATTGCCGCTCGAGTTTGACATAAAAAAACTTGACTCTTTATATGAATCATTCAAAGATCGATACCCTCAAAAAAAGGAACTAAGAAGGTTCGAAGGGAGGCTTGAATTTGAAAAAGGAAAACAGCCAGTTACTTCAGTAAGCGATCAACCTCGTGGCTACCAGTTTATTTCTGAAGATACCAAGCAAATAGTGCAATTAAGAGCTGATGGCTTTACGTTTAGTAAATTAAAACCATATATTGATTGGCCACATTTAAGAGATGAGGCGCATAATTTATGGCAGTTTTATAGAGGCGCCACCACCCCATTAATTACAAGAATTGCTTTGAGGTATATAAATAAAATAAACATTCCTATGCCAATAAGGGATTTTGGCGAATTTCTGACGGCACCACCGATTGTTCCAGAGTCATTACCTCAGGGTGTTAGCAGCTTTCTTACGCGGGTAACATTATATGAGCCATTAATTGATGCGGAGGCTATTATCACTCAGGCACTTGAGCCGATAATTAAAGCTGATTTCGCTTCAATAATTTTAGACATTGATGTTTTTAAAAATAAGCCAGATGGCATTGAAGAAAAGAACGCTTGGGAAACATTAGAAAAATTAAGATATTTCAAAAATAGAATATTTTTTAAAAGCATAACAAAGAAACTAGAGGAGATGTTTAAATGAGTGTTGCAATTACATGCACTGATTGTACAGGCATTTCGTATGTAACTGGTAAAGGCTTTAGCGCTGCTTTTGAAACATTAAAAGAATGTTATGAAAAAGTAGTCAATGATTTTAGAGATACAGAGACATTGGGTCGCCCATTGCATCAGGCGTTACAATCGCTGGAGGAAGTATTTAAGGAATGCTCGGAAGATAACTGGGATGGTTATAATGCTCATCCCATGACAGAGGGCGCTTATTATGAGGCTGTAAGACTATTTGAAATGCTGCCCTCGCCAACTTTTTTACCTGATGAAGTTACACCAGAACCAGATGGAAGTATAAGCCTAGAATGGTATAAGGGGAAGACGAGGTTATTTGCTATTAGCTTAAGTGGAAGAAATGAGATTGTTTATGCAGGAATTTTTGGTCCTAATGAAATTCATGGTACAGTTTATTTTGGCGCGTCAGTTCCTAAAAGGGTGATGGAAAATCTTAAGGACCTGCTTTCTTAGGGAGAGAAATAATTGTCTAAGGTTTTATTATCAGAAATATTGGCGCGATTCATTCTAACAAAAAAATATATTAGGCAGGATAAAACAGTGAGATGGAACGCATTTATGCCACATAAAGGAGAAACATCAGTATTTCGTGTTTCAGGAATATCTGACATTGAAATTTGGCATATCGGTGAGAAATATGTTGTTTCAAGTCAGAATAAACCTTTATTTGGACGAGCGGATATTACTGCTTCTATTATTATGGATAATGGTTTAGATGTAATTCCACAGGAACCACCAGTAAAACATGCAAATATTATTGGCTGGCCTGAAGATAAATCAAAACAAATGGAAATGGCAATGCAGTTAGCTTTAAAAGCGCAGTTTCACAAGAAAGATTAGGGTTGAAAAATATCCATTAACCTCTAGTTTCTTTATAATATAAATCAATATGTTATAGACTGCAGAGTCTGTTCCGAACCTGTCTTGAGATTGCTTCGGCTGACTTTCTCAGCCTCGCAATGGTTGGTGAGAAATCTCGCTCGCTCCTTGCAATGGCTTTTTAAATAGCTTGCTAAACCTTTCATCTCAAGGGCAATTACCTTCCGTATTTTTTCTTGACAAAAAAAGCAATAGAAAATAAGATATCATTAAGGGGTTTTGAGGTGTGAATGAAATTTACCTATGACTTCGCCAAAATCTATCAGAAAGTTTAAAATGAGCATTGCAGAAGATTATCTTAAGAAACAGCTTTCTTCTGATGAGTTCAGGCATGCATTTCTGGAAGAGAAAGTAAAGCTGGATATAGAATATCAATTAGAAGAACTTAAAAGAGATATCCAGAGCTGCAAGAGCCCTGAAGAGCTTATCAAGAAAGTTGACTCAATAGAGCAATATGTGATGTCAGTGTAAAAAACATTATAACTTATAGAACATGGATGGGAGTTTTTAATGATAAAGCTTCTTTCTTAATTTCTTCTTGCAGTTTTCTAAAAGGTGTGATTTAATTCAGTGAGATGTAATTATATAACCAGCCAAAATAAGGGGATTCTCTATGGGAATCTTAAAAAAAACTCTTACAGTCTCTGAAGGCGAAGAAATTCAGATAGACCCTTTTTGCAATTTTCCGCGCTTGTCATTGCGAGAAGCGAAGCGACGGAGCAATCCCCACAGAACAATAATTTCCCCTCCCCCCTTTGAGGAGAGGGACAAGGTGAGGGGTATAATTTTCAAGACCTACGCAGAGAACTCCTCTCAAGGAAATACAGTTACAAAACAGTTAAAGTTTATAATAACAAAGCCTCCGAGATTTTTACGGACGTAAGTACGAAAAGTATCAGCAAAATAAAAAGCCCATCTATGGACTTAGACAAATGGGATGAGAAGTGGAAAAAATTGCCAATATATATGAAATCTATGGTTCATGCAGAGAGTGGTATATTTGAGCTTAATTTGTCTATATCACCAGATTGGAAGGATATCCGAACTTGGCTTGGATGCAAACAAGTTAGTCTATCAATGAATGCAAAAAGTTCAATATAATGGATAGTTCTTTCTACTGAGGAGGACAAAATTGTTAAACGATGTGTCTGTATTAGTAGGATTAGGTTCTTTAGTCATAGGGGTGAGTTCGTTAATTATAGCAATTGCCATTGCTTATAAACAAAACATTGTTCTGAAATGGATAGGTGGTATGGCTGAGGAAACAAAGAATATAGGAATTGGGACAAAATCTATTACTGAAAAACTTTCGACGGATTATTCCATTCAAGAAAAGTCAAACAAAATATTCTCTATTCAAGAAAATAGCGATATGGGGCGAAGATATAAAATTGTCTACCCAGTTAAATACACAGACAAGCCGTTACCATTAATAAATCAGGGTGATTTTTATGCAATCCACATCCTTAGCCTCGCACTTGGGCTAGAAAAGATAGATTTAAAGGAAATTGAATCTGATAAATCATCTTTTGATAGTAGTCTTACTATAGGGAATTCAATTTTTATTTGCAGTCCCCAGGCCAATCCTGCGCTGAACCATGTTCTTCCTTACGCAACCATATGCAAGCAAACCGAAAAAGATATGCTTGGTGTACGCCAAAATCTTTGTTGTTCTGATGAAGAAATTATCGCATGGTTCGCAAAAGTGGTACAGATACCATGCTGGTTTATTGATGAGTGTAAAGTTCGATACGATAGTAATGGGAAAAAAGAATTGGCACTAATAAAAAAAATTCAGGAATACAATAAGGATGCCGATTCTAATATTTTGAATCAGGCAATCGAATCACCAGCAGAACAGTGTTATAATGTTGCACATGAAAGAAAAAGGAAAATTGATTGTGGCAATATTGTTGACTATGGTATTTTCGCTCGCATAACTAAGAATGAAAATCACTACATTATTATTTCTGGAATACATCAATATGGAACATGGATAGTCTCCGATTACCTAAACAATATATTGAGAAATAAGAAAGTAGATAAAGCTCACTTAGATATTTATGAAAGTGATAATGATTTTATAGGAATAATTATGGGAGAGTATAATAGCACTAAAATGTCAGTTGAATTTAGCTCGATATGCGGAAATAAGTTATGGATAAGAACTAGCGAAAATCAATGGCTCACTTTTGATAAAGTTCAAAAGGGTTGAATGGTTATTTGCATTCAGTAGTGGCTATTACTTTCCAAAAGGCTGACGTCTAAACCTTTCAGGCTTCTTTTGCAACTGGAAAGTTCTTTGCCTACTGTAGGCAGGAGAAGATCAGTCCCTCCTATTGGGTTAAAGAGTTAGTGTTAATTTGTTACCCTGTAGGATAATCATTCCTTCACAGCCACGAGATATGATACATTATGAATTTTGTAAATAAACATCTTCTAAACAAAATATCAAACAAATGGAAAGGTAGTTCACTTCAAAAAGAATCTACACTTCATCAAGTTTCACCGTATATTGGCAAAATAAAATCTTCAATGGCTCGAACTTTAGTCTCAACCTTTTCAAAAGAGGGAGATACTGTTTATGAACCATTCTCAGGATCGGGGTCTGTTGCACTCGAGTCATGGATTGCTTGTCGTAATATAGTTGCTAATGATTTAAATCCGTATGCAGCTATGATTACGCGAGCAAAACTTTTTCCGTACAATTCCGTTAATAAAACATTATCTGAAGTTGAGAAAGTTGCTAAAGAGGTAAAGCTTATAATACCGAAGATTGATTTAAGGACTATACCTAAGGGTATAAGGGCTTTTTTCCATTTACAAACACTAAAAGAGACTATAGCATGGTGTAGGGTACTTAAATTAAATCACTCTTATTTTTTGTTATCATGTTTGTTAGGCATACTTCATCACCAACGTCCTGGGTTCCTATCATATCCGTGTAGTCATACAGTGCCTTATCTTCGTCTAAAGAAATTTCCCTATAAGGAATATCCTGAAATGTACCAATATAGACCTTTACAAGAACGTCTTGAAAAGAAGGTTTTGCGTGTTTTTAAGAGGATTCCAGAATTAGATTATCGAATTATCCGTAAATGTTATATGTTGGATTCTGGAAGATTTATTCCTGAACAGAAGGTGGATGTCATCATAACAAGTCCTCCCTACATGAGACAGCTCAGTTATGCCAGAGATAATCGTCTCCGTCTTTGGTTTATAGGAATAAATGATTGGAAACAGTTAGATAGCAAGATATCTCCCACTTCAAAAAAATATTTTGACCTTTGCAGATCTTGCCTTAAATTATGGCATACAATCTTGCCACCAAAAGGGCTCTGCGTGCTTGTTTTGGGTGACAATTACAGCCACCAATATAAAATGCATCTCCCCGATGCTATTGCTCATATTGCAATAAAGGAGATAGGAGGGTATTCCGTAGCATGGAAATATACGGAAGCAATCCCTAATGATCGGCGCATACGCCGCGGCTGTTATGGTAATCTGACAGAAACCATATTGGTATTAAGAAAAAACAATAGGAGTTAATATGACGGTTAATGATCTCGAATCAGACCAATATATTGGGCTTCAAATCAATAACTATGAGCTTAAAGAAAAAATTGGGGCGGGCAAAATAGGCGGTGTTTATAAAGCCATACGTGATGATAATCATACAGTGGCATGTAAGATCATTCCAGAACATAAGCTAAAAAATGGATAGCAGAAAGAACTTGAAAAGGTCTTTAATATTCAAAATGCACCGCATATAGTACACTATATTAACCACGGTTCACAGTTGGATAAAAGCAGCAGACCTTTTGTTTGGATATTTTGGCAATATATAAATGGTTCAAATCTGAAAGAAAACCTTGATAATTCCCCTTCATCAATAGATATTGCATTTATTGAGAACCTTACAAAAACTATACTTGAAGCACTATATGCTTTTAATAAGGCAGGATTCCCACATGGCGATCTACATGAAGGGAATATATTAATTTCTAATCCAAATCCCCTTGCAATTGGTAATCCAAGAGAAATATGGATAACTGATTTTGGATATGGAGGATCACATAACGAGCTTGAGCCGAAGGATGATTATAGACAGCTTTTTTCAATAATTTCAACATTACTTAAAAGATTAACCTCTTCTAATCTTAATCCGCGCGACAGGATTTTATATGATAAAATGAATAGTTTTTTATCAAAGAAACTTATGGAAACCGATCATACTCAGGGTGTTCATGTCAGAAATCCCGAGGTATTATTAGAAGAATTCAAAAAAATGAGCTACGAAGCCGAAAACGAGGCGGCACTTGCAACAAAAGGAGAGGATTTAAAAGGAGTAGCCGATTATTTAGTAGCAGAGGCATTGGGTTACAGGATCGAGGAATGGAAAAATCTGTTTGTGCCGGATTTTCTGGCTGCGCTGGAGTTATTGAGTAAGAATATTACCATGCTTACAGGGGCACGTGGATGCGGTAAAACAATGATCTTTAGACGACTGACCGCTTATATGGATAAAATAATCGATGAATCTTCGGGAGTAAAAGGTGCAGACCAGTTTATCGGGTTTTACTTAAACTGTAGAGATATTGTAGAAACATTTCCGTGGATACCACAAAAATTAAAAAGAGGGATGAAAGAACAGATTATCCATTATTTTAATCTTTCATGGTTCAATGAAATTTGCAAAACATTAGCCCTCTATTCAGTGAATGGAAATGAGAATTTTGATTGGCTTGATGGTTTTATGTCAGGGATATTTGGTGAAAAGTATCAGCCACTCCCTCACGGCTCGAATATACTGGCACATACTCAGGCATTTCTCGGAGACGAAAAAGAGATGTGCCGTGTTACGGATTTTGGCAAAGTGAGTGGTATCAAGAATTGGCCTCTTAGTAGAACCGATTTTCTTGACATACTTCAACCCCAGCTTCAAACTCATGTATTATGGCTATCAAAAAAACCCATCTATCTTTTTCTTGATGATTACACAACCCCTATAATAACGAAAGAAGTTCAGCACACTCTTAATCCAATAATCTTCAAGCGGAGAAGCGATCTCTTCTTTAAGATTTCAACTGAATCAGCTAATAGTTTTGAACCAGTAGGATTGCGCGGAAAACCTCTTGAGCTTCACCATGATTTTGAGCTTATAGATTTAGCAACCGAGAGCCTTTATCAAGATGATAAGGGGAAAACAATACTTTTAGAAGATATATTCAAACGAAGAATAGATAGACATCCGTCTTTTAAGGGCACGAACCTTGGTCTTAAAGATATATTGGGGGAAAGGTCGTTCACAAATAACAAGTTGGCAACACAAATGAGAGATGAGAATAAAAAAATCTACTATTATGGTATAGAGACTTTCATTGGTATGTGGACAAGCGACATAAGGACTTTAATTGAGATGTTTACGGATATACTTCGTGAGGCAAATGGTAAATTGAAAAATGGTATTTATAATATAGATAAAACGATTCAGAATAAATGCTGCAGAAGTCACGGCGGTGAATTTTTAGAATTCACAGAGGCATTAAAAAATCCAGATCAATTACATAAAAGAAAAGGAGAAAAATATGGAAAAAGTTTAAGAGATATTGTTGAGGCATTTGTTAATGTATCGCGCTATGAATTAACTAAAGGAAATCTTGTCTCCAATCAGGGAAGATTAAATCCCAAACAGGCATTTCGCATTGAGATTCTGGATAAATTTGAACCCTCTGATAATGTCTTAGAATATCACAAGGGGTTAATACGGTGGCATATCTTTTTACAGGATTGGCGCGGTAAAAGTCAGAGGGGCATGTTTACTCCACGAATGTATTTAAACAGGATTCTGATTCCATATTGTAATCTTACATTTTCAAGCCATGACCATATACAATTAACAAATAAGGAATTTAGTGATTTATTAACCAAACCTAAAGAATTTATCAACTATTGGAAGAAAAAAAGAAAGAAAAAAAGAAAGAAAAAAGAAGATAGACAGGGAGAACTTGGGTTATCGGTTCAAAGAGAGGAAAAGAGTTAATGATGACTCTACCACAGGTCTTAGATGCAGAAAAACTCGAAACAGATGAAAAGAGACGCCTTTTCATTGGTGCCTATGGTTTTGAAAAGCGTTCCTTCGGCGGATGGGTGAATTATCAGAATAAGGGTGTGCTGAGTTATGCGTTAGTATTTAAATACGAACATCCAAAAGGACGTAACCGTATTAAAGAGTTACGAATGGCGCTTAAAAGGCTTGGCGTTGCATTACCGGTAAATGTTTGTTATGACACAATAGCTCCGCACAATATCGAGGATAAAATTTACGCAAAACTTATAGAGCTTCTTTCTAAAACAGACGAGGTCATTTTGGATATATCTGGAATGACTAAACTTTTAATATTAATTTGTATTTGTAAGCTTGAAGAATTTCATGGGACTGTTAGAATAGTCTACTCTGAGCCTAATAACTATCCCCCCACAAAAGAGGATTATGAAAAAAATAAAGGAAAGATGGAGATATTGGCAAAATATCCCAGTAGCGGTTCCGAATCAATTATTAGAACAAGGTGTTTAAGTAGTATCAGAATGCAAGGTCAGCCGGTCACATTAATAGCATTTACCTCATTCAATGAACAACTTATTCGTCATATGCTCGGAACTATAAGCCCTCATAGGCTGATACTTATTAATGGCAGACCACCAAGGGAAGAATATAGCTGGCGTGAACATGCAACTCAAGAGATTCATAAAAAACTTATAATGGAAGATTATCAGGCCGATAACCCCCTTGATAAGACAGGAAAGCTTGTTCATGTTACAAGCACTCTTGAATATAGTGAAACTATTAATAAAATTAACGCTATATATAAACAGTTCGGTATGCATGAAAGAATTATGTGTATCGCTACAGGCAGTAAGATGCAGACCGTAGGACTTGCTTTCAGCAAAATAGCTCACCCTGATATTCATGTCGAGTATCCTACACCAGACAGCTACTATGAGAAAGGATTGGATGCTGAAGTTAGAAAAGTTTACGAAATAAAAATTCCCTACTTTTCAAAATTTTTAGAAGAATTAAAAAATGTGCAAGAAGAGGTATTGCAAATTGATACAGATAAATATCAAGATGTCGTTTGATTTTCAAGGGCAAGCATCTGGACATTTCCCGTATTTCTTAAATTCCCTTCTTTAGCCGGCATGGCTTCATGGCGCTAAGGTTCTGGTTTTTGCTGCTGGCAGAACATGAGAGAATGAGGGGCAAACCACTTTAAAAAATACCTGCCAAGCAAAAAAACTACCGCCAAAAACAGTAAATAAAAAAAGACTTCTTGACGCAATGCTCCTTGTTGTGCCAAGATAATATGTGATAAAATTATACAAAGGTTTGATTTGGATATTGGGGAGGTAATTATATGTCAACTTTTGACAGGATTACATTTGATCCTAATATAATGGGCGGCCGGGCATGTATTCGCGGCATGCGAATCCCGGTTTCAGTGATTATGGGGCAGATTGCTCACGGCGCAACTATTGAAGAGATTCTATCTGATTATCCTGACCTTGAGCCTGAGGACATCAGGCAGGCCATGGAATATGCTGCATGGCTGACGCAGGAAGAGATATCCTTAGCTTAAACATGATGAAATTTCTTGCAGACATGGGGGTTGCACAAAGGATTGTTCAATGGCTCAGAGATGAAGGCCACGAAGCCATTCATCTGCGTGAGGAAAAGCTTCATAAGCTGCCAAATGGTTTGATCTTTGAAAAGGCATATACAGAGAAAAGAATTCTATTAACCTTTGATCTTGACTTTGGCGAGATTTTGGCTCTTTCAAAGGGATGATCTGTAAGCGTCATTCTTTTCAGGCTTCATAACACACGGACACCACATGTTATAGAACGATTGAAAAAGGTTTTAGAAGAAGCAGAAAACGCTTTGAGAGAGGGCGCAATTGTTGTTGTTGAAGAGGGGCGGCACCGCATCAGGCGCTTGCCCTTCGGCGTATAAGAAAGAATTTTTAAAGAAACAAATGGATATTTGCCTTCCTGTTATGGATAGTATATTATCCAACCATAAATATTCTGAACGCTCTGGGTCATTTCCCATATTTCTTAATTCCCCCTTCTTTAGCCGGCATTGCTTTCATGGCACTGGGGTTCAGGTTTTTGCTGTCGGCAGAACATGATAGAATGAGTGGCAAACCACTCTAAAAATACCTGCTAAGTAAAAAAAACCATCACCAAATTGCTGAGTCCCGCTTTTTCCAGTCCAGCCTCTTGCAATGGCCTTTTATCCTATAAGAAGCAAATGGATACTTGACTTCCTGTTATGGATAGTATATTATCCATACATGAAGATTCGTAAAGTAATTGAATCCATCTTCGGCAGCCCTGCAAAGGTTCGCATATTGCGCACTTTATTCAACTCACCTCAGCCACTAAGCGGAAGACAGGTTGGCGAGCTTTCAGGGCTTACGCACAAAGGCGCAATCCATGCCATTCAATCATTAGTTGATCTGGGCGCTGTGAAACAGCGGAAGGCTGGAAAGGCATATCAGTATTCCCTTTCAAAGGGCAATATATTTGTTGAAAAGATTATCCTTCCCTGCATTCGCTCAGAGTCCGGCCTGTTTGATGGCCTGAAAAAAGATATTACAGCGCATTTCGGAAGAGACGCAATAAGTCTTATCCTTTACGGCAGTATCGTTAGAGGAGAAGAAAAGAAAGGGAGTGATATAGATATTATGGTCGTGGCAAGGGATGAAAGGGCTAAAAAAGCGATTGAAGAAAAGGCTGAGACACAGGCTCACTACTTTAACAAGAGATACAATGCCCTTTTATCTTTGCACTGCTTTACCCTGTGTGAGATTAAGGCTAAAAGGGCTGCTCCTTTGATTAAATCCATAATAAAGGAGGGAATAGTTATCTTTGGCAAATCCCTTGGAGAGTTATTCAGATGACGAAGAAGAGAAAGACACGGACTGTTGATAAGAATCAGTACGATGCCTTTCTTGCAAAGGCAAAGGACTTTGCCTCTATGATGGATATGTTCCTTGAGCAAGGCAAATGGAATTCTGCAGGATTGCAGGCTGTTCACACGGTAATCTCTGCCAGTGATGCGGTAATTGTTTATTATGGAGGCGTGAGAAGCTCTGAACTTGATCACAGAGAAGTTGTGGGGCTGCTTCACGACATCATGGGAGAATCTGCATCTGCGGCAGGGAGGCATGTTTCGAGGGTTATTGCCAAAAAGAATCTTCTTGAATATGAAGGGCGGCTTATTGCCCAGTCGAAGGCATGGGATATGGTGGAACATGCCAGAAGGTTTCTTGATTGGGTAAATGAGATGCTGCCTAAAAGGGATTAGCTTCAACAAACAATCATTGGCTTTGCCTCTGACAGATTATCAGAGCTGCGATGCTTTAAGGACAATATCAACAAATGAAACAGCAAGACCTTGAATCAATGCTATTTTTAGTTAACAACAACCCACTTGACGACTTTTGCGGGCTGTCACCCAATGAAGTTCATAGCCTGCTTTACGACACCTTTGGCGACAATTCACTGCTAAAAATTAAAGCGGATATTTCTGATCAGACCTTTAACAACATCCGCTTTTTTAGGCTGACAGAAGAGTTTTTAAAAATAATTCAGCGCGACCGTTTTATTAAATTGACGCCGCTTGGAGCGCTGCCTAAAAAGACCCTTCACGAGCTTTATAATCACCGATTAATTACAGAGTATGCCATTGAATTAGGCATTTCTAAGTTGACACGAGAGATTGACTCGCCTGCGTTGACATCGCTGCACATCAACACACAACTGACAGGAGCACTTAAAAAAAGCAATGGCAAACTATCTTTAACAAAACAAGGTGAGAAGCTTTTGCAATCCGATAAGAGGCATGAGCTTTTCAGGCTGACCTTGCAGACCTTCACAGGCAAATTCAATTGGTCATACAATGACGGCTACTCAGAACACCCTATCGGGCAGCTTGGTTGGGGCTTTTCAATCTACCTGCTCTTTCAATTTGGCAGTCAACCGCAGACCGCGCAATTTTATGCTGATAAATATTTAAGGGCTTTTCCGATGTTTTTGCGATATTTCCCGCAGGAATCGCTTGGCACACCTCAAAGAAGTTTTACCAGTTGTTATTTAATTCGGACCTTTGACAGGTTTTTAGAATGGTTCGGTTTTGTGGACATAGAAAAACAAAAGCCTGCTCTCGACAGCGGCAAATCAATAATTAAACGGACTGATGCGTTAGCTCAAACATTTTATATCCAATGACCAAAAAGCGCAGTATCCGGCAGCGACTTCACCTCTGACTGCTTATAGGGTGGCGGTATCTGTCAGATTATGCCAAAGGCAAGCACCATCCGTATTTTGTTCTATCCCCGGCACGGCTTTCATGGCGCTGGGGTTCTGATCTTTGCTGTTGACAGAACATGAATGAATGATGGGCGACAGCACTGCTTAACTGCTTGCCGAGGCAAACCTGTCTGCCGACAGGCATGGCCGATGCCATCTGTCAGGCGGCTTACCACTCTGCCTCTTTTATCTTGCTTTTTCTATTAAATTGTAATATCTTTTGATTGTAAATAAAGGTGAAATTATCAGTTCTTTGCGAGAGAGAAAAACGGCAAGTGGAGTATAATATTAAATGGTAGATTGGAATCGTTTTACTCCGTCAGATTTTGAGTATGATTTTGACAACGATAAGCTTAGCAATCATAGAGCAACCTTTGAAGAAGCGGTTGAGTGTTTTTTTTCTGATTTTGAGGTTAGAAGAAATAAAACATTCAGAGACCGTTATCAACTTCTTGGCAAGACAATTGGAGGGAGGAAACTCAAAATCATTTTTCAACTTAAACCGGGTTCTGTTGTCCGGATAATAACAGGATGGGAAATATGAAAACAAAACGAAAAGTTATGACCGACGAAGAAATTGACCGTATTGTAATTTCTCAGGCAGACAACGAATCTGCTTGGGAGAAGCCAGTGAAGGCGCGTAAATCTAAATCAACTTCAGTAATGCTTCCTTCTGATTTGGCAGAGCAGGCAGCATTTTTTGCCCGGCTGCATAGAGAAAAAGACTTAGCAAACTGGCTTAAACGCGTTATTCGTGAGAGATTGGATATTGAAGAAGCAGCCTTTGCTGGTTCTAAAAAAGAGCTGCTCGCAAAGAGCAGCCGATAACCCAACACAAACTGCTAAAAACATAAACCCTGAGGCTTCGTTTGCACTGACTGACAAGCAATTATTGGCGTCGCCTCTGACCGCTTCTCTGCGCTGCGGCTTGCCGATAACAGAAGCCGTTGCTGGTGATTGGTTATTAAGCCTTTTGCTGACTGCCAAAAAATCCTCTTCTTTGAAGGGGGTATAGAAAAATTCCTTAAAAAATGCTATTATTATCCTTATGAAAACAAAGGAGACTTTTCTTAGACAACTGCCGTCTGTAGATGAACTATTAAAAGAGGACATTGCCGTAAAATGGCTTGAGAATACTCCTCGTGCATTGGTGCTTGATGCATTGCGCATGGCAATAGAGGAGAAGAGGAAGGGTGTCTTGAAGGCTGACGAAGCAAATGGCCTTCAGCCTTTAGCCTTTAGCCTTGAGCCTGAAAGTATTATTAACAGGGCAGGCGAAATTCTTAATACTTTTACTCAATTAAGCCTAAGGCCTGTGATTAATGCAGCAGGCGTTATTGTCCATACCAATCTTGGCAGGTCAATCCTATCTGAAAAGGCAGTCAAGAATATAGAGGCAGTTGCAAAGGGCTATTCCAATCTTGAATATGATATAGAAAAGGGTGAAAGGGGAAAGAGGTATGAGCATATAGAAAAACTCCTCTGCAGATTAACAGGCGCAGAGGCAGGGTTTGTTGTGAATAATAATGCTGCTGCTGTGCTTATTGCATTAAATACCATTGCTCAGAATAAAGAGGTGATTGTATCAAGAGGAGAGCTTGTTGAAATCGGCGGCTCTTTTAGGATACCTGAGGTTATGGAGAGGAGCAATGCAAGATTAAGAGAGGTCGGCGCTACAAACAAGACGCATTTAAAAGACTACGAAAAGGCAGTAAATGATAATACAGCTCTATTATTAAAGGTGCATACAAGCAATTATAAAATAGTCGGCTTTGCAAAGGAGGTCTCAATCTCTGAGCTTGCTGGGCTTGGGAAGAAGAGAGGGCTTCCAGTGATGTTTGACCTCGGCAGCGGGTGCCTTATAGATTTAAGAAAATACGGAATTGAAGGCGAGCCGACTGTTTCTGATGCAGTGGCAGCAGGCGCAGATATTATTACCTTTAGCGGAGACAAGCTCCTCGGCGGTCCGCAGGCAGGCCTGATAGTTGGTAAAAAGAAATATGTTGATATGATAGCAAATAATCCGCTCAGTCGCGCTGTTCGCATTGACAAGCTGACGCTTGCAGGCCTTGAGGCGACATTAAGGGAATATCTTGATGAGGAGAAGGCAGTAAAAAATATTCCAACATTAAATATGCTCTGTCAGCCTCTTTCAGAGATTGAAAAAAAGGCAGAATATATTGCAGATGGGTTAAAGGCTGCAAGCAGCAGGTTTGAGGTTTCAGTTATTGATGAGACATCACAGAGCGGCGGCGGCGCATTGCCGCTTGTCAGTCTGCCAACAAAGGTGGTTGCCATCCTTTCAAAAGGATTATCTGCAACAGCATTTGAAGAGATGCTTCGCAAAAATAACCCGCCGATAATTGGCCGCATAAAAGAGGGTAGGATTCTTCTTGATCCGCGCACAATCCAGAGAGATGAGCTTGATATAGTGATTAATTCTATCAGAGGTATTGCCTCCAGATTATGAGATACATTATCCTCGGCACAGCAGGACATATTGACCACGGAAAGAGCTCGCTCGTAAAGGCATTGACAG
>ERZ1292623.912-Hain-H51-01um-R1-912-length-29727-cov-7_pt1 | contig 29727 bp, 29 predicted proteins | sample MGYA00564398_ERZ1292623 | MGnify/ENA primary metagenome ERZ1292623 (study PRJEB36523, sample SAMEA6512633) | groundwater metagenome | collected 2019-01-07 | study: AquaDiva: Metagenomics assemblies of 32 groundwater samples
AAACATAAATTAATGGGTACATGATTTCCTAGATGCCCCAATGGCCTTACCTTGGGGTTGTTCACTGATTACTTCTTAATCTTATATATAACAACTGCAGGCTGCTGATTTGCAGGATCAAAGAAGTTTGAATAGGCTGGAGCAAATTTATTTGAGTTATTAGTTACATAATTAATTAGTTCTGGTGTTTGATGTTCAAATCCGTGAAGAACAACATAATCTGAATCTTTTATATTTTGATCTAAAATAGAGGAGTTACTCGCTAAATAATTTCTTTCTCCATAATATATTACATATGGATCTATGCCATCTCCAAGTATAACTGCATTTTGGGGAGTATTTTTATTTATCCATAAAAATGCCTCTTTCATCTGCATATAAGATGTTTTCTTATTTTCTATTATCAAATTTCCATATGATAAATGATAATAAGCTCCTAACAACAAGATTATCACTACTAAAATAATTGCTAATATCTTGTTGTATTTATTTGAATAATTATAAACAAATTCTATACCAATTGCCGAAAATATTATTAGTGAGGGCATTAACAAGAAAAGGTATCTGTCCTCAGCAGCCCTTAATATAAAAATGAAGAAAATTAAAGATCCCACACCAATTAATAATAACATTAAATGGCTTGATAGTTTTTTCATTTTAAATATAGAATCATATCCTAAGGCTAATTCAAATACAACTAAAATAGTTCCTAAAGCCAGACATATTACAAAAATCCATTGTAGATCATATTGGATAAATCCTAAAACATAGTATGCAAATGATGGTTTCTCAGCAGCACTTGCCGAATATACTGAAGCTGCTGGTAATAAACCTTTGTAAACTACAAGGTTATATGCAAAGAAAATTATTATTGGAATAGCTCCTAAAATACCTCCAATCCAGAAGTTTTTATTTGAAATGAATTTATGTTTATGCTTAGCAATAACCATTACAATATATACAACTCCAATAAAACCATAAAAGTATCTTGTTAGTATAGCTAAAGAAACAAAAAATATTGCTAGTGAGAAAAACTTAAGCTTAAAATCATCATAGGATTTTACAAAGAAATAAAGACTTGCTAGTGTGAAAAATAAAGAGGGTACATCTGACATGATTCTAGTAGTATAAAATAAATGAATCCATAAAACACTTAAAATAAATGATGAAATTAAAGCTACCTTTTTATTGTAAATTTCTTTAGCTAAAAGATAGATAAATAGTATAGATAAGATAGAAGGAATTATCTCTAGGAAGAAAAGAGATGCAGCATCTGAAAAATTGATTCTTAACAAAAAAGACCATACTAAACCAAGGAGGGGCGGTCTGATAATTGCTTCATTTGCAATAAATGGGGAGTTATCCCATATGTGAGAAATCATATTTTTTGCCAGGCTTCCAAATGCTAACGAATCCCACCAGTGCGCCTGATCTTTTGCAATAAAATAAAAATAAAGTCTAATTATACTTGCTAGAACTAAAATCCCAACAAGACCTAGATTATATTTATCTCTCAACCAATTTTCCAGATTTTTCTTGTTTTTATCAGCTTTATTTTCACTAGATTCTTTATTAGTTTCTTCTTTTTCTTTTGTTTCTTCTGACATTTTTATACCTTTAATAGAGAAGTTCTAGATGTTGGGATTTCGTGAGGTCTTTGATTAATAATTGACTCTGATTCACCTACAGCATATAAAACCTTATCATATAGGTGGTGTCTTGTTGCGTCTGATAAAACTTTTGGAGTTAATTTTCCTTTACTAAGAGCATATTCTAAAGTTCTTTTAGCAGCTAATTTTCCATATGGAAGACACGCAAAGTAAGGGGCTAATTCTCCGAGATGATTTCCAAATCCATTAAGAGTTGGAAGTGTAGGAATAAATTCACGCATATCTTGAATGTTTTCCAACATTTTAGCAGCTTCAGAATTACTTCCAGATAAGTTTCTTAAATGAGTTTCTGTATCTCTTCCAAGCCTTTCATAGCTAAATGGTTCTTGACTTTCAAGATAATTTCTAGCAAGAACATGCCCTTTCGGAACAAGCGTTACAAAATTAAATATTCCCCTTAATTCTCTATTTTGTTCTCGGTATCTAATTTGTTCAGTTGGGGAAAGCCATAAAGAATCATCACTTTTTAATTCAGTTGTAAATTCATCTAATTTTCTTTTTAATTCCAAATATTTGGGTAATAGCCCATCTTTTATATCTTTTCCAACTTTTGGACTCTTTAAAGTATCTTCCAATTTTTTTGTTTCTACATATAATTTTCCGATTCTTGACCCCAAATGTTGATTTAAATGTCTTAAGACGCTTTTTTCAAAGAAACTATCAGGAACATCACCATTTAATAGATCTGAATAAAATCCGAAATCATAAGAGAACTCTCCTAAAACTGTTTTTCTATATGGAGCAAATGTGGATGCCCATGCCATTGTTGGACCTCCTACCTCTTCCCTTAATTTAACATTTAACTCAACAATTTCCAAATCTGCATCAAGATTAATTGGGGTTTCTTCTGAAGTTAGCCCATATGGGAGAGCAGTAATTTGTTCTGTTCTTACTTTAATCCCTCTTTCAATTATGTTTTTCATTCCTTCAAAAATTATTTCTTCTCTCATTGATCTTCCTAATATTTCATTTCTCATAGGATAATTGGCCGCTTCAATAGCAAGAGTTAAACTCACACAACCAGTTTCTACACACTCGTCAAGCCTCTTCTTACCTGCATCTCCTACAGTCATTTCAAACCTCATTTGTGCATTGTAACGTGCATTTATTCTCGGTACAAATTTCATTCCAAAAACATCGTCTTGAACATAAATATCTCCTGCCCAGTTTTCCATTACCTCTGCAACTTCTTTTTCCACATCTTCAGTAGGCCTTACATTGGATGGGAATAAGCGCGTTCCTACACCCATAGAAGCTTTAAATTTTTCAGCAATTTCAGGAGGCATATTTTTTAGAATCATTTCAAGCCCACTACTATTGTAACAATATGAACAATCGTAAGGGCAACCAGTCATAGTAATTACACTTTTAAGTTTGCTTTTTGCATGTTCTGGGTAATCATCATAAAACATCTTTCTATCAGGGTGAGGGAATCTCATAGTTCTTTGCATTGGATGAACTCCTGAAGATAATTCTCCCCTCAAAATTCTAGCAAAGGTATCAAAACCTTCACTGACAACAACATCATCTGCAAACTGAGATGATTCAATTGGGAAATATGTTGGATGGGGACCACCAACAATTGTTCTGATATTTGGATGATTTTTTTTTAATCTCTTATATGCTTCCGCTAACTGAACATGATTTCCAGTATATACATTAAACCCGACAACATTTGGTTTGAATTCTTTAACAGCTTCAAAAAATGGTTCAAAATCTGGTTTGAATTCTTCTACACCATGACTTTTTACAAGATGAATTTTTCTATCCCAATTTTCATCTCTAGCTACTCCGGCTAAATGCAACAATCCTAATGGTTCAATTACTGAATAACTAGCACCAAGCAAAACTCGTCCATTGCTCTTTTTTGACATAAATATGTAATAGATATTATAGGTTAAAAAGATTGCTTCTTTCTATATTTTATTACTCAAACTCAATTAAATCAATTATTTAATCTTACAAGAACTTTGTAAGATTAATTTCTCCTTTTTTATATAATCTTTCAGACAATCTCCCCATACAAAAATCATAATCTGCTCTTTCAAATTCTTCTCTTGTTTTAACAACTAAATGACTTGCCATGTCTCCGCTACCAATTCCTTTTTTTTCAAATATTTTTACTGGAACAACCAAAATCCCCGCTTCAACTTGAGCTAATCCATGTGGAACTACTTTGTTTGGAAAATTCTCCCCTAATTCTCTATTAATATTATTTAAAAATGTGGCTAATCCATCTAAATGTTCAGTATGAAATATTACGTGTGCAAATGGAAAGCTAGTTTTTTTGAAAACACCGCCAATATTCCATTCTAATGGAATTATATCTCTACTTCCTGATTTATCAAACCCATAAGCCTCCCCAGCAATATCATATGCTGCTCCGAAATTTGTTAAATGATAGTGTTCATGACCTTCAACTGATGCTCCTGCTCCAGGACTGTTATGAAAAAGTCTAAAACCTGTTTTATTAGTAAATTCTAAAAGATCTGATAATTCCCTAGATAAATCGTCTAAATTAGTCGCATACATTGGCCTTTCTTTAGTTGTTATTGCAAGACTTGTGCCTGGAAGTAATGGATATTTATTTGGTAAAACTCTAAATTCTTTTAATATATTTTCTGGATCTAAATTTCTAACTGATTCTTTTTCAGACATTTCAACAGCATCGCATAAAAAACAAGTATCTTCTCTTTGAGCATATCTCTTGAATCTATAATTATTAAGAATAACTCCAAAAGAAAACTCTCCAGGTTTTGAAACTATTTTAACCTCTGGATGATAAGCATCTCTAGGTATTTCATATGATTCTGCAGCCTTAAACCATCTGTCTAAAACCTCTTGCTTAAGAGGGGAAAATTGGCTACACATAAAAATAACGGTATTTTTGTATTTAAAAGAATTTGTATAATAGCTAACTATGTAATCGGCCTCATTCATAATATTTAAATATCCCTTAAACAATTTTTTATAATGATTGATAAAATAAAAACTGGTGAAGAAATAGAAGCAATAGTTAGAAAGCTTAAGGCTCATGGAGAAATTGTTGTTACAACAAATGGAAGTTTTGATATTCTTCATTCAGCACATTTACATCTTCTAAAAAAGGCAAAGAGAGAGGGAGACATCTTGATTGTTTTATTGAATAGTGATAGTTCTATAAGAAGAAATAAAGGCGATAAAAGACCTATTGTTCCTGAAGATGAAAGAGCAAAAATGTTAGCTGGATTAGAAACTGTGGATTATGTTGTGGTTTTTGAGGAAGATAAACCTTTGAAATTGTTAGAACAAATAAAGCCAGATGTACATGTAAAGGGCGGAAGTGTTGATCCTGAAAGACTTAAAGAAGAAGTTGCTTTTATAGAAAGTCTTGGAGGGAAACATAAACACTTTGAACTTGAAGAGGGTTTTTCAACAACAAATATAATTAATAGAATACTAGAATCTTATAATGGTAAAGATTCTAATTAATTTTTAGTATAATAATCTTTAAATAAACAAAATTTTCTATTTAACTATGGCAATTGAATTAATCAATGATGAGGGCAATTATAGAGTTAAGTTAGATGGTAGGCAAATAGCTTTATTTTATGTTTCTGGACCTATTGATGAACACTATGTTGTTTCAAGATTAACATTTGAAATGGATCCCGAATCTTCAGGACTGCCAGAGATTATAGGTGTAAGGGAAGATCCAAATTTAGCTAAATGGAAGGCTCATTCAGCTGCTGTAGAATATTCTGCTAATTTAGAAAAAAGATTAGTTTCAGTTTCTTCTTAATAATTATTTTATTATTCTAAATCGCTTAATGCTTTCAATACTTGATTAACACTAATTGACTTAACTAACTCTTCGTCATATTGGTCCATTCTTTCTGGGAAAAAATTATCAAAAATTGGAGATGTTATTTTTTTAGCTAAATCATAATCTTCTATTTCCCATGCAGGAGTGCAAAGGAATAAAGCTATTGTGGGTTTGTTTAATCCTAAAGCTAGATGAAGAGCAAGAGTATCTGCACACACAATTACATCACAAATATCTATTAGTGCAAAAAAGTCTTTTAAAGAATTGGAGGTATTTTTAGCATAGACTTTAATTCCAATATTATCTAGCTCTTTTTCAACTTCCTCCATGCTTTCTATTTCTTCAGGGCCTCCTAAAAGAATAACTGTATAATCTTTATGAATATCTTTAATGAATTCTATGATTCTTGATTTATGCCAGGCTTTTGAGGGCCATCTAGGAGAAGAACCTATATTAAATCCTAAAATTTTTCCTTGAATATTGTTTTCTTCTATAAAATCTGATATGTTTTGTCTTGCTTGTTCTGAAATTTTAATGCTAATTGGTTGTTTTTTCCAGTGTAACTTACACATATCAAAAATCATTTCTTGGTAGGTTTTTCTATTTGATTTTTTTAAGTAATCATCAAAAACAGTATTAAGGTAGTATTCTGCTTCTTCATTAAAAGACGCTGGAAAACCTTCATTGTCATAAAAACCGTATTTTTCATCAGCAATTATTTTGTTTGCAATCTTTGTTGCTTGTTCATCAATGTCTAAACTGTAAAGAATGTCAAATTTATCAGTTGGAATGTGTGGTAAGAGTAATAACTTATCAATAAGATTATTATCTTCTAGTATTTCCTTAGAACTTGGTTTAGTTATCCAAGTAATCTCTGAATGAGGATATTTTTCTTTAATTGCTTCCAATATTGGAGTTGTTCTGACTACATCTCCTAAAGCTCCTAATTTTATTATACAAATTTTAGTTTTATTCATAAGTTTTATATAAGTGGCAGGGTTTTAAACTTTGTTAAAATGAAAATCTATATTGCTGGAAAGATTTGGGAAAAATATGAGCTTGAGCAATTGGAAAAAGTTGACAAACTATGCAAAAAACTTGGATATAAGACTTTCCTTCCACATAGAGATGTGGGGCTTGCTAAAAGTGTTAAAGATGTGAAAAAGATTTTTGAGGGAGATATTATTAAGGGATTTAAAGATGTAGATTTGGTTGTTGCATTGCTTGATGGGTTACATGTTGGAGCTGGGACAGCATGGGAATTAGGATATGCTTATTCAAGGGGAATTCCTGCAATTGGACTAAAAACAGACGAACCGATTAAAGATTCTCTTGAAACTCTTAGTGCAATTCTTATTGGAAGTATGAAAATAGTTTCAAGTTTTGATGAGTTGGATAAAGAACTAATTAAATTTAAGAAAAGTTAATCATCTCGTGGGGGTATTAATCCAACGGCTTTGCTGACTTAACTTCATTTTCACGCCAGCCTGGATCAAAAGTCTTTTTTGTTTTTGCTTCTTTAGCTGATCTATAATATATGTAAAGTCTAGCAAAATAAAGTTCTATCAGCCAAAAAAACTCCTTTATACTTCTTGGCTGTTTTAAACTGAATAATAACCCTTCTTTTATTTCATTAGATAAAGATTTTGTTCTAGGCATATCTGGAACTATTTTATTAAGATTTTCGTGAGCCTTAATAGTTCTAACTCTTTGATTTATCCAATCTGCCCAGTTTGTAGGATATTGAACATAAACTTCTGCTTTGTCTAAATATTTTATTTTATAGTCTTTCTTCCAGACAAAATAAGGTATAACGCAATCTTCTGGAACATCTTCTAGAGTTTCTTTAACTAAGCCATTTCTTATTGCAAATAAATAACCAGAACATTGTAAAAATTCTCCTTGACTTGAAAGTCTTTTTCTAACTTTATCTATTCCACTATAACCTACTCTTGCCCAAAATTCATATTTGGTTCCTTTTTTATTTGTGGCAACAGGTCTTCCAGTTATTGCCCCTATTGATTTATCTTTAAATGCCTCTTCAATTTCTTTTAAAGAATTATCTGAAATATATACATCCCCATCTGTAAAAACAAGTATCTCCTCTTTATTTTCAGAGAATAACATTTCAAATAACATATTTAATGCGTAGGGTTTACCTTCTCCAGGATCAAGAATAAAGTCAAATCTTTTATCTTTTATTTTCCTTCTTAAATATGATTCAACTTCTGGAAAAGGATCTATAACAAGAACTTTAAATGGTGTTTTTATTTTTTGTTTTAGAATTATATTAACTGCTCTTTCTGTTGCTTTCGGCTCATTATATGAGGTAACAATTATGGTCATCATTATAAAAACTCCCAATTGGTTATGAATCCGGAAACCATTTTCATTTTAATTAACCTCAAAGGGATATTCAGACGGTCTTATTATAGCCATTTTTTCAGATTGATGGGAAAGCTCTAAACGGCATTTTTTGCTTCCTTGTTTTCCTATATCTGAAATTTCTATATTTTCAACTACCCATATTTTATCAAGGATTTTTACTTTATCTCCTTTCTTTATATCCTTTGCTTGTTTTTTCATATAGTTAGAGAATAAGGCAAACTTATAAAGTTTATTCTATTGAAATTTTTATGGCTGCTAATAAAAATGCGATTATCTTATGTTCTGGAGGATTAGATAGTGTTGTAACTGCCAATTATATTAAAGGTAAGCTAAAATATTGTAAAATAATAATTTTGTTTTTTAATTATGGTCAAAAATCTCTTGTAAATGAAAGATTTTATTCTAAGAAATGTGCTAAAAAATTAAAGGCTAAATTTATGGAACTTAACCTTCCTGAATTAAAGAAACTCTCTCCCTCATTAATAAATGTCTCTGGAAATGTAAGAAAACTAAGCCTTAAAGATTTAAAGGATACTAAAAAAGAATCTGACAATTGGTATGTGCCATCTAGAAATACAATATTTTTAGTTTATGCGCTAGCTATTGCTGAATCACTTTTTATAAAAAGTAAATGTAGAGAAAAATATGATATATTTGTTGGTTTTAAGAATGATGGAAAGGAAAGTTTTCCGGATGCGACAAAGGAGTTTGTTAATGAAATGAACAAACTAGAAAGAGTATCTGTTAAGAAAGGGATTAAGATAATTGCTCCTTTGATAGGGATGGATAAGGAAGATATAGTTAATTTAGGGGTAAAATTAAATGTTAATTTCAAGGATACATTTAGTTGTTATATTTCTAATAAGCTTGGTAAACAATGTGGGTATTGTTTAGCTTGCAGATTAAGGCAAGAGGGATTTTATTGGGCTGGTATAAAGGATCCTTCAGAGTATACTATAAAAATGAAGGATTTTCGAGCAAGATAATATTTATAAAAACAATATAAAATGGTATTATATGGAACAACCAAAATTTGAGCCGACTGAAAATCAGTATAAACCTGTTGTGGCATTTTTAAGAAAATATACAAAAAAGGCGAAGCTACTTGAGATCGGTGCAGGAGATAGGACACTTAAGAAGTTTCTTCCTGGAAATATAGCTTATGAGAGTTTAGATTTTGATCCAAATTATGGGAAGGCTTTTTTCAAAGCTAAACATGATTATCATTTTGATTTAGATAAAGGTAAACTTCCTGTTAAAACAAACAGTTACGATATAATCGTTTGTTTAGAAACTCTTGAACATACAATGTATCCTCAAAGAGTAATAGATGAAATGAAAAGAGTGGCTAAGGCTGATGCTTTATTCTTTATTTCAATACCTAATGATTATAACATACTTCTTAGATTGTATTATTTATTTGGGAAAAAACACAAGATGGATGAAGCTTTTATGGTTGTTGAAAAACATCTCCATATACATAAAGTAAGGGCAAAAGATATTGTTGAATTATATGGGAAAAATTTTAATGTAAAGAAAACATACTATATCTGGCAGTCAAGAAACAGCATGTATTCAAAAACTGTTTATTTTATTGATAGAATGATAAATCTTTTTTCTAATCTATTGCCTGGATTATTTGGGAGAATGGTATTGATGATTGGAACAAAGAAGTGAATATTTTAGGTAATTAGGTAATATACCACATTATTTAATTTAACTTAATTAAAATTTTGGGATTTTGTTAACTATATCCTATTTAAGGAGGTATTAGGTAATGGGTTCCATCTTTTTAATTTAATTATTATGATGATTAATCGCAATCAACCCCTAATAACCTATCTTCCACTTGTTATTTTGTTATTGTTACCTAAACAGTTCATTTATCTGGCTTATAATTATTTTCCAGTTGAATTTTTTAACTGAATTGCTGGCTTCTAATCTTACCTTATTTAGGACTTTTTCATCTGAAATTAATAATAAGTTAATTTTCTCTGAAAGATCTTTCTTATCATTATTGTTGAAGATAAAACCGTTTTTTTTATCTTCTACTAAGTCTCTAGAGGCTAGGTTGTCACTTGCAATTACAATCTTTCCTCTAGACATTGCTTCAACAAGCGATTGAGGCATACCTTCAGAAATACTTGGCAAAATGAAAAACCTGCAAGAATCTATTTTATTTATCTTTTCTTTTACATCATAAATTGGTTTTGAAAATAAAACCTTCTTTTCTAGACCTAATTGTTTTATCAATGCTTCTAGTTTTAATTTATATTCCTCTTCAACAGGCCCTACAATTTCTAAAAATAGGTTTTTATCATTAATTGATGAGAGAGCTTTTAACATAACTTCTAGATTTTTAATTGGAGATACTCTTCCTAAAAAAAGTATTTTATTTTCTTCTTTTGATTTAGTTGATTTACTAGAGTTTTTTATTGTGAAAAATTCTTCTGGAATCCCATTAGGAATATATGTAATCTTATTCTTTTCTAGGCCTAGTTTTTCAAGATAAGGAATTTCCCATTTAGTTATTGCTATAACTTTATTGAACTTGTTTAAAGTTGATTTTCCCTTAAATGTATCATATAAAGAAACAAAAATACTTTGAATTAGACTCCTTTTTCTTCCAAAAGGAGCATGGGTTACTAGGAATACTTTACAATTAATTCCTTGTTTTTTTAGTTTCTTTGCGAGTTTTAAAGCATGAGTTGTATGAAGATGACGATATGAATGAGCAATTATAACATCAGGTTTAAAGTCTAGGGCTTCTTTTTCAAAATCCCATGACATGAAACTCTCTCCACCAAATTTTTTAAATGGCTTTCTTATTATTTTAAAGCCGTAAAGATTTTCTTCTGGGGGAGCTATTTCCCAAGTTCCCTTGGTTACATTTGAAGAAATAACTAATACTTGGTTATTTTTTGTAAGTCTCTCTGATTCTTGTTTAACTCTTTGCCATACTCCACATATTCCTGCAGAAAAATGGCATAATTCTAGGATTTTCATTTTAATTTATAATTTTCATTTTAATAACTATTCAATTTACAAGCTCTTCCATTTTAAAGAATTCATGGTTTTTATTGTTTTTCAAATAATCTATCATAAAATCTAAGTTTTCTATGACCCTTGTATGTGGAAAATTCCTATCAATTTTGCTTTGTGGTATTTCTATGAAATCCCAGGAATGAGCATAGAATACTGCTTCTCTATAAATGAAAGGAAGGGCATTCATATATATTTTCTGAAGAAACTTTGGAAATGTTCTAGGAATTATTGAGACAAATGGTAACCCTAAAGAACTTGTGGGTATTTCATACAAACTATGAATTTTATGTTTTCTTGGGTTTGAAAAAAAGTTAATTAAATTGTTTTTTAATCTTTTTGGGAAGAATAAAAGTTGGAGAGAGTTAAGAGGGGTTTTTGATGAATCATACTTAAAGTTATACTTTGAGAGAAGCTTAGCAGTATGTTCATCTATTGAGTGTTGAGCTGCTCTAAATCCTTTAGGGTGTTGTTTAAGATATTTGTTAAAAACCTCAATTGATTTTCTAATTGATTCTTCTTTTTCAACCATTGTTAAATCGTCAAACCGAACATGCCTATAGCCATGAGAAGCTATTTCATGGCCTTGGGATTTTAATTGTTGGAATATTTTTGGATATTTTTCTATACAATCACAAGTTGTAAAGAAAGTAGCCTTAACATTATGTTTATCTAATATTCTTGATATTTTTCCTAAACCTTCTGTTATTCCAATAAAACCATCGGAATGTAAGTCTGGCTCTACATCAAAACTTAATGATACTTTCATAGCCTTGAGATAAAAGCAATAATTAAAAACATGTCTATACTCTGCAATATATGGCAGATGTTACTATTGATTTCATAGGAATCGGGGCTGCAAGGAGCGGAACTACATGGTTAGCAAAGTGTTTAATGGAACATCCTCAGATATTTTTTCCATATACAAAGGAAATCAATTATTTTTCTAAAACAAGGGCAAATAACACTAAAAGTGAGTATGAAATTAGTGGGATTAAAGGTTATTTGAATTTGTTTAAAAATTCTCCAGAAAATGCTAAAAAGGGAGAGTATAGTACTTATTATCTTTATGATAAAACTGCTGCTCAAATAATTAAAAAGTATTTTCCTAATGTAAAAATTATAGTTTCTTTAAGAGAACCTGTTGCAAGAGCATATTCTGATTATAATAACATTAAATTAAGTGATTTAAAGGAAAAAAGAGATTTTAAGAGAGCTTTTCTAGATGGAAAGAAAGATGATACTGGAAATTTTGATTCTTTAAATGATTATAAGACTAGAAGTATGTATTACAAGCACCTTAGTACATATTTTGACTTATTTCCTAAGAAAAACATCCATATAATTATTTATGAAGATATAAATAAAAATCCTGAAAAGGTTGTTAAAGAGTTGTATAAATTTTTAGGAGTTGATCTAAATTTTAGACCAAGTGTTCTTCATAAAAAAGTTAATGCTCAAGAAGCTACTAAAATTAAGTCTTTAAGGTATTTTATTAATTTTTTGAGAAATGTTGTTTTGTTCTTTGAGAAGATAGGACTTGGAAAGCTTATTAATTTTATTAAAAGAAAGACTAAATTGAACAAGACTTTTGAGAATGTGAATAAGGCAAATAAGAGTAATGTTGAAAAAGATAAGCTAGATCCAAAGATTGAGAAGAAATTGAAAGCATATTACGCTGAAGATATCAAAAACCTTGAGAAACTAATAAATAGGAAGTTAAGTGAGTGGAGATAATTTTCTATAAGTAAATATTTAAAGGGCTTTGATAATAGTTTTTTGGTTAAAATGGTTCAAAAAGTAGGAGTTATTGCGATGTCTAACCTCTCAGTTGGAGGAGGTTATGCTAGAGTTGTAAACTCATTAATTAATCATTTAAATGATCTTGGCAAGAAAGTTTACTTATTAACTAGCTCTGAAATTGATGTTAAAAAGATAGAAAATTATCATGGTAAATTTAAAGTTGAAAAACTCTATCAACCTAAAGGAATAAGAAAGCTATTTTGTAGAGAAGAAACAATCTCTAGGATATTAATGAAGCCTGATTTATTAAAAATGTTAAATGAAGTTGATTTTATAATTGATGTTGATGGAAGAGTATTGGATAAGTATATTCCTGCAAAAGACAAACATAAATATGTTATTTGGAGAGTTTCTTGTGCTTACCCAGATACAAAGAAGTTTACTCATGTAAAATTAAGTTTTACTAGGAAAATTAAAGAGTTTGTTAAGGATTTCTTATATACAAAAATGAATCTTCCAGGAAAAGATGTTAGAATATATCCTTTAGATAAGTGGACAGGAGAAGAGTTGATTAAATACTGGGATAGAAAACCAATGGATAAGCGTTTATATGCTGAAATTAAGGTTGAAGAATTTTTAAAATGGAAAGGAAAAAAGAAAAAACAAATTGCAGTATTTGGTAGAATTGCTCCAAATAAAATGATTGATGATTCTATAAAGATTTTTGCAAATGGTACAAAAAATCATCCAGAATATAATTTAATAATTCTTGGGGGATTAACTCCTGATTCTGAGAGTTATATTAAATTATTAAAAGACTTAATTGAAAAATTAAATTTAAAAGATAGAGTAGAAATTCTTGGAAACCCTTCCTTTGAAAAGTTAAAAAATGTTTTACTTGATTCTGAAATTGTAGTTGATTCTCAATGGGGAACAAGCCATAATATGACTTCTATGGAGGCGCTAGCTGCAGGAGCAATTGTTCTTGCTCATAAAAATGGTGGAACTTATACCGAAATTTTAGATAATGGAAAATATGGATTTGGAGCTTCAAATGTTGAAGAAGGCTCTCAAATGTTAAATGATATTATTAAGAAAATTAAATCTGGCAAATTAAATGGAAATGCTTTTAGAAAAAGAACTTCTTTTTTCGATGAAAAAGCTTATAGAGATAGGTTAAAAGCCATACTAAAAGAAAATAACGCTTTATAACATGGAATTAGAAAATAAAAAATATATGTTAAAAAGAGTAAATTTAGGTTGTGGAGATGAATATCTTAATGGTTGGATAAATGTTGATAATAGAAGTAACATAAAAAAAGATAAATCTTTTGATCTCAATAAATTTCCATACCCTTTTAAGAATAGTGAGGTTGACGAGTGTTTAATTAAAAATACCTTGCCACAACTTAGCGACCCTATTAAGGTTATAAACGAAATGGTAAGGATTACTAAACCTCAAGGTAAAATAACAATAATTGAGTGTCATGCTACTAACTACTCTACATTCACTTTTCCTATACCCAATACAATAAACATAACTGAAAATACTTTTGATGAAAAAGGGCTAAAATTGTTTGAACTTGAAAACAAAATAAAATTAGTTAATCAAGAATTTATTTACACCCATAAATGGAAAAAGTTTATTCCATTTAAACATGCATTAAAGATATTTCTTATGGGCCTTTATGATAAAATAAGATTTGAGTTTAAAGTCATCAAATCAAAGTAGTAATTATTTCTTGTATTTTTTTAAACAACAATCTTTAAAAATGAAATAATAATTGGTTTTTTATGAGATTAGTAATAGCAAAACCTACAATGCCTGCATTTGAGGGAGATTTAAGGTCTAGTATTGATGCTTTAAATGCAGTTAAATCAGAGCTGGGAGTTTCTGGAGATTCTTTAAGGATTAATGATGATTTAGAAATTACTTTTGGTTTTCAACCAATTATTAGATATAAAGATCTTGCTGATTTAAGTGCATTAGAAAAGAATCTCGCTTCTTCAGGCGTTGGAGATTATCCTTTAGCATTACATCACCCATATATGCATGATCTTGATAAGAGTTCAACTGTTGATTTATCTCGTGGAGAAGAAGGTTATCAAAATTTATTAAAAGTTGTTCAATTTGCAGATAACATAAGAGCTTTATCGATTGCTGTTCATCCAAATGCTGTTAGAAGTAAAGAAGAAATTTCTTCTCCAGAATATACCTATGAAAGAAGATTAGAATTTTTAGATAGAGTTATTAAAAATGTGCTTGAAGCTCAGAGTCATGCAAAGTTTACATCAGTTGATTTAGAAAATAAACCTGTTCCTGCAACAACTGTAGATAATGAAAATATGATTTATACTATAACTTTCGGACCTTTAGAAGATTTACAAAGATATGTTAATGCTGGAGGAAAAATAACATTTGATCCGTGCCATTATGGTATAACTATGAGAACTTGGAATCAAATTCCTTATAATGCTGAAGTTATAAAGGAAAATGCTATAGGCATTAAAAATGATTCTGATCATTTAAGAGAGACTTTAAGAGCAGAACATGAATTAGATAAAATAATAAGTTTAGGATATTTTAGAGAAGATCTTCAGGAACAACATTTAGTTTCGGATGCTATGTTAAGATTAAGTTTTAAATTAGGTTCTGCAATAAATCATATTCATTTAAATGATGGAAGTATATATAGACCTGTTCCTGAAACAGGAAGACCTAACACAGATGCTAAAATTCCTCAAGTGGATGGGATTCAGTTATATTGGGAAGCTTATGTTCCAGGATATGGAGAGCTTTTCAATAATAGTGATATAATGCCTTGGTTAAGACAATATGGCCATGAAGATAGAACAGTACCATTAACTATAGAAGTAACTGAATTTGATAATAACTATAAAGAAAATCCCAGATTTAGAGAAGGAGCTGTTTCTCTAGTTAAGGATATTTTATCTGAATTTTCTTAAAAGAATTTATTTATTAAAATGAAAGTTAGAAAGGCTGAATTAAGTGACTTAAAAGAAATTTTAGATATTGTTAAAGGAACTTTTCCTCAAGATTTCTTTTATGAGGGGGGGTTTAATAAAGGAAAATGTGCAGAATTTTTTATGAAATCTTTAACTGATCCTAATGAGTTTGTTTACATATGTTTAGAAGATGGCGGAAAGGTGTGTGCGTTTGCTTACTATGTAAATAAACCTCCAACAAATGGAACAGTAATACTTGAGATGCAGGGAGTATCAAAAAAGTTTAGGTATAAAGGAATAGGAACTAGACTTTTAGAAGAATCTGATAAATTAGTTGTTGAAGATATCAAAAGTCAGGGCATTGAAAATTTAGCTACCATACATCTAACAGTTAGCCAGAATAATCTGGTTGCACAAAAGCTTTATGAAAATGTAGGGTATAAACCTGTTGGAACTATTCCGGGATTTGTGGGAAATGGTAATAATGAAATAGTTATGTTAAAAGTAGTTAATGATATTAATTATAGAAGAGATTTATGGACATCTACCACTTAGTTTTTAACTACTTCGTTTCAGTAATGAATCCTCTTGATTTAACCATAACAAATCTTAAAAATCAGACTTTACTAGAAATTTTGGGTGTTTAGATGTATTAATAAAAAAGAACAAAATGAAAAAAGCGCTGATAACAGGAATAACTGGACAAGATGGGAGCTATCTTGCTGAGTTTTTGATTGAAAAAGGATATGAAGTACATGGAGTTGTTAGAAGGTCTAGCATAGTAAATAGAGAAAGAATAGATCATTTAACTGAACTTGATTATTTTACAGGACCTGAAAGAGGTAAACTTGTATTGCATTATGGAGATTTAACTGATTCTAGTTCTATTGAAAAAATAATTAAATTTGTTATGCCTGATGAAATATATAATTTAGGAGCTCAAAGCCATGTTAGAGTGAGTTTTGATATTCCTGAAAATACTAGTAATGTTGTTGCTTTAGGAACTTTAAGAATTTTAGAAGCAATAAAAAATGTTTGTCCTAAAGCTAGATTCTATCAGGCTTCTTCATCTGAAATGTATGGGAAAGTTATGGAAACTCCACAAAATGAAAAGACTCCTTTTTATCCAAGAAGTCCTTATGCTTGTGCAAAGGTTTATGCTTTTAATATTACAAGAAATTTCAGAGAGGCTTATGGTATATTTGCAGCTAACGGCATATTATTCAATCATGAATGCATATCTGAAAATACCCCCATAATTGTAAAAGATAAAGTCGATGAGATTATTTCAATTAAAAGAATTAAAGATATAAAAAGAGCAAAAGAAAAGGGAACAAATGTACAACAATGGGAATTAGATAATCTAGAAATATGGGATGGAAATAATTTTGTTGAATTAAAATTCATTACTGCTACAAAAAGAAAGAAAGATAATGATGACTTTCAATGTAGAATTGTTAATACAAGAAATGGAATAGTTGAAACAACTAATCACCACAATATGTTAAATGAAAATGCGGAAAAAGTAAAGAATCGTGACCTTAATTTAGGGGATAAACTATTACATAAACAGTTTCCTTTAATAAATGATTTTTCTAGACTATCTAAGGAAGAAGCATTATTCCTGGGTATGATGGTTGGAGATGGGTATATACATCCTGATGGAAGATCGCAATTTTCAAATAATGATGAAAAAATTATCGAACTTATTAAAAACTTGTGGAAAAAAGTTAGTTTGGGAACCATAAATGTAAGAGAATATAAGACTGAATATGGTCATGTAAAACAAACTACATTAAATGGCAATTTATCATATTTAAGAAACATTAGAGATGAAATTTATACTTATGATGGATTTAAAAAAGTTCCAGATAGAATATTAAATGCTGATAAGGAAATAAAATTAGCGTTCTTAACAGGATATAATCTTACTGATGGTTTGAAATCCAATCCTTGCATTTATGAATTCAAAAATTTTAAAACTAACTCAATACTACTTGCACAAGGATTATTATTTTTAGTTAGCCAAACTACAATGCAGGATTTTAATTTAACATTTGAAAAAGATGAGAAAAATTATGGCTATTATTCTATAAATCTTTTAAGCCCTACAGATAATAAATTGAAAGAAGAAAAAGTACATGAATTAATAAGTCTTGGACTAAGCCAAAGACAAATTTCTGAAGAAAGTGGTATATCAAGAGATTTTATTAGGAAAATTGAGAATGGAGGAAATGCTCAAATTATTCATCACCTAGCAAAACAGAAAGAGGAAATTAAAAAGATGCTATATCATAATCAACAACCTGAATGGGTTTATGATATAGAAACAAGCTCTGGTAAGTTTATGGCAGGTGTTGGAAAAATGGTTATATCTAACTCTGAAAGACGAGGAGAGAGTTTTGTGACAAGGAAAATAACTCAATCTTTATCTAGAGTAAAAATGGGTTTGCAAACTGAATTTTATCTTGGAAATTTAGATTCTGAAAGAGATTGGGGTCATGCTAGAGACTATGTGGAAGCCATGTGGTTAATTCTTCAGCAAGATGAACCAGAAGATTATGTTATTGGAACAGGGGAGAAACATAGTGTAAGAGAATTTTTAGAAGAGGCTGCTAAGGCTACCGGAATTAATATTAGGTCAAATGGCAAAAAAGGATTGGAAGAGGAATATGTTGATGAAAATGGAAAACCAATTATTAAAATACATGAAAGATATTTCAGGCCTGCAGAGGTTGATTTATTATTAGCTGATCCTTTGAAAGCAAGAATAAAATTAGGTTGGGAGCCTAAAATAACTTTTAAAGAATTAGTTAGAATTATGTGTGAACATGATTTAAAACTAGCTGAGAAAGAATATTATTTGAAGAATAAAGTTAAAGTAGTTGATGATATAATAAATATATTAAAAGATAGCAATAATAAATTTACATAATAATAAACCTTTTCAAAAAGGTTTCCAAAATAAAATATTAAATAAAAACTAAGGAAAAAAGAGAAAAATGGAATATAAATATCCTGTATCAAAACCATATATGAAAGGAAATGAACATGAATATGTAAGCAAGGCTGTGAAAGATGGATGGATTTCTTCTCAAGGACCTTATGTTAAGGAATTTGAGAAAAAATTTGCAGAATTTAATAATGTGAAACATGGAGTTGCTTGCTCTTCAGGAACTGCTGCTTTAACAATTGCATTAAGGGCTTTAGCAATTGGAGAGGGAGATGAAGTTATAGTTCCTGAATTTACAATGATTGCTAGTGCATGGGCAGTAACTTATACAGGAGCTAAACCAGTTTTTGTTGATTGTAAAGATGATTTAAATATAGACCCCGATAAAATTGAATCAAAAATTACTCCTAAAACCAAGGCTATAATGCCTGTCCATATTTATGGGAGACAGTGTGATATGGATAAAATAATGAATATTGCACATAACTATAATTTAAGAGTTATAGAAGATTCTGCAGAAGCTCATGGAGTAAAACCTGTTGGAGATATTGCTTGTTTTTCATTATATGCAAATAAGATAATTTCTTCTGGTGAAGGAGGGATATGTGTTACAAATGATGAAAGACTTGCTAGACAGATGGAACATTTAAGAGGAATGGCTTTTACTCCGGAACATAATTTTATTCATAAAAAAGTTGCTTATAATTTTAGGATGACTAATATGCAGGCAGCTATTGCACTTGCACAACTTGAAAATATTGGAGAGATATTAGAAAAAAGAAGAAATGTTGAAGCAATTTATGATGAAAAATTAAAAGATATATCTGGATTGAAATTAATGCCTACGAGAAATGTTTTATGGATGTATGATATTCTTGCTGGAGACTATAAAGAAAGAGAGGCTCTTCAGACATTTCTTACAAGCCATGGAATAGAAACAAGGCAATTTTTTAAGCCAATGAGCCAGCAGCCCATGTATTATAATGAAAATTGGACTAATTTAAGGGCGGCTGATTTAGGACATAGAGGAATATATCTTCCAAGTTATACTGATTTAAGTGAAGAAGAACAGGAGTTTATTGCAAGTAAGATAAAAGAATTTTATAATGGAAGGTAAAATAAAGTGACTTTGAGAAAAATAAAAAAACCTTCTGTATGTCTTACAACGTATTTTGATGATAATTTTAAGGATATGGGGGAGATGTGTTTAAAATCTGCTCAGAAATATGCTGAAAAATATGGATTTAAAATTGAGCTGTTAAATAGCGTAAAATCAAATAGACCTGTTGCATGGAATAAAATCTTAATTGTTAAAGAGCTTCTTGAAAAGTACGATTTTGTATTTTGGATAGATTCTGATGCCCTTTTTGTCAGATTTGATAAAAATATTTTAAAGGAGATTGAAAATGGTAAGGATTTTTATCTTGTTAAACATCATATAAGGGGCAGATTGGTTCCTAATAGTGGGAGTTTTATTATTAGAAAAAGTGAGTGGAGTAAAAAGTTTTTAGATGATGTATGGAATAAAAAAGAATATATTTATCATAATTATTGGGAGAATGCAGCGATAGTTGATATTTTAGGGTATAAAGAAGTAATGAGTTCTAATAAATATAAATTATTTTTTAATATGATATTTTACAAATTGAAAATAAAAAAATTTGCTACAAAGGTGTTTAATTTGTTAAAAAAATTATTACCTGTAAAAAATAAAATTGATGACAAGAGTATAGAAGAGAGAAATATAAAAATGATTAGATATTATGAAAATCCTGAGATAATGAAAAAAGTTAAATGGCTTGATTTAGAATGGAATAACTTGCCTGGAGTTAAAGGTAGTGAGGCTAAAAAACCTATAATAAACCATTATCCTGCAAAACCATATGCTGAAAGGTTATATAAAATGAAACAAGATTTTAAAAATGCTAAATTAGGTTAATTCTTGATTAAAATGGCTATATTACAAGAGCATTTAAGATTTTTCAGGGAAATTTTTAGCATAAAGGACTTTTTTGGAGAGAGAATTGCTTCTATCGGGGTTCAAGAGATAAGAGCTAGAAGAGGAGGTAAAATGCCTAAGGATTTTGATTATAAAAATTTTAAAGAGTTGCTATTTGCTAGAGGAGTTAAAGCTGTTGACGAGTTTGATTATTTTGATGAAAAAGCTAATATAAAATTTGATTTTAACAGGCCGATAGATAAAAAATATTATGAAAAGTATAATACTGTAATAGATATTGGTTCTTTGGAGCATATATTTGATACAAAACAAGCAATGGAAAATTGTTTGAGAATGGTTAAAGTTAATGGTTTTTATTTTTTACACACACCAGTTAACGGTTATTTTAAAGATGGGTTTCACACTTTTAATCCAGACGCTATTATTGGAGCATTAAAATCAAATGGATTTCAAATTATATATGAAAAATATGGGACATTAAGAGGCAAGGAAATTAAGAATCCAGCATATGGTAGAGATGTTAATTTATGGATTGTTGCAAGGAAATTGAAAAAGATAGATAAATTTAATATACCCCAACAAGAATGGTGGGATGAAATGTTAAAAGAAGATTGGAAATCTAATTGGAAGCAAAGAGTGAAAAGAAGAGAAAAGAATTATCTTCAAAAGTTAATAGAAAGATTAAAAATTATATGGTACGCTGCCGGATTGCAGTAATTACGGATTTTATTCTATTATAAATTAACTTAGCTATATAATAATCTGCTTTGTTTAAACCTTTAATTAATATTAAAGAAATAAAGTATACTAAGATTCCAGATAAAACTAAAATTACACCTTTCCAGAGATTTATATCTCCAAGATAAACTTTAATAAGATAAACTACAACAACCATTATAATTGATGCTAGAAGTGGTTTGATTATTAACTTAGAATCTAACCTTACATTTAATTTTTTTCTAGCAAGTATTGTCATACCAATACAATAAATAAACCAACTGAAAGTTGTTGCGATTGCTGCTCCTGTTATGGCCCATACCTCTGAATAGTAAGAAAGATACTTTACAAGTACAAAATTAAGCACAACATCTAAAACAATAACAAAAATCAGTAATGGGAAGTAATCTTTTGATTTTTCTCTTGAGGAAAATAGTTCTATTAGAAGACCTACTTGAGCTGCTAAAAATATAAACAGGGATAAGAAATACAATGGTAAAGCGCCTTCAACATATTCATATCCGTAAATTAGTACTAAGAAGTATCCTCCTAAAACTGAGAGTCCAAAGGCTGTTGGAAAAGATAAAATCATAGAGTATCTAAATGCTTTATTGAATACTTCTTCTAATCTTTTTGTTTTTAATTCAACAAAAATTGGGAGTAATACCTGTCCGAATCCTAACAAACCGGAAATACTAGACATTAATACAAATGCTGCTTGATATATTCCAATGTATTTCGTATTATCAAGAATTATACCTAAAGCAATTGTGTCAATATTACCGATTAATACAATTGAAATTGAAGTTAATGTTAAGTAAGAAGCAAACTTAACAACTCTTGCTTTTTCATTTTTATCCAGTTTATTTGAAAATGAGAATATTTTAGGATATTTTTTATTTATATTATACATACTAAATAGGATTGCTAAAAATGAAGATAAAAGTAGAATTAAGAATGCTTGGGCAGGAGTAGGATTTTTTATTATAAAAACTAAGAATATAACTGAAAGTATTATTTTTGATGATTGAAAAACTAATTCTTTAAGAGCTACATATTTAACATTTTTTATGCAGAAAAAGAATGATGCTAAAAACTGATCTAGAGAAAGGAAGAACATATAAATTGTTGCCATAAATAATGGAATAATCATAGCTGGCTTATGGAATATAAAAATAGACATGGGATATATAGTAATCATTAATAAAAATGCTAGAATTAATAAAATTATGATTTTCAACTTAAATGTATAGGCAAAATAATCTCTTGCTTTTTTATCTGATTTTTTCTTTATAGAGTTTGAAAAATAAAAAATTAAAGCTCTATCAATACCTACTTGAGAGAGCATGAAAAATATAAGACCGACTGAAATAACCAGATTATAAAGTCCGAATCCTTCTGGAAATAAAAGTCGGGCTATAATTATTGTAAAAACAAGTCCACCTATTCTTTGTATTAAGGCTGCCAGAGTATTCCAAATAGACCCGCTTAAAGCCTGACTTGTTATTGTTTCTTTACTCTTTTTTATATTTTCCATGGATTATGTTTATATTATATAATTTAACTATCTTTAATTAAACTTTTTGCTAAATAGGAAAAATATAGCTAAAAATATAGAAAGAATTGCTAAGATAACTGAGATTACCACTATAAAATATGAGATTGTGGCTAATAGTCTGTCTGAAAGCGAATTTATTTGGTAATTAAATGGGTAAGAAGACAGGTCCTTGTATAAGTATGGAACAAAATAGAAACTGTTCATTCTATCAGTCTGCTGCACTAATAGTGGATTTAAATATATTGACCTTTTATAAATTTTATAAGCTTCTATTTCTTCTGATTTTGAGATAAACTCATTTCCAGAATATAATTTTTCTGTGAAAGTTTTATCAGCATCAGATTCTAAACTTATAGAATTGAATAGAGTTTCCAAACTCTTATTTAATTCTTGTTGTTTACTTATTGTTCCCCAACCACAATCATCCTTTGCACATTCAACAAAATAAACGTTCGTAGGAGTTAGGTATTGAGTTGAAAGATTTGAATTGTATTTATAAAATTCAATGAAATCTACCATACTTAAAATATGATTTGGGGTTCCTAGCCATAAGTATTGGGAAGTGTAAATTCTATTATCAAAAACTATCAAATCATTTGAATTTACGTTTTTATTTATATAGGATTTTAATTGTGATTCTGCGCTAGGAGTTAAATAACTTTTAGGAGTCGTATAGTTATTGCCTATGTTAATTAATAAAATAATGACTAAAGCTGCAATTATTAGGTATTTCAAAGATTTATTTTTCTTGTCTGAGAATTTTACTAACTCATTTAAGAAATAACCGGCAGGAATTGAAAAAATAACTGCCATAAATGCAAAATGTTTTGGGAGAGGACTTCCAGGCGATTGGAGTATAAACGGAATAATCAAAAATACTAGTAAAAAGGAAAGTGGAATTGATTTCTTTCTGGAGATTAAAAATGCTAAACCAAAAATGCCGAAAATTAAAAGTATTAAATCAGTGTGGTAAAGTAAAGTAATATTTTCGTAATTTTTCCAGTAAGTAATATTATCAAAAAAACTTCTTTCCTGCCCGGCAAGGCCCCCATAAAACTGCTGAGTTTTTTCAGTGTGAATTATTCTACTGAAATAAACATCTGTAATCCCTTTTTCTTTATATAATAAAAAGTTAAATGTTAAGAATGGTAATGAAAAAAGGAATATTATTCCAAGAAATATTACTAGGGATAATATGTTTTTCTTTGTAAATATCTTTTCTTGCCTAAAATGCATAAAACATAAACTAAAAACTAAAAATGCTAGAAGAAAGAATGGAGTACTATATTTTGTAAGCATTCCCAAGCCAAATAAAATAGCAGATCCCATTAATAGATAGTAGTTCTTTTTTTCTATAAACAACATTCCCAAATAGGTTCCAAATAAACAAAAAAAGAATACTAAAAGAGACATTTCTGTAAAGGTCATTCTTATTAAAAATGAAGATAATGTTACAAATATAGCTGAAAATAAAGCTATTTTCTTATCAAATAATTTAGAAGTTATAAGGTAAACTAAAACTATTATTAGTGTTCCCGCAATAAGGGGCCAGAATCTAGCAGAGAATTGAGAATAGCCAAATAGTTTAAATGTTGAATCTGTAAGATAGAAAAATAACGGTGGATTTGAGTGTGTTGATATGATTTTTGAGGACCAGATACCTGCTGTTTGAGAGGCATAAACCATATCATCTGCAAAAACGCTTAAATCAATAGCTGCAATTAACCTAAGAATAAATCCTCCAATTATGACTAAAATAAGTGCTTTTTCGATCTTATTATTTTTAGAATAAATAAAGTCTACAAATTTTGATACAGCTTTGTCAATAAATGAATCTTTAGTTTTTATTTTTTCTTGGTTTTTTACCTCTGCTTTTTCTTCCATAATTATACCAATTATCAGCAATTTATAAGGTTAATTAAACACAATAGACATAAGTTTATAATAGTTAATTATTATGGTTTTTTATGGAAGAAAAGTTTGGAGAATTTTTTACCGACAAGACATATATTGAAATAAAAAATTCATTATTTAACTATAGAAATAGAGTTAAGCATGTAAAAACTGAATTTTTAAAATTTAACAATGTAAAAATTGTTAAAGCTTTGGATATAGGCTCTGGAATTTCCCCTGTTTCACCTGTTCCAAAAAATACTTTGTTTATGGATTTGTCTGAAGATGCTGTTAATTTTTTAGTTTCTAAAGGGTTAAAGGCTAAAAGTGGAAGTATAACCGATCTTAATTTTAAAGCTGAATTTAACTGGATTTTTTGTTCTGAGGTATTAGAACATATCGAAGATTATAGAAAAGCTATATCGGAAATGCATAAAGCCCTTAATAAAGAAGGGAGGGCAATAATTACAGTTCCAGTTCATATGAAATATTGGAATAGAGATGATGAATTTGTTGAGCATTATAGAAGATTTGATCCATATAAATTAAAGGCTGATTTTGAGACTGCGGGATTTAAAGTATTAAAGATGAAACCTATAGGAAGTTTTTTAGACAAATATCTTACTCTTTTAACTGTAGATAGTTTCAAAAGATCAAAAAAAGGAAAAATAGGATCTTTTAAGAAAAACATTATATTATTTGTGAATAATATTTTGTATTATCTTGTTAGAGCTTCCTTATATGTTAATTCTGAAAAATCAACAAACATTATGCTTTATGTTGTTGAGAAGTAGAATTCTTTATATTAAACAAAGGAAATTTCCTTATAGAAGTCTGATGCATAATGTATTTTGACATTACCTTTAAAACGTTTAAACCATACTTAAAAGAATTAACATTGCATTTTTCATCCCCATAATGGGTTGGAATTGGAATTTCTGATATTCTTTTTTTAGCCATCACCATTTGAACAATTATTTCACTGTCAAAATGAAAATCATTTGAGTTTTTGTCAAATGGTATTTGTGAAAGTGCTAAAATTGAGTATGCTCTAAATCCTGAATGAAATTCAGTTAAACGAGTTTGTAAAACAAGATTCTCAATAGTTGTCAGAAATATGTTCCCAAAAAACTTATAGAGGGGCATGCCTCCTTTGATAGGATTACCTGACATTCTTGAACCGAAAGCCATTCCAACATTAGGATTATCAAAAAGACTTACTAAACTATTTATGTATTCAGGAGGGTATTGTAGGTCTCCATGAACCATTACAGCAATTTCGTAGCCTTTATTTTTAGCATAATTGTAACAAAATTTCTGATTTCCACCATAACCTTTATTTTTCTGATGTTTAATTATTGTTAATTTTTTAAGATTGTTTTTATTTTTATATTCAATGGCCTTTTCATAGGTATCATCTTTTGAACAGTCATCTGCAATTAGAACCTCCTCACATTCATCCCAGACTTTTTTTGGTATTCTTTCAAGTAGGTTTATGATAGTTTTTCTATGATTATATGAGAGAATAAAAACAAAAACTCTTTTTTTCTGCTTCATTTTATTAATTAACCTGCAGAATTAGAGCTTTTTTTGAAGTTTAAAATATTATATGTTTGAGAAAGTATATGATTATAATTAAAACCATAATAAGTTATACTCACAAAGTCCAAGAATTCATGAAATAAAAATCCAATTAATATGAAAAAGAAGATGTTGAAGAAGAATGCCACAATTAAAACAAGAATTAGAGCTTCTATTCCGTGTAATAAGCAAGGATTTGTTAGAGCTTTTTTTCTTTGTTCTTTTGATAATGAAAGATAATACTTATTCTTTTCATAAAACCATTTAAATGCATGCTTTGGGTTAAGGTCTTTTTTATGAAAAACATAAAACAAGTAGTGATCTATGTCAATCATAAATGTAGCTATCCATATTGTAAAAAAACCTAATAAGCCAATTTTAGGAAATAAATTAAACAAAACAAGTGAAAATACCAAACCTAGAATTATATGTGTTTTAGGAAGCATTTTATTCTTTATCTATTAGTTTTATCATATCAGCAAAGGCTGGTCTAGTTACTAAAACAGCGATAGTTATACCTAAAATTGTTGTAACTGCAAATCCTTTAAATAATCCTGCTCCTGCCCAATAAAGAGGGATTAATGAAACAAAAGAAACTGCGAATGTTGAGAATACTATAAATAAAGCTCCTTTAATTTTTTCTTTAAGACTAAGAAGTCTTTTAGATCTAGCTTCATCAAGGATAACTATCTGCATATCTACGCCTGTTCCAATTGTAACAAGTATACCAACAATGCTCGGCAGATCTAAATTCCAGTTAATTACAGCTGCAAAACCTAAGATAATTAAAATTTCTGAGAAACTAGTGAATAGAAGTGCTAGAGATGCTTTAATTTTTCTGTATCTTACGAAAACAATTAATGAAACTAAAAATATACCTACAATCCCGGTTAAAAGTATTGCAAAAATAAACTTATCTCCGAGTGTTGGAGATATAGTATCTAACTTAACAATTTCTAATTTATATGGAAGACTTCCTGTAAGAAGAATAGTCTGCATTTGCTTCATAGAAGCTTCGGCATCTTTTATTGCAGAATCTCTATCTGTTCCTGTTCCGCTACCTTGGATTTGTATTTGGGATGTTTCTCTTCCTTTAAGCTCTTCTGAAATAAATAGAGAAGTTGTTAATTTATCATCAACAAAAAAGTCTATTTGTTTTTCTAAATATCTTTGGGAACCTTCAGTAACATTCGCTTGCAACTTACCAGTTATTTTTGCATGTCTTTTTGCTGCCTCTTCGCTTAAATGAATTACAAAATGATATCTACATGAAAAGCCAGTTTGTACAGCTTGGCATGATTCTATTGTTGCGCAATTTGCATCATTTCTACAAACATAAGTTATATCTTCATTTCCTCCAATGAAAACTGTTTCGTTTCCGATTTTTGCTTCAAATTTACCCTGCTGAGAAATTAAATTGTCTAAATCTTTTGGACTTGCACCTGCAATTTCAACCAACATATAATTTGTGCCTGTAAGATCGCTTACAGATCGAATGCTTACATCACTAATTCCATAAACATTAAATCTTTCACTACTTATGGCAATAAGATCATTTAATTGTTGAGTCGTTATATTCTGATCTGGTTTAACTAATGCCCTTGCACCTCCTTGAAGATCTAAACCTGTTTTAAGATGAGTTTTGGGAATATCTGCAACAATGATATCTAAAGACTTCTCTGTGAAAAAAGATAGAGTATCTTTATTAGTTTTAATAACAACCTTTGAAGAAATATTTGAACTATTACGTAGATAGTCTACTGCAGCAGCATAATCTTCAAATTTTGATATTTGTTTATCATTTATAGCAGTAATTATATCTCCTTGCCTTAAACCGGAAATAAATGCAGAGGAATTTGCATCTACACTTTTAACAATCACTCCTTCTTTAAGGAATAAAGGGGGAAAACTAAAAATTGCTAATAGTGAAAATACAAGAAGAATCATCAATAGCCATATTCTCCAAGTTAATTTAAGCATTTTTTCTCTCCACATACCATTTTATCATTGCAGCATTAGTAACCCATGTATTAACTATATCAAAAAATAGCCCGATTGCAAGTATTGTAAATATTTGCTCTAGTATTTTTGAGTAAGAAGAAGTTATAATTAAACCAACTAGAATAACTGCAATTGCTGTTAAAGTCATAGTCATTCCTGTTTTAAATGCTCCAAATATTTTTGCATTTACAGAACCTTCAGATCTTCTTAAAACTCTAGCTGTAAGTAAAATATCTGTATCAATACTATACCCAATTAACATTAAAAATGCAATTATTCCTCCGCTTGATACTTCCATACCTAATAAATTTACTATTGTAAGAGTCATTACAATATCTGTAAATGCTGCAAATATAACTGCTGCTGCAGGTATACTATATTTTATAGCCAAAACTACTATTAGAATTATTAAAGCAAATGATAAAACAAATGCTACTGGAATTGAAATAGCTTTTAGAAAGAAGAAAAGTAAAGGAGGAATTAATACTAAAACAACTAAACTATATTTAAGTTTTTTATTATCTGAAAATATAAAGAACACAACAGTCCCCATAAAAATAAATGAAAATAATATTGCTAATAGTATTTGAAGATAAAATCCCTGTCCAATTACTGCTCCTGTGAACTCAATACTGCTATTTGATTGGTCTAAATTGATAGATAAGTATTTTTCTAGAAAGGGCATTACTTCTTTAGAATCTGCACTAGTTTCTACTATAAATCCTATTTGTTCACCTGAAAATAAATCAGAAACCTCCCTTATAGAAACCTCTCCAAATTGAGACTCTAATTGGGCTTGTAAAGCATCTATATCTGTGGGTATATTAACTTGTATAGATGTACCCCCTGTAAGAGAAATATCTCTTTTTACTATGTCTCCATGTTGGACATAAAAAAATGCCAGAAAAATTAAAGATAAAATCAATAAAATTATTGGGATGAATAAAATTATTTTATACTGTTTGTCATAAAAATGACTTAAATTTTTTAAACTATCTTTAAAGTTTTTTTTATTAGATTCTTTATGCTCAGATTGTGAAGTTTGTTCTGACATTTTATAACAAATATAAAATAGCTACAAAATAGGGTATTTAAAATCTACGTAGTAGATTTTAAGCCAAGAAAACATACTTGTTTTCTGGATCCAAAGAATCCTTGATTCTTTTGGCCACAAGAATCAGAGATTCTTAATGTTTAAATTATATGAATGCGCCAGCCGGGAATCGAACCCGGATCAATTGGTCTCTTCTGAATATCTTTTTAGTTATAATCAGTGGAAGCCAATGATTCTACCATTAAACCACCGGCGCAATGTTTATATGTATTTTAGACTGGTTTTAAATCTTATTGTTAACGCGCCCGAAAGGATTTGAACCTTTGACCTTTGGGTTAGGACGCCCGAGATAGGATTTGAACCTACAACCTTCAGCTTAGGACGCTGCCGCTCTA